>Ga0209483_1001250_pt1 | contig 19560 bp, 25 predicted proteins | sample NGEPerA_FD_184508 | JGI IMG/M metagenome (GOLD analysis project Ga0209483, IMG submission 184508) | Arctic peat soil microbial communities from the Barrow Environmental Observatory site, Barrow, Alaska, USA - NGEE PermafrostL2-A... | ecosystem: Environmental > Terrestrial > Soil > Wetlands >... | reverse complement strand
CACCGGCCGTAGTCCGAAAACGTCCGTCCAGATCAAGACGCCCGGATGAGATCCAGCGGCTGGGTAATAGAAGGCGGCATCGCAGGTACCGTCGGGAGTTTTGATCTCGACGTCCTTTTCAACGATCTTTAACCCCGCCGCCGAGATCGAGCCGGTGGTTGCGGCAAGCCCCACTGCCGCCGATTTGGCAACGAAGTCGCGTCGTGATCGGTTATCCGGTGAGGAATCATCTCGTCCACTCGACTTGTCGCCGCTCATCATGGTGCGCCCCTCTTTGGTTCCAGACTTGCCCCGAAAGGATTTTACTACGACGCGCCGTAATGCCGAAAGGCAGGCCTGACCTGCGCTACAGGCAGCCTGCCGTCCAGCATTTATCGTCCCGGGCGCTACTTCAACAAACGCGCGAGAGCTATCCCGGCTTTGCTTTTGAGTTCTGAGTCCGAAACCGTACCGTCATGGTCGGTATCGAGTTTCTCGAACCTGGCTTCGGCAGCCTTGTTTGTCTCCGCCATATCCATGGTGCCGTCGCTGTCGGTATCCCAGACTTTCATATGAGCGCTGGGAGAGACTGCGGCCTGAACCGATCCGATAACCGACCAAGTGCCGGCGACGCCCAACATTGCGGCGGTGATCGTAAGTTTGCGTATGGTCATCATGCTTGCTGTTCGTTCCAGAGTTGACGTCATTGTGCCCGCCAGATACTCACAACATCCGTGCGTTGCAACGCTTACTGCCTCGCCCTGCCGGAGCGGAAGTCCATTTGACGATATGCCGAAGATTATAGTCTTTTACGAATGATTCGTAAATATAACTATTCTTCCAGAAAACCTTAACGGCAAAGCGCTAGCTGGTCTGCGTATTCGTAATCCGCCGATATGCGAGCAGATGCCGGAAGCAACCCTGGGTATTACCGGCGCGCTCGTGCAGTCGCGCCAGATTGAAGTGTGCATCGGCCAATCCCGGATCGAGAGCGAGGGCATCCCGGTACATCGCGATTGCCTCGACCTCGCGATTCGCATCTTCGAGCAACACCGCCAGGTTGAACGCCAATAGTGCATGGACGCCAACGGCCCCGCGATAGATACGCTCCGCCTCGGCCAGTTCGCCACTCAAATGTAACAACCTTCCTAAATTGACTCGCGCCTGCGTGTGGCGTGAATCTGTCGTAAGGCATGCTTCATAGGCCCTGCGGGCCGCTTGCGCATCGCTCGCTTCGAGGCGGAACGCTTCAGCAAACTGGTGATCGGGCCCGACAATGGGTTCGCGCGTGAGCTTTGTCCGCTCAATCATCTCAATATCGCCGGCCTCACTGATGACTTGCAGCGCCAGAACGTATTGCCCCGAGTCCGATTCCCAGAGCTGCTGACCTTCACGCACGGCAATTTGATTACCAAGGACCGTAATGGACAAGCCACTCAATGGCATTCCGGCAGGCAGAGACGCCCGCATCTTCTGCAAGGTGCTGCTGATTTTCCGGACGGGTATCCTGGCGGCGCGCAGCGCACCGGCGGTGCGAAGGATGATCAGATCCTGGAAGGAGTAGTGCAGTCGGCCGGCGCGCTTCAGAGGTTGAATATGTCCCGCGCGAATTAATGAGCGTACCGCGGACGCATCTATCCCGAAGCGACGCTTGATGGCTTTCGCGTCGTAGACCTGCATCTCATCGTCGAGCAGTCTTGCGCGAAGGTCCGGGTGCGCCAGCACGCTTTGGAGGCATTCGCTCTTTGAGAATGGAGGATCTGGAAGTTCGTGCGCCAATACTGGCGCGCAACGCGTCCATCAAGTCGATGACATTGCCGGTGGAGGTGTTCACTGGTGCATCGGACAAGGATATCTCCTTGCCTTCAATCTTCTTCTGAATCGCCGCCTCAACGCGCCCCTTGAACTCATCCACGTAGTCAGTGGGATCAAAGCGCTTGGCGCCGAGCTGGTCAATGAGCTGTTGCGCAAGCTTGAGCTCCGCGTCGGATATCTTGGCCGGCTCAAGGCCCAATTCCTTAAGCTCACGAACCTCGGCCTTGAAATGCAGCTGATGCATGGCCAGCCCATCGTCAATCGGCCGGATCACTACAACGTGCTCCTTGCCCCGGGAGGTCCAGCGCCCGATTGCGCACTGCGCGGCTTTGCGAAGTGCCGTAGCCAACAGAGTGTACGGCTTTGCCCCACCTTTATCCGGCGCCAGGTAATAGGTCCCGTCGAAGAATACCGGGTCGACTGATTCCAGCGGAACAAACTGGCTGATATCGATGGCGGCGGAAGTGCTCTCTTCCAGCGCCTTGATCTCTTCGGCGTTGAACATTACGTATTGGTCCTTGGCAAATTCGTAGCCCTTCACCATCTCCGAGCGCTCTACCACCTGGCCGTCGTTCACTGCAATGTATTGCTGCTTTACCCGCGAGCCGTCTCCTCGGCGCAGCAGATTGAATGAGATCTTCCCCGAGGAGATCGTTGCAGAGTAGAGTTTCACTGGTATGGCGACCAGGCCAAATGAGATCGTCAGCGAGGCAATTGAGCGCGGTTGAGTAGCCATGAAGCGACGTTCTCCCATGCGAGGTCAGCCCGTCAACATAGACAGGAAATAAACAGTGGCCTTTAAGCCTATGATTCGCAGGGATTTAGTCTATCTGTGTAAGGTCCTGGCCCGAGCGTCTTACGGCTTTGACCTACACCGGACCGCCGCTCGCAAAAGCAGTTCCCGGGGCGTAGCCTTCCATCATCTGCTCCATCATGCGAGCCGTCGTGACGCCCGGTAAGTCCTAACCGCGGGCGGCGGTGGCGAGCGGTCCCAGATTCCCGACATGGCAATCGCCGCAGATCACCGCCGGACCGTTCGGGATGCTTACTGCGTGCCGGCTATTGAGCCATTTGTAGAAATGCAGCGTATTGCCGCGCACATAGGCATGAGCGGAATGCGCCATCTTCAGATTCTGTTGCGCCAGCAGCCGACGCCGACGCCGGCGCTGCGCCGGCGTCGGACAGATCGTTGTGACATTGCCCATGAAGTTCGCGTAAAGGTTGGGAGCAATACCCGGCGCTCACAATGGGAATGCGCACGCCCGGAGTTGTTTGCGTGCGGATCCGGACGATGACTCCTGCCACTGTCAGCCGGACAGTCTATGGCGTCGCTTTGAGTAGTCGTCGCCCCTCCAGCCATTGCCAGGACAGCAGCGATGGCAGGCCGCAAAGTACTTCGCGCATGCGCTTGGCCATGGAGACAGCCAGTGCCAATTCGGGGCTGATGCCGAACGCCTGACCGAACAGCACCAGAGCGCCCTCCTGCACGCCGAGACCGGCCGGAATGAAAAATGCCAGATGACGCACGGCCTGCATCATGCTTTCCAGCACCAGAGCGACTTGAACGTCCACGGGGTGCCCAAACAGCCGAAGGGCAAACCAGATCTCGAATGACCCGGACGCAAAGGCCGCAAACTGCAGCGCGCCGACAACCAATAGCGAGCGTCCGCGACCAAGGCTTGACCGCACCTCATGGTCCAGGGAAGCGGCGCCTTCGGTCAGCGCACTTTCACCCACCAGCGGTCGCAGCAGACCCAGGAGTCGCTCGAAAACCGAGCCGTAGCGCAACAGCAGCGCAGCCCCCAACGGTACCGGCAGGCTCAACACAAACGCCAGCACCACGCGCCGATATTCCTGGCCCGCAGCGCTGACATCGATCAGCAGAAGCAAGCCCAGAGCGGTAAAAAGGTACGCGACGATGAGAGTCAATACGACTTCAACGATTACGCTGGCCGCGATGGGCGCAGTCGGCAGGCCGCGCCAGCGCATCAGGCGAACCGCCGCTATGCCGCCGCCGATGCTGGCCACGGGCAGCAGGCGATCGATGGCTTCGCGCACGCTCGTCACCCACACTACGTAGCCGAATTTCGCGCGCCGCCGAGGATCGTAAGGTCTTAGCAGGATGAGCCATCCGCAGGCATAAAGCACAAAGAACAGGAGTCGATACGGCACGAGCCAGAGCAATCTCCAGCCGCCGAGCTCAAATGTCTGCACAGTGGCCGGGAAATCTGCCCGGATAAAAAGTAAGACCAGCAGCGCCAGGCCCAGCAGGGCGCCGATGTACGCCGCGATCTTCAAGATCGGGTACTCAGGACGGGCGATGCATGACGCCGTCGGCGTCGACGTCGAATTCGATTCCTCGCCACGTGATCCGAGAGGTGAAAAAGCTGCGGCACCAGACCCAGCATATCAACAGATCGCGCGCCGGCAACAGCCAGATATCCGAGAGCAACGGCCGGTCACTGCGCAACCGGTGCGCGAAATGTAGCCCCAGACGGGCTATCACCGTGACTCCGAACAGCATCCAAGAGGCCACCAGAAGCGCTGGTTCCGCGGTTGTGAGCGCGATACCAAGGATCGCCAGGGGCAAACTGAAGGTCAAAAACATCATGCGAAAGCTGCGCGGCCGCAATGCACGTATGGTGCGCATCCATCTCAGTTCATGGCGAGTCAGCGACGCCAGGTCAGGCTCGTGGTGTTCGGCCATGACTTCATTGGACGACAACACGATCCGAAGTCCCAGGCCGCGAATCAGCTCACCCAATCGATAATCGTCAGCCAGATGATTGGCTATGGACGCCAGGCCGCCGATCGCTCGCAGTGTATCGCGCCGCAGGCACAGCGTTTGGCCGGAGGCGTAGCCTTGATAGCCGAACAGCCGCGTCAGCAGTACCGAGGGCATGTACCACTCGTTAATGTACATGGCGCCAAGATGCGACCAGATCTGTTTGGTGGGCATGTCCTGATAAAGGCAGGTAACCAGTCCTGTCTTTTTATCCAGCAACGGCGCGGTCACGATAGTCAGATAGTCGGGTCGCACGAAGGTATCGCTATCGGCTATTGCCAGCACGTCGTAGCGAGCTTGTTCGATCATGTTAATCAGGTTGCTGATCTTGCAATTGCTGCCGTGCTGCCGCGAATTGACCACGACTTCGATTGGCAGCGAGGGGAATTCCGTGATCAGCCGCCGCACCACCAACAGGGCGGGATCGGCTGCATCGAGCACGCCGAATACGATCTGAAACTCGGGATAATCCTGGCGGCAGAACGAGCGCAGATGCCGATATAAGCCTGGCTCCGCCCCGCACAAAGGCTTCAGCACCGTCACCGGCGGCAGGCGCAGAGAATGAGTGGCGGCGGCACGAAGTTTCCAGACCACCACCGCGATCATGGTCAGCACGGCGTAGGCGGCTGCGAGAGTCAATGCCGCCAAACCAATGAGCGCCATGAGCGCGTGAATGATGATTCAGGCCTCGTGCGCGCGCAGAAAACGGAAGAACTCAATCCCCTCGCGCAGCCGGCGCTTCATCATGTCCCAGCTGGCAAGCATTTCCTTGACGATCTCCCAGATCTTGCTGGGACGGAAATAGAAGCGGCGATAGAAGATTTCCATGCTGTGGAAGATCTGTTCCTTCGATAGATGTGGGTAGCTGATCGCGGCCAGTTGCACACCTTGGTTGTTGACCAGGTTGACAGCCTCGTTTTCCTGCAGCCAGCCGTTCTCGACCGCTTGCCGATACAGGGTCGTGCCCGGGTAAGGCGCGGCGAGGGACACCTGAATCGTGTGGGGATTGATCTCCTTGGCAAAGTTGATGGTTTTTTCGATCGTCTGCGCGGTTTCGCCTGGCAATCCGAGGATGAACGTGCCATGGATAAGGATGCCGAGTTTGCGGCAGTCTTGTGTGAAACGCCGTGCGATGTCGGTTCGAAGTCCCTTCCTGATGTTATGCAGGATCTGATCGTCACCCGATTCGTAGCCGACCAATAGCAATCTCAGGCCGTTTTCCTTCATGACCTTTAAGGTGTTGAAGGGCACGTTGGCCTTGGCATTGCAGCTCCAGGTCATGCCGAGCGCACCCATACCGCGCGCTATGGCTTCGACCCGTGGCAGGTTGGAAGAATCCGTGAACGTATCGTCATCGAACATGACTTCCTTCACTTCCGGCATGTTCTGCTTGATCCACTCCACTTCGGCGATGACGTTGTCAGCCGAGCGTACGCGATAGCGGTGACCGCCTACGGTCTGCGGCCACAGGCAGAACGTGCATTTCGAGCGGCAGCCACGGCCGGTGTAAAAACTAACATAGGGATGTTTCAGATAACCTACAAAGTAACTCTCTATGTTCAGATCGCGCTTATAAATGGGCGCGACAAATGGCAGGTCGTCCATATTCTCGAGGATCGCGCGCGGCGCGTTGTGTACGATGCGGCCGTCATCAGCGCGAAATGACAGTCCCGCAATGTCCTTCAGTGGCAGGCCTTCGGCCACCTCCTTGCAGGTGTAGTCGAATTCCTCGCGGCACACAAAATCCACTGCGTTGGTGGCCTTCAGTGAGCCGTCCGGATCGACCATGGTCTTGGCGCCGACCAGGCCGATCTTGATGTTCGGGTTGTCCCGCTTCAGCAGCTCAGCGAACTTGGCATCGGTCGGAAACGACGGAGTGCTCGTGTGCATGATGACCAGGTCGTAGCCGCGCGCGATGTCGCGACTCCGCTGTACGTCCAGGTTCTCCGCGGGCGCATCGAGCAGCCGCGAATTAGGCACAAGGGCGGCGGGTTGCGCCAGCCAGGTCGGGAACCAGAACGACTTGATCTCGCGCTTGGCCTGGTAGCGGGAACCCGCGCCGCCGTCGAAGCCATCAAACGAAGGCGCCTGCAGGAAAAGTGTTTTAAGGGCTCGCGGGCGTAAGGCTGGGGAATTCATTTGGAGGCCTCGCAGAAGCTGGTGAGGTACCCCCCGAGACTAAGCCTATTACGAATGAGTTGCATTAATGAGAAAGGCGCCGAAAAGCAAAAGCGTTGCCGGAGATTGTGATCCAATATACTTTGCAATGCAAAGTTCGTCGGCGTCGAGGGTAGCTGAGCGTGGACGCGGCGAGGGCGACAGCAGGCGCCGCAAATCGTTCACGTGCACAACGACGTTGTACTGCAAAGTATGAAAGTTTTTTGGCCCGTTCGGTGCACTCACCGCCCATGGCTTATTGAAGCGAGCGTGCTGCTGGCCATTGGGGCATTAATCACGGTAGCGTTTGCCGTTGCACCGATTGACGGCGCCGTAGCACGCGCTTTTTTCAGTCCAATTGATGGCGACCATTGGCCGCTTGCCAGACATTGGCCCTGGTCGTGGTTTTTCCGGCTGGCGCCTGTTGTCACTATCCCGCTGCTGGTCGCAGGCCTGCTCGCGCTTCTTCTGGGTCGCTTCAAAAACAATGAGTTCTGGCGCACGAGCGGCACTTTCCTGGTCCTCAGTGTACTGCTCGGCCCTGGACTCATCATCAATCCGATATTCAAGGATCACTGGGACCGGCCGCGTCCACGCGATGTAGTCCAGTTCGGAGGCGCGTTGCAGTACACGCCGGCGCCATTGCTGGGCGATGGCGGGGACTCCTTTCCGTGCGACCAGTGCTCCTCGGGATTCCTCTACGCCGGCGGCTGGTGGTTGTGGAGGCGCCGTCGTCCCTGGCGCGCACGCCTATTCCTCGTATTGGGGCTTGCCGTCGGATTGGCGCTTGGGCTGGGCCGCATGGCAGCAGGCGAGCATTTCCTGTCGGACGTGCTGTGGTCGGGGTTACTGGCGCTGGGGCTGGCGCACGTTCTGTATTACTACATTTTGCGAATTCCGCAGCAAGGTGCTTCTCTCAGCGTCTCGCTGCCCGGCAAACGAATGATGCTTCTCCTTTCAATAGTGGCAGTAATCGCACGTTTTCCCCACGGCGAACGATTTGCCACCCGTATCAACCTGACAAATTTATTGCAACCGCCGCAAGTGCTGGAGATCGCGGCGCATACGGCGAATATCGATATCCTGATTGGTGATTTCCCGAAGTCGCGGATCGTGCTGACCGGTGAGCTGCACGGATTCGGTCTGCCAGCGAATCGAATGGAAGTATCGACGGCATTCCACGCAGAGCCGGTTGCGACCTTGAACTGCCAGATCGAGCAGGAGGGATGGCTCACCGATCTCAATGCCTCGGCGACTATTCGCGTGCCTGCCGGAGCGCTCACACGCATTGACGTGCGCCTGGAGCACGGAAATATACGCGCGATCGATACTACTGCCGATCACGTGGTCAGAAGCGGAAAGCTCCAGCTTGACCTGCAAACGCGTGCCGGAAACGTACAGCAGCCGCAGATAGCGATGGCCTTCTGACTGTCATTCAACCACCAGGTTGACAATTGGCCAAGCGGGCGCTATGTTTAACCATATGGTTGAACGATCAACGCAATTGGACCATGTCTTCCGCGCGCTGGGCGATTCCACGCGGCGCGCCATGTTGCGCCGGCTGGCAGCGCAGGAACGCACCGTAGGGGAATTGGCACAGCCGTTCAACATGTCTCTGGCAGCGGCGTCCAAGCACATCAGAACACTCGAAAGCGCCGGCCTGCTGCGACGGACCGTGCGCGGTCGCACGCATTTTTGTCAGCTCAATCCGCGCCCTCTGGCTGAGGCCGATGAATGGCTGCGTTCCTATGAGCGGTTGTGGGACCAGCGTCTCAAGACGCTCGAAGCTTTGCTGCGTCATCCGGAAAACGAGTGAAAGTATGTCATCGAATCCCAGCAGCACTGACCGCATCGAAAAGCAGATTCGCCTGAACGCGCCGCAGGCGCGCGTGTGGCGCGCCCTGACCGATCCGGCCGAGTTTGGTCAGTGGTTCGGCGTAAGAATGTCCGGTGTTGTCGCACCTGGAGCCAAGCTGCATGGACCGCTGACGATCAAGGGTTACGAGCACGTTATTTTTGAGGCCACGGTGGGGTCAGTCGAGGCGCAAACGCGATTTTCGTTTCGATGGCATCCGTATGCCGTCGAGCCCGGCGTGGACTACTCGGGCGAACCCACGACTCTGGTCGTCTTTACGCTGGCAGCAGTGCCGGGTGGAACCCTGCTCACGGTTGTCGAGACCGGCTTCGACAAGATCCCCGCTTCGCGGCGAACTAAAGCGCTGGAGATGAACACCGACGGCTGGGCCGGACAGATGGAGAACATCAAACGGCACCTGGGCGCCTGAGCGGCCGTATGGACAGGATCGACTACGACACCGTGATCCTTGGGGCTGGTGTCGCAGGTCTCATGGCCGGCCGGTTGCTGGCGGAGGCCGGTCGGCCGATCGCGGTGCTTGAAGCGCGCAACCGTGTGGGCGGCCGTGTGTTCACCGAACACATCGCAATCCCCGGTGGGATTGAAGAAATCGCCGTGGAATTAGGCGCCGAGTTCATTCACGGACTTCCCAGGGAGACTTGGGCACTGGTGCATGAGGCGGCCCTGCAGACCTACGAGCTCGAAGGTGCGCGACTGCGCTACTCCCAGGGGAGGCTTCGGCCTCTCAACGAGCAGCTCGAAGGCGGGATCGGCGTACTGGAAAAAATGACGCAGTGGGTGCGCACGCAATCTCCCGGGCAGGACATGACGTTTGCGGAGTATCTACAGCGGATCAGCGTCGATGAGTGCGCGCGTCAGCGCGCCATCGAGTACGTCGAAGGATTCAACGCCGCAGACAGCACGCTCATCGGTGTGGCGGCGCTCGCCAGGCAGCAGCAGGCGGAAGATGAGATCGAAGCGGATCGGCTGTTCCGCGTTCGGCACGGGTATGACGCCATCCCGCATTTCCTGAAAGCCGGAATCGAGCGCGCCGGCGGCACGGTATTGCTGGAGAGGCGTGTGCAGAAAATCTCCTGGCAGCCAGGGGCGGTGAGCATGTATGGCGTGAATGGCGAAGGGCAAGAGTTTCATGTGCGTGCCCACCGTGGAGTGATCACCTTGCCACTCGGCGTATTGCAAGCTGGAACCGTGGAATTTTCTCCGGTGCCCGCGAATGTCATGGCGAATGCACGGCGGCTCGCGATGGGTCCGGTCGTGCGTGTAACGCTGGTTTTCAGCGAAAGGTTTTGGACCGCGCTGGACATGGAACATCTCAGTTTTCTGTTCACGCAGAATGAATTGCCGCCGACGTGGTGGACCGCTATGCCGGACAGGGCGCCGACCATCACGGGGTGGGTCGGGGGGTCGAAGGTGGCAGCGCTCGAGAAGAAGATCACAGCAAACGGCCCCGAGGCATTGCTGGATCAATGCCTGGGTACGCTGGCGAAATTGTTCAACGTATCCACCGACTATCTTCAGACCCGTCTGGTAAGTTGGCATACACACGACTGGCAGGCCGACGCTGATGCGAAAGGCGCCTACAGCTATGCGCCGGCGGGCGCGCTTGATGCCTCGTTGAAGATGACCGAGCCGGTGCAACATACTTTGTACTTTGCCGGAGAGCATACGGATACCTCCGGGCATTGGGGTACGGTCCACGGGGCTTTACGCAGCGGCATACGCGCGGCTGCGCAGCTACTTGGGTCGGGGGTCCGTTAGCTCCTCATCCGGCGCTCGCTCGCCCGCGCGGCGGTGCCTGACCTGACTTGCCAGAGCGCGCGCCGCATTGCGGATTTCCTCATGCAGCGCCTGGTCCTCATCGAATGCTTCATGACTGCTGGCGTACGGACCGTAGTAGTCAATGAAGCGATCGAAGCACGAGTCGGTACCTGCCTGTACCAGGTGCATATCGTTGAGCCAGTCCACCAGGGAGCGGCGCAGATTTTCCGTTCCCGCCGAATCGCCGTGAACCACGACCGCGAACGAGCGCCCCGCAAGGTGTCTTGGATAGTCCCAACCCTTCAATTCCAATGCCTTGGCCTCCGCGGCATGCTTGCCGTGAGTACTGCTGGGGTCCGGATTGCCGCCGTCGGCGCACACCAGGCGATCAATCATCAATTTGAGAACACTGGGTGCCTGATACCAGTACACCGGCGTTACGATCATGACGCCGTGAGCGGCAACCCAGCAAGGATAGATATCGCTCATCCAATCCGTGACTTGCCCCAGACTGTGGTTGGGGTAGCAGGAACATGGCCAATGGCACAAAGGCATCGCCGTGGATACGCAGGCCTTACAGGGGTAAATCACCTTTCCGTATTCAGACGTCAAGGCGCTCAGATCGAGTACATCCAGCTCGAGTCCCACTGTTGTAAGCACTGACTTTGCGATCTCGATCATGCGGAATGTCTTCGACATCTCGCCCGGACAGCTTTTGTCGTTGCGCGCGGCGCCGCAGATCAACAGGATGCGGGAGGCCTCGGATGCATCGTCATGCCGGCGCTGCGCGTCCATGATGACTTTCCTGGTCGTGAGCCACTCAACCGACAGGTCGTAATCAGGATCCGCGAACTCCGCGCCGGCTTTGCGCGTCACCGGACTTTTGCGTGCCTGCCGATAGTTGGACCAGGCGAGCTCGAGCAACTCCTCTATGGCACCTTGTTTGTCCTCAAAGGCAGGGTCATAGAAACGCGCCAGAAAGCGGCTCTTGAAATCGTCGAATTCCAGTCGCTCGGCGCCCTGGCCCTTGCGGACGGTGGGCACATGATGCTCGTCGGTCATTGTTAGTACGGGAACATACTGAACGCAGTCCTTATATCGCACGTACGCGTGACTGTTGGGCGCCTGCTCCTACAATCTGAAGTATGAAGTCTAATCCGATGAATACGGTGTCACGGCTTCCGCCTTCAGCGTCGGCAGTGTCTTGACGCGGCGAATGACGGGCAGCTGCCAGGCTATCAGTGCCAGGAGCAGCGCCGTGCCCCCCGCGAAACCAAGCGCCACGCGCAGTCCGAAGTGCTCACCCAGCCAGCCGCCCAACAATGCCCCGGGCACCGCCGGCAGCAGAATCAGCCAGCGCATGGTGCTGGTCATGCGGCCGAGCATTCGACCCGGCGTGACCGACTGCCGCAAGGCCAGGAAATTGATGAAGATGAACACCGCGCCGATCCCGAACATCAGCAGCATTAGCGCGTACGCGGCCACCCCGTAGGCATTCAGCGGGGCCACTGCGAGCAGCAACCAGCCGGCGCCGCAGATACCGAACCCGAGCACCAGGAGCGGACCAGGCCCAATCCTGCGTGCCAGCCGATTGGCAATCGTGCTGGCTGCGATGGTGCCGACTCCAAGTGCCACGTAACTCAGCCCGACGCCACGCTCGCTGAGCCCCAGCCGGCGGGTTGCGAACAGTATCTGGACTACCGTCGCGGCCTGGCTGGACATCTGCCAGATTCCCACGCAGCTCGCCATGGTCGGAAGCAGCTTGTGTCCACGAACAAAATTCAGGCCCTCGCGCATTGCCGGCCAGAACGCATCGTTGGTGGCGCTGGGTGTTTCCTTGATCGGCACGCCGCGCAGTATGGTGGCCGAGATCAGCAACAGCAGGGCATCGGCCAGCAGCGCGAGCGGCGCTCCGGTGAGTTTGATCAGCGCCCCGGCGGCGCCGGGCCCGGTAACTTCCGCGGTGGAGGAGGCGAGGGAATTCTTGGCATGCGCCTCAACCAGCCGTTCACGCGGAACGATCTGAGTCAACACCACCTGCGCCGCGCTGCCGGCGGTGGTGTTTACCGCGCCAATAATGAATCCGACGATGTAGAGCCAGGACATCGACAGCCACCCGAGCCACCACGCCAGCGGCACCGTGGCCACCGTGAACGCGATGGACAGCTCGCCGACTATATACACGGGCAGTTTGCGCACGCGATCGAGCCAGACCCCGGTCGGCAGGGAAAACAATACGAACGGCACGATTTCTATCGCCGTCAGTTCTCCCATCTGCGTCGGCGCCGCATGCAACAGCACGGCCGCCGTCAACGGCAACGCAAGCAGGGTCACCTGCCCGCCGAAAGAGGAAATCAGGATGGAGGTCCACAGGCGCCGATAGGTTGCGTCGCGCAGCAAATCGGTGGGCGCCAGCGTAAAGCGAACAGAGAATGCGCTCACAGTGCGAGTTCCGGGCGATGGTCAGCTGGTATGCATCACATGATAATGTGATTCGCATCCCCGGCGCACGGACGGCTGCCTAAGGCTGGTCTCTCACTGCTTGGTCAGCGACGCCGCATAGCGCAGTGCCTGTAGAATGTCTTCGCGCTCGATGGACGGATAATTGGCTAGCAGCTCTTCAATGCTATGGCCGGTGCCGATCTGGCCGACGATCATGCCCACAGTCACATGGGTATCGCGTACGCAGGCCCTGCCGTGCATGACGCCAGCCTGATGGCTGATTCGATCGAATTCTGTCACAAACACTCCCACACTTCAGGCGGGCACCATAGCACGCGACGGCAGCGAGGTGTTCGGCGTAGCATCCATACCAGGAACCTGGCCACATGGCAGCGTTGATGCGCCCAACAACCATTTTTGCAGGGATGATTCTCTTCTGTGTGGGCGGGTGTGCTCAGGTGAAACCGGCTCCCTCTGCCAGCGCGCCACAGGAAGGCGCGGCGGCTACTCCATTGCCATCGCCATCGCCATCGCCATCGCCATCGCCTTCGCCGCAGGCCGCGGTGCCAGTCGAACAAGCCGTGCAGGCGCCGCCAATACCGCCCAAAAACACGCCACCCGCATTGGTACCTCCGAAGGCTAAGCCGCGCATTGCCGCCAGTTCTGCCAAGCCTGCCGCTCCTGCCGCGCCGGCGATACAGCCGTCGAAGCAGACCGCTATAGCCCAGGCCACTCCCGAGGCGGTTCCGGCTGCGCCGACATTGGATCTGGCGGAATTGGAGCAGAAGCTCAGGGATACCCACGCCATTGGTGTGCTCACCAAGCTGTCATTGAAGAATCAGGTCGATGACCTGCTCAATCTGTTTCGCTCGTTCTACCGCGGGGAGGCCAAGACCTCACTGCCGGAACTGAGGCAGAGGTATAACCTTCTATTGCTGAAAGTACTGACGCTGCTGCAGGACGGAGATGCGCAGCTTGCGGCAGCGATCTCCTCCTCGCGAGAGGCGATCTGGGGCATTCTTGCGGATCCTGATAAATTCGCCAAAATCTAATTCAAGGGGCAGGAGATCTCATGAGCCAGCGCATACCCGTTCTTGGTTTTACACTAGCCACGATAGTCTGCTGCGCACCGTTGCTGGGTGCGGAGGACTCATCGATCGGTAAGGATCTCAAAGCGACCATTGCATTGCAGGGACAGTCCTGCGATCAAATCGTGAATTCCAAGCGCAATGCCGACAGTGACTATCTGGTCATTTGCAAAGACGGCAACCGCTACCATGTGTTTGTGAATGCACAAGGCAGAGTCGTGGTGCAAAAGCAGTGACGGTGGCGGCGCGCAATCCGGCGGCCCTGCATGGAGTACCAGGGCACCGGATGGAAGACGCCATGATCATGCATCGTCAGAGGTTCGCACAAAACGATACTGGTCGCGAATGTGGTTGTTGAAAAACTCGCCTTTACTGAAGGCCCGTTTCATGGACTCAAACACCTCGCTGGGAACGTCCTCATACACATAGAGGCGGCCGGACTGAAACTCGACCGCGAGCTGTCTGCTTATGGGATCGTAGTCGTAAGATCGGACTACACTGGAAGTCATGGCGGGACAGCGATGACAGCAGCTCTGGTCAAAAGCTCGCCGGATACAGAGCATCGCTCTGGTCGAGGTTATGTGTATTGGCGTACTTCATCGGCACTCCTGCGGAATTGAGCACTGCGCCGTCCAGCACTGAACCCAATACAATGTGATGATCACCGGCCGGTATGTCCGCCTGGACGGCGCATTCGAAGAAAGCGAGCGCTTCGCTGAGGATTGGCGCTCCCCGGCGCGCGGCACGCCATGCAACCCCATTCATCTTATCCGTATCTGGCGAAGCGCAGGTGCCGAAGCGGCGCGCCAGATCCATCTGACTCTGCGCCAGGACGCTGATAGCGAAGCTACGTCCGGTCCGTAGTATGGGATAGGACGCATGTTCGGGGTTGATTGCGATCGCCAGAATCAGGGGTTGATAGGAAGCCTGCATTACGGCCGAGGCCGTGAACGCGTCACGCTCCACGCCATGGGCTACGCCGATAACATAGACGCCGAGTGTGAGGTGCCTGAAGAGCGCGACTATTTCCTGATTCATAGGCCAAGGATAGCGAGCCGCGACAATACCAACCGCGGCCAGAGGCCCTAATCTCGTCGGGTTAGCGCTTTAATTGGTGTCGGCACTCTCTGGCAATGTGACACGATGGCCTCCAGTGTTTGCGCAATGACCAGGACATCTGCATCCCGGAGACTGAGCCCCGCGATCGACAGACCGACTGGGGCTTCAGCAAGATCGTGACACGGCAGACTGATGGCGCAACCGGCCAGCAGATTGATCAGAGAAGTGTTCCTGAGCATGGCGCGATTGGTTGCCAGGTAGCCATCTTCGGAATCGACTGCGTCGAACGAGGGCGCCACTCTTGTCACGGTTGGAAGGAGCCATGCGTCAAACGATTGCAATGCCTGGGCGGCCACACACTGCACCTGCGCGCGAGCTGACGCGGCAGTCGCGTACTGTTCTGACGTAATGTTTCGTCCCAGCTCGAGTCGTGTGCGTACGCGGGGATCGTATTGCTCCCCACAACGATCGAGCAGATCCATGTGCGTACGAAGCGCCTCGTAGGTGGTCATCGTGACGCCGATATGTTCGCGGCGAACACGCTCGAACTCAGGTACAACGGCGTCGACGATCTTGACTCCCGAGTCGGTCAGTCTTTCCAGTGCGCGCTCGTACGCGCGCGAGACCGCGGGTTCAAGATCGTTCTCTACGTATCCGCGCAACCGGCCGAGGCGCAGTTGCGAGGGCGCAATCGCCGCGGCGGCGGTTGTGGTTGCCGTTAATACCGCATCCGCATCGGCGCAGACCCGAACGCACTTTGCGATCACGCCGACGGAATCGAATGTGGGAGCAAGTGGCCAGACGCCATCGAGACTGATGCGGCGAGCCGTGGGCTTCCAACCGACGAGACCGCACAGCGCTGCCGGAATTCGCACCGAGCCGCCGGTGTCCGTGCCCAAGCCGGCCTGCACCATACCGTCGGCAACTGCAACCGCGGCGCCGGATGAGGAACCCCCGGGGATTCTGCGTAGCGCGGCGCGCTCGAAAGGATTGGCCGGAGTGCCAAAATGCGGATTCAAACCGAGGCCTGAGTAGGCGAATTCGGTCATATTCGTCTTGCCGATGATGACTGCGCCGCCAAGCCTCAACCGCGCCACCGAGAACGCATCGGCGATTGCAGGCGGCTCGTCTCGCAGCGCAACGGATCCGGCCCAGGTGGTTTCGCCGCGGACATCGAACAGATCCTTGACCGCAACTATCGTGCCGTCGACGGGGGACAATCCCAAGCCCTGACGGTGCCGCCGATCCGCATCAATGGCAGCACTCAATGTCGATTCAGAATAAACTTGAGTAAAGGTGCGGGACCCTTCGCCGTCCGGTGCCGCGATTGCAGCAAGGCAGCGAGTGGCGGCGGCGGTGCATTCAACCGTGCTCATCGGCCGCCATAGTCGAACGCGATCGAGTTCACGACCCGCGCCACGCCCGGCACAGCGCGGGCCACCGACTCCGCCGTAGAGCGCTCCAACTCGGTATTGACTTCTCCATACAGGTAGACCACGTGATCTGTGGTCTGCACACGGATCAGATTGGGCGCCTGCAACGCCGGGTATTTAGCCATCAGGGTCTGCACATTGTGCGTAATCTTCGCATCACCGGGGCAACCGGCGAAACCGCACTTCATATAGGTCGCGCAGCCTGTAAGAGCACTTGCCAGGATGATGGCTACTGCCGCATGACTCCGCCTACTTGCCGATGCCAGCGATACCACCGCGATCGAGCTCCATGTCGGTCACTATCTCTGTCACGCCGGCGACCGAGGCGGCGTCGCGCCGGGCAATCCGGAAGTCGTCATTGTCCCAGACAAATCCTCCCAGATGTACCATGCCGCGGTCGACCTCAATGTCGGTGTGCCTGGCATAGATGTTCGGGTCCGCAAGCAGGGCAGCCTCGACCCACTCGGCCGCAGTTTTGTGTGGTGCGGTCGTGCAGCCAATGAGCCCACAAGTGGCCTCCAGCGCTACCGTTGCCGTCGACCTGCCATCTGCACTTGCCATGGAAGCAAGGATGCTCCAAAGGCGCGTCGATTGGCATCATTTTGATAATGCGGCGCTTCCGCCGGCCTTTTGATCTCACACAGAGAGTTTCCGTGCCAGGAATTCACGAATGAATGCGCCGATCTTCGACGCGTGGGTCTCTAATGCAAAATGCCCCGTATCAAGAAAATGAACCTCGGCCGCGGGTATATCGCGGCGGTATGCTTCTGCGCCCCGCGGGATGAATGCCGGGTCATTCTTGCCCCAAACGGCGAGCAGCGGAGGCTGCGAGGTGCGGAGATATTTCTGGAATGCGGGGTACGTTTCCACATTCGTTCGGTAATCCAGAATCAGATCGAGCTGATTTTCCTCGGCATCCGGGCGATTCATATAGGCGATATCCAGCGTATATCCGTCCGGGGAAACCCGTTGCGGGTCACTTCCGTGCAGATACTGCCAATCGCGAATCGTCTCAGGGGATAACGACTCGCGGCAGGCCTCTCGATGCTCGGCGGTAGGTTCGCGCCAATAGGTCTGCCACGGGCCCCAGGCATCGCTCAGGCCGTCCAGATAGGCATTACCGTTCTGGGTGATGATCGCGCTGACTCGTTCCGGGTGGGCCATGGCAAGCCTAAGTCCGGTCGGCGCACCAAGTCGAATATGTACAGGGCATAGCGACTCAGGCCGATTGCCTCAGTAAAGTTTTCGATCACGTGCGCCAGGTTGTCGAAGGTGTACTTGAATCTGCCACGTGCGGGGGTCTTGGTATTTCCGAACCCGGGAAGATCGGGCGCGATGACGCGATAATGTTCCGCCAGCTCGGGGATCAATTCCCGAAACATATGACTACTGGTCGGAAAGCCGTGTAGCAACAGGACCACGGGCCGGTCTTTCGGGCCCGCTTCGCGGTAGAAAACTTCGACATCGCCCACAGTCTGGGTGCGATAACCGACCTTCATGCTCGCTCCTCTGCCAGGTTACCCTACCGTGATTGCGCGAGTTTCTCTTGACTGGCCGCGCGACTGAAGATCCACTTTCAGCCAATGACGCGCGTAGAACGCTACAATTACTAGCCTGCACTGACGGCCATCGCCCACGGGTAAACAGATAATGAGTAACTCGCCCTTTTCCTGCATGGCTTGCCACCAGTAGTAGCCATGGATGCCCAGCCGCTGACCAGCGTCTCGAAACACCCGCGCACCCTGCGAGTGGGCATATTGGTTTTCGACGGCTTCGAGCCGCTGGATGTTTGGGGTTTTGCCGAAGCCTTTTCTATTGCCCGCTTCGTCGGTAGCGGATATCTGTCGCCGCCACCGTATCCATTCGAGATCGTCCTGATCTCGAACGAACGCCATCCGCAGACGGCCGGAGCCGTTCCAAAGCCGGTTAAAAGTTATAATGGCCCCCATGCGGCGCCCGATTGGTTTCGCGATGAGGCGCTGAATAAGCAATTGGACCTGCTCATGATTCCCGGTGGTGCCGGCGTCGCAGCGCTGCTGGCGGCCGACGATGCCGGGGCCGCTCAGGCGCTCACGCAATGGGTCAGGTCAATGGATGCACGGGTACAGCTGCTGACCTCAGTGTGTACCGGAGCCGCCATTCTGGCGCGCGCCGGGTTGCTCGACGGCCGTTCGGCAGCGACGAATCATGAAGCTTTCACCTGGGTCAGCTCGTTCGGTCCGCAGGTGCTGTGGGACAAAGCGTCGCGTTGGGTAGATGCAGGTCGGTACGTGACCTCGGCCGGTGTTTCCGCGGGTACCGACATGGCATTTCATCTTGTCGCCCGGCTGGCGGGACGCGAAGTAGCCGAAGCCGCCGCGCGGGTCGCCGAATATATTTGGCGCAACGATCCGCGGCAGGCCGATGCAACATGAACCGGACTCCGTTTCACGTAGCCGTACAAGTCAGAGATATTGCCGAAGCCCGTTACTTTTACGCAGAGGTGCTGGGTTGCCCGGAAGGACGTAGTGATGCCGCGTGGGTGGACTTCAATCTGTTCGGCCATCAATTTGTGTGTCATCTCAACCCGCAAATGGGCAGACAAGGCAGCGTCGCCTCGCACTACAGCCCGGTCGAAGGACACGGCGTGCCTGTCCCGCACTGCGGGGTTGTACTGGAAATGAAACAGTGGACTGAGCTCGCAGCACGGCTTAAGGGCTACCGGGTGAAGTTCATTATCGAGCCCTATATCCGATTCAAGGGTGCGCCAGGTGAGCAGGCGACGATGTTCCTGCTGGATCCGTCCGGGAACGCTCTCGAGTTCAAAGCGTTCCACGACATAGAAAAGCAGCTGTTTGCGACGTGAACCGAAGGTACGCGTTAAGCGTTGCCGCTCTTTAACCGCGTCACCAATGCGCGCGTGAACTCCGCCGTTCCGGCCGTGCCGCCCAAGTCGCGGGTGCGTACGAGGTCGACATTGAGCGTCGCGTCGATGTCACGACGCAGCCGTGTCGCCATTTCGGTGAGCTTGACGTGATCGAGCATCATGGCGGCCGCGAGCATAAGCGCGACAGGATTGGCCATGTCTCGCCCGGCGATATCAGGGGCCGATCCGTGTACGGCTTCGAAGATGGCTGTATCGGCGCCAATGTTCGCGCCCGGCGCCATGCCCAGGCCGCCCACCAGGCC
>Ga0209483_1001245_pt1 | contig 19578 bp, 18 predicted proteins | sample NGEPerA_FD_184508 | JGI IMG/M metagenome (GOLD analysis project Ga0209483, IMG submission 184508) | Arctic peat soil microbial communities from the Barrow Environmental Observatory site, Barrow, Alaska, USA - NGEE PermafrostL2-A... | ecosystem: Environmental > Terrestrial > Soil > Wetlands >... | reverse complement strand
ATCAAAATAGAGCGCTCAATTCGTCAATTCGCCTAGGAGGGTAGCGTAGACGGCTAGAAGAGGCCGAACCTCTGGATTGCGTCGGTACGAGAAAGTAGATATGGGAATTGCCCTATCTGCGCAAAACGCCAGCGAGGGGCGTTTCCAAATAGTAACGCCTGGCAGCACTAACGACTGGAATTACCATTGGGAGATAATCAAATCGTTTCGCGACAAAGAAACGGAACCAGTGTGGAAACGCGAGTACTCAAGGCGTCTTCCACGAGATATTCAAGAGCGGGTGCGGCCGCTAAGCAAGTTGCAGCAACTGAATGCGGCGGGTGATTGGAAGGATCTGTCGATTCCGAGCTCAAATCAACTTGTAACGCTCAAGGGTTACCGGAGAGGCGAATACGGCATTAGGGTCAACAAGCAATGGCGGATCTGCTTCAGATGGCGCGATGGCCATGCTTCCGATGTCGAGATCACGGATTATCACTAAGGTTGGAGATTGAGTTATGGCGACGAGAAAAATTAAGCTTACCCCTCCCGGCAAGATCCTTCGGGAGGAGTTCATGGAACCTGTCGGTCTTTCGACGTATGCGCTTGCCAAAGCGCTTAGTGTCCCGCTTCCACGCGTCAACGACATCGTGCGTGAGAGGCGATCTAGCTCTGCGGAGATGGCGGTGCTGCTTTCGACGTATTTCGGTACGTCTGACGGCTACTGGATCAACTTGCAAGGGCATTTCGATCTTGAGAGTGCGAGGGGAAAGGTTGGAAAACAGGCTTCGAGAGTTATCCCTCACCCCGACGACGATAACGGCGCACTTCAGCCAATCTGAGCTCGTTGCGCTTCGCGGTTTCCATACGAAAGTGGATCGCCTTCGCGGCCAAAAAGGGAGATGTCAGCGGTTGTTAACTGCTGCCGGTTGAAAGGGTCATCCATATCCCATTCGGTCGGCTAGATACTGGCCGATCTAATCCCACCGATTGGCATTCTTTGGGAAACCCGGACGCTGTACTCGTACCACGCAGAAACAGTGGCCTGTGGGCGCCTTCATCACCACCCAGCGCTCCAGGCGATCTACGACCTTCGCGCCTAGGTCTTCCAGGCGCCGCACCTCGAGAGGGATGTCATCCGTCTCGATGTCTATGTGGACGTGACTTTCGTGGTTTACACGCTGGATCTGCACAATGGGCTCGTCGGGCGGGGTGTCCAGCATCCGGTAGTTACCGCGGCTGCCGGGATGTTTAGGGTCCGCCGGGCGACCGAGCGCCAGACTCCAGAATCGGGTGGCTTCATCCACGTCGGAAGTCTTGCAGTCGATCAGCAGGGCGCAGAGGCGGGAATAATGCATTGGCTCCTCGGACTTATGCGATCAATTGAATGCGAGCAAATTGCCCGACTATGCGTTTCGTGTGGTTTCTGCCGAAAGCCAGCGCACGACCAACTGTCGGGCATTGCGTATAATTTTCAAGGGCGTGCTATAGAGGCACCGCGCGCCAGTTTCCGCACTCATATTAACCCTTCTCCAATTCCTCGGTAATCGGCGTGGCTAGCTCATCGCATCCGCCAAGGCCTTGGTGACAAGCCAGGATCTTGACTCAATATAATTAATTGCTTACGCGCGTACCCATTTGCGCGGAATATTACGGTTCCTGCAACGCAGAACCTTCGAACGCGCGCCGGGCCGGACTGCGCATATACTGCGCACGCATACAATTACGTGGCGGGGAGATCAATGCGCATAGTAATTGCCGTCTTTCTGACTACCGCTGTCGGATTTCTCGCGGGGCCAATCGTCTTCGCCCAAACTACCCCACGAGCGGCGCCTCAACCCCCGGTTGCGCCGCCGGCGGCCCTGTTTGAATACCAGGAAGTGATGGTTCCGATGCGCGACGGCGTTCGATTGCAGACCGTGATCATGCGCACGCACGGAATCGAAGGGCCACTGCCGATCCTGATCGTGCGAACTCCCTACGGCGTGCCAGAAAAAGCGTTCGACAAAATGCCTGCCGATCTGAAGGAACTAGCGACCGATGGTTATATCTTCGTAGTTCAAAACCTTCGCGGTCGCTTCAAATCCGAGGGGACGTTTACGCTGAGCGAAGACGCGCGCGTAGAACCTGGCAAGGGCACAATCGAGACCCGCGATGGATGGGACACAATCGACTGGCTTGTTAAGAACGTGCCAAACAACAACGGCCGCGTTGGAATCATGGGCGTGTCTTACGCTGGCTATACAGCCGCTGCGACGCTGCTCGACCCCCATCCGGCGCTGAAGGCCGTCAGCGAGCAGGCGGCAGGTCCGGTCGATGAGTGGATGCATGACGACGACCACCGTTATGGCGCACTTCGCCTCAGTTACGATTTCGAGTATGCCGTGCTGGAGGAGAGTGACAAACTTGCTAACTCCAATTTTGAGTTCAACCAGTGGGATACCTATCAGTGGTACCTCGACCTCGGACCGCTGTCCAATATCAACGACCGCTACGTACACGGCAAGATCCCGTATTGGAACGATACCGTCGCGCATCCGAACTATGACGCGTACTGGAAGTCGCTGGTGTGGGTCGACGCGCTGCACCGCTCGTCAGTTCCGAATCTCAATGTCGCGGGTTTCTGGGACCAGGAAGACCCATGGGGGCCGTGGGAGATATTTCGTCGCGCTGCCGAAAACGATCCCGATCACACGAATCTGATCGTGGCGGGTCCCTGGTGCCACGGCTGCTGGCGCCGGCCGGTCGAAGACAAGCTTGGGCCGTGGCCGCTGGGTCATGAGACTGCGCGTGAATTCAGGGAGGCAATTCTGGCGCCTTATTTCGCCTACTGGCTGCACGGCAAGGGTACAAAGCCCGAGTGGCGTGCAAAGATTTTCCAGACGGGCAGCAACATGTGGCGGACTTATCCGGACTGGCCACTGCACAACACGGTCGCGACCAATCTCTACCTGCACGCCGACGGCACCCTGAGCTTTGAGGCGCCGGGGCTCGCCGATGACGGTGCACATCGCAGCTACGTATCGGACCCAGCGAACCCTGTGCCATACCGCCCGCGGCCAATCTCGCCCACTTATCCCGGGGGCGATTGGCCGCACTGGGAATCAGGCGATCAACGTTTCGTCGATCACCGACCCGATGTATTGATCTACATCAGTCAACCGCTCGACCAAGATCTCACGGTCACGGGCGAAGTCGAGGCGGTGATTTACGCATCCACATCGGGTACCGACAGTGATCTTGTCGTGAAGCTTATCGACGTGTTTCCCGAAAATGTCGAGAAGGTGGACTGGTACACGAATGCCGACTCCAAAGGTCCGGACCCGGGAGCGTATGCCCAGAAGCTCAATGGCTATGAACTACCCATCGCGATGGAAGTCCGTCGCGGGCGTTACCTGGATAGTTACGAGCACCCAAAGGCTCTCAGGCCGAATGTGCCGTCACGCTGGCCGATTCCACTGCGAGCCCGTGATCACGTGTTCCTGAAAGGACATCGCATCATGGTGCAGATCCAATCGACGTGGTTCCCACTTATCGACCGTAATCCGCAGACATTCGTGCGTAGCATCTACACGGCAAAGGCAGGCGATTACCGCGCAGCAACGCAGCGAGTGTATTCCTCGCCAAAGATGCCATCACACGTCATGCTGCCGGTCGTTCTAGCGACGCCTTAGCCACTTTGGCAAGTGCAAGTCGTTAAGCGCCGCATGCTCGGGTCGCCCCTTGCCCGCCGGCCCCTACGCTGAAGAACAGAATGGGTGCCGCCTGCGAATCTTGCGTGTTTCCGAAGGCGCTGCATCAGATGCTTTTAAATGCCGAAATAGCGACGTGCGGCTCCCAAAACCAACATTCACCGCAATTTCGGTCATGGTCCAGCCTGAGTGCCGAATCAATCGCTGGGCTTCCATCGTTCGTTTCCGATTCAAGAATGCGGTTGGTGTAATTCCGTACGCTATTTTGAAGAGTCTCAGGAAATGAAAGGGCGATAAATGCGCGGCAGCTGCCATTTCCCGAAGTCCAATGGCTTCCCTGATACAGGTGTGCATGAAGGTTTTTGCCACCAAGGCGCCGATGAAGCTCGCGGCGCGTAGCGGGCTTTGCGGAAAGTAAGACGTCGGATCTTTTGCGGAGTTGATGTTCTGCCTGCAGCATCCGAGCCAACAGCATATGTAGCTGCTCGTCCAATCGCAGCTCATCGGGTCCATCACACTCGAGTGAGCGTTTGATCACAGCTAAAGCCGGTGTGATTGATCCGTCGTGCTCCCGCAACCGTTCGTCAAATTCCGTCTTCAATGTCGAGCCATTCGGCGGACTATCCAAAAGCGTATCGGTGCTCTCGCGCATAACGCTGAGTACCTCCTCTGCGAAACCGGAGCGGAAGAATATGGAAAATGAATGCACTGGGCGTAGCGCATGGATGCGGCTGCCATAGCGTCTGCCGGCATTTAGAATGAGAAAGGTGTCCTCGTCGACCGCGACTCGGCAGCCGTCGATAAAGTATTCCTCGACGCCGCCGAACACGGCCTTTATGGATAGCAGTTGCTCGAAGTCCGCGTACTCAGCGCGGCGGGCAGTGGCCGAAATGACCGCGTTTTCCCGGCCCCAACGCGCATAAAAACGGGTTCGGAACGCGGGGTCCCAAACGGGGGCATTGCGCGGTAGATCACACGGGGCTCGCTGTCCGTAAGTGCAGTTACTCATGCTAGAGAGCTTTGGCGACTTCAGCCCGCTAAGTGTTTCATATATTGCTATTTCTTGCCGCCTCCACGGAACACAGGTGAACGCTGTCCTAGCCAGCATGCTAACCGCGCAATAACCGCAACCGCAGGCCTGGAACAATGTTGCACGATGGCCGTCCGAGGGGATCCAAATGCGATTACTCCACACACGGGCTCATTCCCATACGCCGATGATATGGGCGACGCATCGCATGTACATGCGTTCACATTGGGATTTATGGTTGCGCAGCGGCATTGCAATTTTTGGAATTTGTGTCGCGCAAGGATTCGCCGCGACACCTGGAATTTCAAACGCGGGTGACCAAGCACTGACGACTGCACGCCTGGCACTGCAGAACGCCGATTATCGCGGCGTCATAAAAATTCTGCAGCCGGCAATGGCCAAGCTGGGCGGTAACGCAAGCGCATGGCGTTACCTTGGCGTATCTCAATTGAAACTTTACCAGCCACGCGCCGCACGCGTCGCCTTTGCGAAAGCTCTCAGCCTCGATCCGCACAACCCGCAGCCGCTCGTCTACATCGGGATCGCCGCTGCGCAGATGGGACAGACCGACGAGGCGTTCTCCTGGTTTCAAAGAGCGAAGGCGACCCGAAAGATCGATATGACGCAGCTTGCGAATGAACCGGATCTTGAGTCGTTGCGTCACGACGCGCGCTATCTGGCCCTGTTACCCCGAGCGGAAGACTTCGCGCATCCGTTCGTCGAGAACGTCAATGTAATCCGTGAATGGGACGGCGAAGCATCTGGGGATCAATTCGGCTGGATCGCAAGGGTAGTGGGCGACGTCGACGGCGATGGTGTGACCGACTTTGTGACTTCTGCACCGACAAAGAATATTGCCGGTGCCAACGCGGGCCGCGTCTACGTCTACTCCGGTCGTACCGGAGCTCTGATTTGGAGTGTTGATGGATCACCGGGTGACCAGTTGGGTAGCGGTATCGAAGCAGCTGGTGATACGAATGGCGACGGGATCCCCGACATCGTGGCGAGCGCACCGGAGATCGATTCCGCGTACGTCTACGACGGTCGCGATGGCCGTGTCCTGCTGACCCTGCACGGCGAAGCGAAGGGTGATCGGTTCGGTGAACACGTGTCCTCCGCCGGGGATTTTGAGGGCGACGGTCATGCGGACCTGATCGTCGGTGCGCCAGGCAACAACGCTAACGGGCATGCGGCGCGGCGATGCATTCGGCAGCACGGTTACGGGTTATGCCGACGGTAAGCAGCGCTTTCTCGTTGTCGGCGCGCCCGGCGCTGGAGCTGGAAAAAGAGGCCGTGTGTATGTCTACCGGGATCTGTCCACCCGTCCGGCTTTTGTGATCGACGCTGATGCGACCGGGGTTGCGCTCGGCTACATGTTCGTCTCCGTACTGGGCGACGTCGACGGTGACGGCGTTCCGGATATCTTTGCCTCCGCCTGGGCAGACGCCAGCAAAGGGCCCGGCACCGGGAAAGCGTACGTTTACTCCGGCCGTACGGGACAGATCCTTCACAGGTTTACGGGCGAGACGGCGGGTGAGGGCTTCGGAACGACCCATTCCACCGCTGGTGACGTTAACAATGATGGTCGCGCAGACCTCATTATTGGATCCTGGCAATACAGCGTTGCGGCATTGGGCGGCGGGCGCGCCTACCTGTATGACGGGCGCACCGGCAGACTTTTGCGGACGTTCACCGACCGGATCCCGGGCGATACTTTCGACTTCGACGCTGTGGGATTGGGGGTGCTTGACAGCGAGGGACAACCAGAACTGCTAGTCACCGCGGGCTGGAGCGCGGTGCACGGCTTCCATTCGGGGCGCATCTTCCTCATCGCAAGTGGCAGCGCCAAGATTCGCAATTGACGGGGTCTATGCCAACGAACGACAGGCGCCAGGCACGCAGTTAGGAGTCAGGGGTTCGGCGAGCCGCTCGTCTGCTTCAGCCTGCCGGATCCTTCTGATGGGAGGCACTGAGGCCGAGTGCGGAAACGGCAGCAGTCGCTACGGCTTCATCCTGATGCGCCGCGGCGCCGCTGATACCCAGGCCGCCAACCAAACTCGACCCGCTATATAGAGGAATGCCTCCGGCGAAAGCGATGAGCCGGCCGCCCAGAGCCGTGTTGAGTCCCCAGTCCGCTTGACCCGGCTGAGTTCGCTTGGCCCAAGCAGCGGTTGGTAACCCGCAAGCCACCGCCGTGTAGGCTTTGTCCATGGCGAGCGGCATTGCGCACAACTGCGCACCATCCATCCGCACCGCTTCGACGAGTTGACCTCCGGAGTCAACGACCGCGGCTGCAATCGCAAGGCCAAGTCGGCCCGCCTCGGCGCGCGCGGCCTCAACCAAGGCACAGGCAAGATCGAGCCCGGCGTCCATTTTTCGAATCAAGTCGTGTCTTTCCACGGCGTGCTCCCGGATGCGCTTTATGAGCTCGTGCGTCATGCGTAGGAGACGTATACGTCGATGGCCACATGTTTCGGGTCAGGGTGCGGCGCCGCCCGCGCAAATCGAACCGCCTCATCGACCGCTGCATTGACTTCCGCATCGATGGCGGCGAGCTGCTGCTCACTCAGTGCACCGTTCTTCAAGACGCGAGTTCTGAAGATTTTCAGGCAATCGCGCTCGCGGCGCATGTGCTCCTTCTCCTCTTTCGGGCGATAGGTGTCGGAGTCACCGCTGAAATGCCCGAAGTATCTCGGCACCAAGATATGAAGCAGCGACGGGCCACCACCACTCCTTGCGCGCTCTATCGCATCCCCCGCCGCCTCGTAGACTGCGAAGACGTCAGTGCCATCGACGCGCGCCGCCGGCATGTCGTAGCCCGCCGCTCGTTTGAGTACATCGCCCGCGACCGCCCAGCCGCTGGCGCTTGCCTCACCAAAGCCATTATCTTCAACTGCGAAAATCATCGGCAGATTCCACACCCGCGCAAGATTCATTGATTCGGCAGTGGTGCCCTGATTGATCGCTCCATCGCCGGCAAATGCGACCGCGACTCCGCCTGTGCGTCGGTACTTCGCCATCAGTGCGGCGCCACAAGCAATGGGTGGACCGCCGCCGACAATACCGTTGGCGCCGAGCATGCCTTTTTCAAGATCCGCAATGTGCATCGAGCCGCCGCGCCCGCGGCAGGTGCCCGTACTGCGACCAAAGATCTCAGCCATCATGCCGTTTATGTCGACGCCCTTTGCGATGCAGTGACCGTGACCGCGATGCGTCGATGCGATTCGATCCTTGTCGGACAAGTGCATACAGATGCCTACCGCGGACGCCTCCTGACCCGCATACAGATGCACCGAACCTGGAACATCTCCCGTGCCCATCTCAATATTGGTGCGTTCTTCAAAAGCCCGGATTGTGGCCATTTCCCGATAGGCGCGCGGCAAGAGATCGTTTGAAAGCTTCATATTCAACTCCAAGTCAAGCAACAAAAGGGTGTGCGCCTGCGACAACGATAATGGTCACGATCTGACGATGCGGCACCGCCCGGTTTTTTTAATTCTTATGCAACCTGCCAGCCGCCATCCACGGTGAATGACTGTCCAGTGGTGTACTGACATAGCTCCGACGCCAGGTATACGTAGATCCCGGCCAGATCCTCGAGCTTGCCCAGGTGCCCGACCGGGATGCGGCTGAGGAGCGCCCCTTCAACGGCGGCCCGCGTGCGGTTCGTCAGTGCCGCGCGTTCGACAAACAGGGCCTGCATCATGGCCGTATCCATTTGCCCCGGGCACACGGCATTGACGAGGATCCCGTGGCGGGCAAGTTCTGCGGCGAGGCTCTGCATGAGGCCGATCAGGCCAAATTTGGATGCGGAATACGCGCCATTTTCGACCCCGCCCCGCAGTCCGAACAGTGACGAGGTGAATATGACTCGTCCGCCTGTTCCCTGGCTTATGAGCTGGCGGGCAAATACTTTCGCCGTGACGAACGCGCCCGTCAGATTGATGTCGATGACGCGTCGCCAAGCGGCAAGCTCTAGCTCGACCACGTGCTTCAACACCAGGATGCCGGCATTGGCGACCACGCAATCGATATGACCAAAGCGCGCGAGCGTCTGCGCAAGCGCGCTCGCTGTCTGGGCCTCGTCCGTTACGTCCAGCGCTATGGCGAGGGTCTTCTTTTGATCGGGTAGCGTGAGGGCAGCGCGTTCCAGCGTTTCCCGGGCAATGTCAGCAAGCACGACCGACGCACCACGTTCTTGGTAGGCGCGGGCTACTGCAAGTCCGATGCCTTGGCCCGCTCCGGTAATGAAGGCGACTTTGCCTTTCAACATCGGTTCTATCTGCGCTTGGTTAGCGGCCATATTTCATTTCCTGAGACGAGCAAACATAGAAGGCGGATGGATCAGACGGCCGTATACCCGCCATCGACCACGACGGATGTGCCAGTGATGTAGCGTGCTGCAGGGGACGCCAGAAACAAAATCGCGCCCGTGACATCGTCGGGGGTGCCTTGCCGCCGCGCCGGAATTTTGCTGACGAGGTCTTTCATTGCAGCATTGCGGTCGGCCTGAAACGACCAGAACGGCTGGTTGAAGGCGGTATCGATCCATCCCGGGCAGATGCAATTTACGCGGATGCCGAGGGGTGAGAGTTCATCGGCAAGACTTCTGACCAGGCCAATGAGGCCAGCCTTGGATGCGTGGTACGCAGGCATGCCGGCATGGCCCCGCATGGCGCCCGTCGACGATGTGAATATCAGGGTCGCGTTATCTGAACGCTTGAGGTGCGGTGCCGCCGACTGCGCATAGAAAAACGGCGCGCGCAGGTTTACCGCCATGGATAGATCCCAGTCCTGCGGCGTCCACGCCTCAAGCGGCATGGAACGCAGCACCCCGGCATTCACGAACACACTGTCGAGTGAGCCGTATGTTCGAACGCATGCGTCAACCGAGGCGTTCACCGCATCGAGGTTCACGATGTCCGCATCGAAGGCCGTGCAGTGTCCGCTCAAGGTTTCGGCTGCGGCCTGTTGTGCTGCGGGGAAATTCTTGTCGGCGAGGAGTACCGAATCGCCGCGCGCTCGAAATGCACGCGTCGCCGCAAGGCCAATGCCCGTGGCGCCGCCCGCAACCAGCACGACGCCCATGCGCTAGCACCTTATCCATTGATCAAAGCAGGATTCGGATGCCATCGTCTTAGCCCGGCTGCGCGCGCGGGTCCCAGAGCAGACGCTTTGCGGTCTGAGAGTAGGCCTTGCCGTGAGGATAACAGCACAGTTCCATCTGCAATCCCCACGGGGCGAGGAAATACACCCACGTTGCCCCGGCCGAGGGTCCCTCGACAATGGTCATCGGCTCGCCGAACACCTTCACGCCGTGCGCCCGCAGATGCTTCACGGCGACATGGATATCATCGACATAGAGTGCAATGTGATGCCCGCCAATATCGCTGTTTTTCGGAGGCGCCTGTACCTGATCCGGGGAGGAGTACTCGAAGAGTTCGAGGTTGTAGCCATTGCCACAGCGCAGGAAGCAGTAGCGGTTGCTCGCCTGCGGATGGACATTCAGGCGTTCGACCATGAAAGCCGGGTCATCGCCCGTCTCGCCGCCGTAATAGATGTACTCGCAGCCAATCACGCGCGTAAAGAAGTCGATCGCATCCTCAAGATTGGGGACCGTAATTCCGAGGTGATCCGCGCCGCGCAGTCCCGGCATGCCAATAGTCATAGTCTTCTCTCCCGTCACGTGTCGCCTGTATTACCGAACTGCCGATCGGGTTGGTTTTTCAGCTGCGTCTGCCGCTGCCATGAAATCCGCAAGCAACTCATTGACTCGTCCGGCTTGCTCAAGGTGCGCCATGTGCCCCGCGGCCTCGATGAGATAAACCTTTGCATTGGGAGGCAAATCCTGTGACTGCGAGGCGGGAATGATGCGATCGCCTTCGCCCCAGATGATCTGCACCGGCACCGCTGCCGATGCGACAACGTCACGCAGCAGAAGGCGTTGTTTGCCGCCGGGAAACGCATTGTCAGCAAGACCTCGCAGCGCTGCCGGCACGCCGTCTCCACGCATGAAGCGCAGCACCTCGTCCACCATTTCCCGGCGTACCTGGGTGGGGTCGGCGAATAAGGCTGATAGTGCCTGCTTCATCTGCGGACGCCGCTCGGCACTCAAAAATCCCTCGATGTAGCGTGCGTCGATCTGCGTGCCCAAACCTGCCGGCGATATGAGCGACAAGGAGGCAACGCGGGCCGGCATATCCCTCGTCAGCAACAGGACAACGGTGGCGCCAAGTGAATGTGCGACGAAATGCGCGCGCTTTACGCCGATGTCATCGAGCGCGGCAGCCACTGCGCGCGTAACGCTCTCAAGCGATAGGCTACCCGATGGAATGCTCGACGCGCCGTGCGCGGGCAGGTCGACGGCGTGCACCGGCCTCGCGGCCGCAAGGTCTGATTGGTTGAAAAGCCAGGAATTCAAGTCGCCGCCGAAGCCATGAATCAGGACTGCCGGTGTCGCCGTGCCGTCGCCCAGGCTCAAAATATTGATGCGGCCGTCGATGGCATCGACCAGGCGGGCGGCTGGGACTGAAGTCTCTGCGGCACCCTCGGACTTTTGGCGCAATTGGTGGGCCGCGACAAATGCTTCAATCTCAGCATCGCCTGCGTTGGCGTCGGCGATGACGCCGAGCAGTGAGCCCACCGCTGCCGTCGACTGCGGTTCGATGAGCTTGCGTCGCAATACACCACTCGCCGAGGCCTCCAACGCATTGGCTATCTTTTCGGTTTCGACTTCGAGAATTTCCTGTCCGGAAGAGAGGACATCGCCCACCTCCGCAAGCCATGCGACGACTCTGCCCTCGGTCATGGTCATGCCCCAGCGCGGCATGGTGATCGCATGAATGTTGGTCGCCATGAAGGGTTACCTGCGAAATTCCATAACGCGGGCGACTGCGGCCTCGACGCGGGCGGCGCTTGGTATGAACGCGTTCTCCAGTTCCGGCGCATAGGGAACGGGGCAGTGCGGTGGAGTGACTTTGATGATGGGCGCCTTTAATGCGCCGAACGCCTCCTCGGCGATCAGGGCTGCGATATCAGCGGCCGCCCCGCAGCGTGGATACGATTCATCCACGATTACAACCCTTCCGGTCTGCTCGACAGACTCGATGATCGAGTCCGCATCAAGCGGCGAGAGCGTGCGCGGGTCCAGCACGGCGCATTCCGTGCCGCGCTTCGCCAAATTGCCGGCCGCCTCCATGGCGCGCTTGACCATCCGGCCGAGCGCAATGATAGTCACATCGCGTCCCTCTCGAACGAAGTTAGCTTCGGCAAACGGGATCGTATAGGCGCCATCGGGCACCTCGCCCATCTCGTCGTAGAGCATTTTGTTCTCGAGAAAGATGACTGGGTCATCGTCGCGAATGGCCTGAATTAGAAGGCCCTTCGCGTCGTAGGGATTGGAAGGGATCACGACTTTGAGTCCGGGGATATGGGTAAAAATCGGATACAGCGTCTGACTGTGTTGGCTCGCCGAGCCGCTGCCCGCGCCGAACGTTGCGCGCAACACCATCGGTGTAACGGCTTTACCGCCGAACATGTAGCGAAATTTGGCGGCTTGATTGAAGATCTGATCGAAGCACACACCCAAGAAATCGACGAACATGATTTCAACAACCGGGCGCAGCCCGGTCATTGCGGCGCCCGCTGCAGCGCCGACGAAGGCGCTCTCCGTTATCGGCGTATCGAGTACGCGCTCCTCGCCGAATTCCTTCAATAGACCCTTCGTGACGCCGAACGCGCCGCCCCAGGCGTCCTGCTCACCGGTCGCGCCCTTACCGCCCGTGATGTCTTCGCCGATGACCAGGATCCCGTCGTCGCGGCGCATCTCGAGGCGCAGCGCTTCGTTCAATGCCTGGCGGAAGGATTTTTGTGGCATATGCAATCGATCTCTCTTAGGGAATAGGGCTCAAGGCGACAGAGGACCCCGCTAGCGAGGCGGCGCGCTCAGTCGCCGTGTGGCCAGTCGCAGCTTCGGCAGGATGGAGGTCATCGCGCTCTCATAGGCCTGCGGGCCTGCGTTCAGGCTGATATTCAAGGCGGCCACGGGCACTCCGGCGGCGTCGAGAATAGGCGTCGCAATACCGCACATGCCTTCTTCATACTGCTCGGAGACAAAGGACCAGCCTTTTTCGCGGTCTTCGACTAACGCCTGTTCGAGTTCCGCCTTCGATGCGATCGTGTGACGCGTATGGGCTTTGAGCTCAAGGCGGGTGAGATATTCATGCAGGCCTGCATCCGGCAGGCGGGAGAGCAGGACTCGGCCGATGGAGTGCACGTACGCCGGCACGTGACTGCCGATGCTGGGATCGAACGATAAGTAGCGGCGCGTCGGGACGCGAAGGATGAACATCACATTGTCGCCATCCAGCACGCCGATGGAGCAGGTCTCCTGCAATTCCGCGACGAGCTCTTCCATCACCGGTTGCGCGGTGTGCCAGAAGGGCAGTGAGGCAAGATAGCGGTAGCCAAGATTCAAGACGCGCGGGGTAAGCCAGAAGCGCTTGCCGTCGGTGCGCACGTAACCGAGTGATTCAAGCGTAAGAAGAATTCTGCGGGTCCCAGCGCGATCCAGGCCCGTGGCCTTGGCCAAGTCCGTGATCGTCATGGGCGACTGCGGATCGAACGCGCAGATCACCCCAAGTCCCTTGGCAAATGCCTGGACGAATCGATCCGACGACTGAACGACGCTTGTGGACTCCAGCGCGGCACTGGCGCCCAGTTCCGGGTCCTTGATCGAGTGCGAGTTGCTCATGCGAGTGAGAGGCCCGTCTGCAGGTAATTAAAAAAGAGAGGTCCGATGCAGTGCCGCATTGGTTGCCGCTGCGGTGCGCAACGGCCGCGTACTTCTGCGGTGGAGACGATGCCGAGCCTAGTCATAGAACTCGGGCGAGAGCCGGGTTCGCTGAATGCTCACGGGGTCGTGGAACAGGATCATCTGTCCGTTGCGATCGGCAACGATCTTTTTCAGTCGACGGATCGATGCCAGCGCGGCGACATCATCCACGCATTCGCCCGGCAGAATCTCAAGATCGAAGTTCTCCTGCAGATCACCGGCATCGAACGGCAGCACACAGGTGCCAGATTTGGGAAGCTCGACGATAGCGGATTGGTGTCCGGGCGTATGCCCCCGCGTCTTGATCATGTTCAGGCCCGGCACGACTTCCCAATCGCCGTCCTCAAGATGCCAATCGATGTCGGGCGAGTTGTAGTCTTCCAGAAAATAGGATTGCGGGCGTGCGCTTGAGAATCCGTGGTCGTATTCCTGCCGCTGAATATGCACGTCGGCGTGATGGAAATACTTAAGGTAGCCCGCGTGATCCAGATGCAGATGGCTGAGAACGACGCGCTTCACATCATGGAAGCCGAGGCCCAGCTGCTTCAGTTGAAATGGAAGTTCGTGCTCGGGAATCACAATCGGCGGATAGTTTCCCGCCGCGTGAAAATACTTTTCCGTCAACTCCCGGTTCTTCACGTAGAGCGGATCGAACCCTGCATCCAGCAGGATCCAGCCGCTGTCCGTGTCCGCAAGATAGCAGCAGATGGGCTCGCTCATGATAAAGCGCGCGCCCAGGTCCTTCGTCGATACGCTTTTTGGCAGAACCTCGTAACCGACGAGAAGCACAAAGAGGCGCCGCACGCTGGTCATCGTGAGAGGTGTCCGGCGAAAGCGGCGGCGCAGCGTAGCGGGCGGCGAAATGCGACACGATTGAGAGGCATACGGTTTGCTCGGCCCTAGAAGCGCTTCGTGACTAACACGCCAAGGGTTCGCGGGCGCAGCGTGTAGGCTTCTTCGAGAAACAATAGCGACGGATGTTGAATGATGGTCGTGTCATTGAGAATATTTTTGCCATACAGGGCCACGCGCAGCGTGCCCCAATCGCCGCCTATGCTGGCATCCAGCGTCTCGTAGGCAGGACGCGTGTGGTCGGGGTCTATGACACTGAATGAGCCGAACGATCTGCCGGTCCACGCATAGCTGCCGCGCGCGAACAGATCCGTATCGGCGCTCAAGCGGTGCACATAGTCCGAGTTCAACGTAAGCGTCCACTCAGGTGTGTTGAGGATCCGGTCGCCCGGTTCTGCGCCGACTGCGCTGATGACATTTGTTAGTGTCGCGTGTGTCGTGCCTCCGGCAACGGCTACAGTCCAGCTCGGTGTGGGCTTTGCCGCAACTTCAAGCTCAGTGCCGTAAATCTTCGCGTTGCCGACGTTTGTTGTAAGCGTATAGCCGCAGGTCGGCAGGTTTATCGTCTGTTGAATGTTGTTCCAGTGCGTGTAGTACGCCGCGCCGCTGAACGTCAGCCGGTTTCCGAGCACACGGCCTTTGGCACCCGCTTCGTAGGTCCACAGGGAATCGGAGTCGTAGCTAGTGGGCGCGCTCTTTAAGCCAAGTGTGGCAAGGTCCGCGGCGCAGATGTCGCTCGGCACGAAGAGGGCTGCGCCTCCGAGCCTGAAGCCTTCGGCAATGGACGCATAGAGGCTGGCCGACGCGTTGACGTCGTAAGTCAGCGAAAACCTCGGTGTGGTCGAGTTGAAGGTGGCCGCATTGCCGAACTCCGGCGGCGCTGAGCCTGCGAAGTAGCCGGACTCTTCCTGCCTGAAGCGCGTGGTGCTGTGCGAGTACCTCAAGCCCACTGTGGCTTTGAGTTGCTTGGTAAAGTTGTAACCGATCTCACCAAAGAGCGCGTACTGCTTGTCCTCGTTGTGCAGGCCCGCAAGCGCGACAGCATCATCCGGAAAGCTCTGCCCGGCGAAGAGCAGGCTGTCTTGCGGCGGATAGCCAAATAACGAAGTAAAAGTCTGATCGAATCCGGTGACGTAGTCATTTACGACACGGTCGAATTTCTGGTCAGAGAAGAAGGCGCCGGCGAGCCAGGTGAGCGGAATGCCGCCCGCGATGTACGGCTGGGAAGCAAGCCTTATCTCCTGAGTGATCTGGGTTGTCTTGGACCAGGAATACTCCGGTCCAGGCAGCGCACCAATCTGCGAACCGACCTGCTTCACCCCCAGGACCGGATCCGAATCGACGAGGAAGCCCAAATATTCGCTGTTGTAGAACGTCGCATCGCCATTGCGATTGAACTGCTGGTCGAAGTAGCTGGTCACGGAGGTCAAATCGGCCCAGCCGAGCGCAAGACCGATGGTAATGCTCGGTACCGTGAACGTATCGCGGATCGGTTCCGGTACGATCTTGTTCTGATTGTAAAGGCCCAACGAGGGGTAGAACACCGATGTGTCGTCGATGTTCATGCGCATGTAATAGATCGCCGGCGTGATACTGAGCGCGTCATTCGGCTTGTAGAGCATGCTGAGTCGCGCGGCCAGCGTGTGATCCGAATTCACGCCAGCGCGCTGCAGCGTTCCAGAGCTCGAGTAATTGTCGATGTAGCCGCTGTCGGATGTGTCATCGACCGCCAGACGCACCGCTGCAACGCCCGACTGCAGCGGCAGATTCAGCACGCCGGTTTCTTCGTAGTTAGTGCCGCCGTGCGCCGTATGCGAGATGTCAAGGGAGCCTTCGCCCTCGAGTTGCGTAAGCGATGGCGTATTGAAGATCATGCGGATCGTGCCGCCCATGGAACTTGATCCGTATAACGTGCCTTGCGGACCGCGCAGTACTTCAACTCGGTCAATGTCGAAGAGCTTTGGTTCGACCGCTCCGGAGTAAAGGTTGTTCTTGACGGTAATGGGTACCTCATCGAGATAGATACCCACCGTCGCAGCACCCGAAGTAGAACTCACGCCACGTATGGAAATATTGTCGAGGCCGGGACCACCGCCGGCCAAAAAGGACACCCCTGGCATTGTGCGCGTTACATCTTCGTAAGACTCGATATGGTCAATCTGTAATGACTCACCGTTTAGGACCGAAATGCTCAGCGGTACATCCTTAATGTCCTGCGCACGTTTCTGCGCCGTGACAATGATTTCTGTGAGTTCGCCACTCGCCGCGGGAGGCGCAGCGGCCTCCTGGGCCGGGGCCGACGCGCTAGCCAGGCATAAGAAGGCGCTGCCCAGGGCTGCAACGCCACCACTAATTATTTCGATCGTCTTGCGCATATGTCCCCCGCGAAGTCGAAGCGATTCGTCTTTGAGTTAGAATGTTCACTAGATGAACATTATTGCGTTTTACTTGCCGTCAGAAGATTATATGATCGGCATAAGAACAATTGTCAATGTTCGGTTCATAGGATGACCCCGCTCAATACTGCTCAGGCCAAGCCAGCAATCCGGCGATAGGGCTGGCCCCGATATGCAACTCGATGAACTAATCCAAATTCGGCAACGTGACTTCGAGCGTCCCGGACGCTCGGAGGCGCTCGGAACGCATTGCATGGTCGCGACGTCGCACTCGCTCGCTACATGGACCGCGCTTGAGATTCTGCGCGATGGCGGTAATGCCGTGGATGCCGCGGTCGCTGCGGCAGCAGTGCTTGGGGTCGTTGAGCCCACTCAAACAGGAACCGGCGGCGACTGTTTCGCCTTGTACATGCCGCGCGGCACCGGAACGATCCACGCCCTGAATGGTTCGGGCTGGGCGCCGCAAGCTGCAGCAACTGAGTGGTTTCTCGATCGCGGGTTATTGGCGATTGATGCGAGGAGCCCTCACGCCGTCACCGTGCCGGGCGCGGTCGGCGCTTGGGCGCGTCTGGTGAGCGACCATGGAACGTTTGGACTTGATCGGCTGCTGGCGCCGGCGATACGTGCCGCGGAGGACGGTTACGCCGTCACGGAACGAGTGGCGCGTGATTGGGGACGTCAGGTCGCGAAACTCGCCGCAACCCCCACCGCTGCGAGCATTTTTCTCAGCGACGGGTGTGCACCGCGGGCCGGCACCGTGCACCGCCAGCCCAAACTTGCGCGCACTTTGCGCGCAATCAGTGAGGGTGGCGCGGCGGCTTTCTACAAAGGCTGGATTGCTGAGGATATCGTCGGTTGCCTGCGGCAGCTCGGCGGTTTGCACACGCTTGATGACTTTGCGGCGTATGAGCCGCAGTACGTGCAGCCGATTCACGCAGCCTACCGCGGCTATGACATTTGGGAATGCCCGCCCAATGGGCAAGGGGCGATCCCGCTTCTTATCGCGCGCATGCTGCAGCAGTTTGACGTCAGCGCGCTGGAGGTGGGCGGTTCACAAAGACTGCACCTTCTGGCCGAGCTTGCGCGCCTAGGCTATGCGGTGCGCGATGCGTTCATCGGCGACCCGCGAACCTCTTCAGTGGATGTCGCCGAGCTTTTGAGCGACCGTTACGCTGCTGCACTCAGCCAACGCTTTTGCGCGTCGAGCCGCATCGCGGATCTTGTGCCGCCTTTCTGCCCAGCGCATCGCGACACCGTATTTCTTGCAGTTGTCGATCGCGACCAAAACACGATTGCCTTCATCAATTCAATCTTTGATGATTTCGGCGGCGGCATCGTTGCGCCGGCATCAGGAATTGTTCTGCACAACAGAGGCTCAGGCTTCGTCGTCGCAAGCGGCCACCCCAATACTGTGGCCGGAAGAAAGCGTCCCATGCATACGATCATTCCAGCTCTGCTGACCCGAAATGGCAGAGCAGCCATGTCGTTCGGCGTCACCGGCGCGCACTTTCAGCCCATGGGACAGATCCTGCTATTGAGCAACTTGCTCGATCATGGCATGTCACTGCAACAGGCGATCGATGCACCACGCTTCTTTGCGCGCGGTGACACATTTGAAGTCGAACAGCGGGTGTCGCGGCAGGCGGTTGAGAATCTGCGCGCTTTAGGACATTCGATCGTTGCTGCCGAAAATCCACTCGGTACGGCACAGGCCATCCGAATTGATTGGCAGAGCGGAGTTCTGCACGGTGGCGCCGATGCACGACGCGACGGCGTGGCGCTCGGGTGGTGAATTCAATGTCTTTCGATACCGGGCAGTCCCCAAAAACTCTGCGTTGCAAGGATCCGAGCCTGGCACTGTTGCCGCCATCCGCCTTTCGGTGTCTGCATAACGAGCGGGTCAACCGAACAGACGCCTACGGCCCCGAGCGACGCTGCGAATTGGGCGGACCGCGCTTCGTGCAGGCCCAGAACGAAATCATCCGGTGGCCCGGATATACGGTGACGCCACTCGCTCTCCTGCCGGCACTCGCCAGCGACGCTTGCATCGCCGCTCTTTATTATAAGGATGAGGGCACGCGCTTCGGCCTCGGAAGTTTTAAGGCGCTGGGCGGTGCTTATGCTGTATTGCGTCTGCTGGCCCGCGAAATTGAACTGCGCACGGGGAAATCTGCGGTCCTGGCGACCGATCTCACGTCCGGCACATATCACGACATTACCGATAGCATCACGGTGACCTGCGCAACCGACGGCAATCACGGCCGCTCGGTTGCGTGGGGCGCCAAAATGTTTGGTGCGCGGTGCGTGATCTACGTGCATGAGAGTGTAAGCAGCGGACGGGTCGATGCAATCGCAGCCTACGGCGCCGAGGTGCGCCGCAATCCGGGAAACTACGACGATGCAGTGCGGCGCGCTGCGCAGGATGCGGCCGCCAACGGCTGGTTCGTCGTGTCGGATACCTCATACGAAGGCTATGTGGAGATACCGCGCGACGTGATGCAGGGCTACGCTGTCATGGTTGAAGAGGCGCTGCGGCAGATACCCGGAAAGAATCCGCCGACTCATGTGTTCGTACAGGCAGGTGTCGGTGGTTTGGCAGCGGCCGTGTGTGGCCACCTGTGGGAACGGCTGGGCGCAAAGCGTCCGCGTCTTATCGTCGTCGAGCCAGTGAATGCGGCCTGCCTATATGAGAGTGCCAAGAGCGGCGTTTTGACGGCCGTGCATGGCAGCTTAGATACGATCATGGCCGGTTTATCGTGCGGTGAACCGTCGGTCATTGCGTGGCGGCTGCTAAAC
>Ga0209483_1001244_pt1 | contig 19592 bp, 19 predicted proteins | sample NGEPerA_FD_184508 | JGI IMG/M metagenome (GOLD analysis project Ga0209483, IMG submission 184508) | Arctic peat soil microbial communities from the Barrow Environmental Observatory site, Barrow, Alaska, USA - NGEE PermafrostL2-A... | ecosystem: Environmental > Terrestrial > Soil > Wetlands >... | reverse complement strand
TCGATAATGCAGACCACTGTGTCCGCCTCCACACGGTCGCCTACGCTGACAAACGGGGCGTCACCCGGCTTCGGAGCGCCGTAGAAGCTTCCGAGCAAGGGCGCGGTCACACTCGATACCGGGCCCGGCGAAACGTTGCCCGGCTGGGCAGGATGGGACGTCGGCGCGGCGGGCGCCTGGACGCGAGTTGCGGCGGCGGCAGCCGACGCTACAGACGTAGGCGGCTTCGCCGCCGCCTGCAGCGGTCTGGTGTCGGCTGGGGCCTCAACCGGCAACTCGCCGCGTCGAACCACAAGCGACACGTCGCCCTTTGCGTAGCTAAATTCGGAGAATTCGAGCTCTTTGATGAGGCGAATGACTGCGGCAAGTTCTTCAAGGTCGATATTCAATGGAACTACCCCGATGGGTCACAACGAAAAGAAAGTTCGACGCGACGGCGCCCGCCGTCATCATCCCTTGGTCATGCCGCCGTCGACAGCGATGGTCTGACCCGTAACAAAAGCCGCGTCGTCGGAAACAAGAAACGACAGGGTTCCCACGAGGTCGGTGGGAACCTGCACACGATGGATCGCTTGTTGCGAAGCGATGACGTCGTACATGCTGGAAAGTTCGGATGTCTCCGTCGTCTCGTTCTTTACGAGACTCGGAGCGATTGCGTTCACGGTGATGTTATGCTGACCAAGCTCGTTCGCGAGACCGCGCGTAAATCCGATGACGGCAGCTTTTGTAGTGATGTAGTGGACGTAATTTGGGATCATCAACCAGTTGACGGTGGACGTCATGTTGACGATGCGGCCTGACTTGCGCGCCACCATTTCCGGCACGAACGCCTTCGAAAACAGGAACATCGAATCGACGTTGATCGCGTTGATCTTGCGCCAGTCAATAAAGCTGATTTCACTGAACGGCTTGAGGGGGAAAATTCCGACATTGTTGATGAGAATGTCAGGGTGACCCAGGGCGTCGATTGCGCCGCGCGCGAAGGACGCGACCTGCTCGGGATCGACAACATCACATTTGGCGCTATAGAAGACCGCCCCTGCGGCCCCTACCATAGCCTTGATCGCCGAACAGTCTTTCAAGTCGGCTACAGCGATGGCGGCCCCATCTTCGGCCAATCTTTTCGCAAAGGCTTGGCCGATACCGCTGGCTCCGCCAGTCACAACCGCGACTTTTCCCGCAAGCTTGCCCATCCGGCGCCTCCCGATTTCCTTTGGCCTATCGACCTTGGCAATCTCGGTAAGGCGCCGACTGCGCAAAATCGCCTATCCCAAGATAGTTGGATCGTTGATGGATAGGGAAACAATATACGTCGCGGACGCAGCGGAAGGCCCTGCCTGGCCATGTTTGGCCTCCGGCGCTGGTATTCGTCCGCGTCTGAAATTGGGGTTCTTTCGAACTGTCAGCGGCAAACGGGCTGCGTCAAAGCATGCCAAATTGACGCGCGCGGCGGACGGCGTGTGACCGGCGGCGTACATCCATCTTCAGGAAGACCTGCTGCATGTACCACTTGACCGTGCCAACCGTCATTCCCAGTGTTTGCGCGATCTCCGCGTTAGACTTCTCCCGGGCGACCAGACGAAGCACCTCACGTTCCCGCTCGTTCAGGCTATCGGGCGGTGCGTGCTCGGACAGGTCTTTTACGGGCGCGGCCGGGCTGTCATCCAGAGCCACCTTGTTTGTCGGCTCGCGGGCAAACGCCTCGATCAACTCGCTCCCGAATTTAGCAGCGGGGCTGCCGTCCTCATTCCCAATGGCGAAGAGCTTGCCGAGCATGAGTAACACAGGCTCGCCGGCATCGACAAAACTCCTGACATAACGTGGCTTGGCTGCTTTCTGGACGGCGATCCTCAGCTTTCTCAACGCTTCTCCATCCTCACCGGCCACAGTAAGGCAAACCGCCAGTGCGATAAGGAACCTGACTTCGCTGCGAATCGCGCCACGATCCGCGGCGAAGCTGGCCCACTTCTTGAGAACCGCAATGGCATCCTTGGCGTTCCCCAACTGGCAGCAGGCAAACTGCCAGCCAAGGACAAATTGCTCATCGTAGCTTATCGAATGAGCGCCAGGAGACAGGCGCCGCTTGTCAGCCTCGCCACTTGCGCCTTCATAGGCCTTTTGTAGCACTACGAAGTCTCCGGCCATCGCGGCGGCTCGTGTGAGTTCGTAGTCCAGCCGCCGCGCAAGGCGCACAAAGCCCCGAAACTCGGCGATCGCTTTCCCTTCGGCGACGATCTTTGCTGCCTCTTCCCATTTACCCTCGCGCTGGAGCAACCTGGCCTGCGTAACAAAAAAGGCAGCGAGGTGATCGACGAACCCCTGCTTGTCCGCTTGCAGACGGTAGCGATCCACAAGAGCTTCAGCCGTCTCGATCTCATTCTTCTCGTATTTGATTTCCGCGAGGAGCATTGCCGGCATGGCCTGCAACGGCGTGGAAGGCCCATCGACGTATTCAGCGGTGTCGATGGCCGAAAGCAATACGCTTTCCGCCATCTCGGTATCCCCCCGAAGGTGATAGGTCGGACCGAGAATGGATTCGTGCCACACCAAGACGAATTTGCTGCCGGACTTCTTGAAGAACTCCCGCGCCCAGCGGTCCATCTTGTCGACATTGTCGAGCTTGAACATCTCGCGGCGGGCATAAATCAGGCAGTTTTCCAAAGTCCCACGAAGGTATGGGTCTTCCGAAGGAAAATCGTGCAGAAGCTCCAGCACATACTTCTCGACGGTCGGCATGTCGTCGCTGAAGAGCGCGAGCATCATCTTGCGATGCAGCACGATCCGAGAAACGGAGTCGATGTAGACCGTGCTCGCGCCCTCCGCCTTCCAGAGCGGCAGCTTGGCTTCTATGTCCTTGATGATTTTCCTTGCGTCTTCGAAGCGCCATTCCAGAATTATCGACCATGCGATTTCCAGTTGGAGCCTCGGGAAATTGGAGCGAACGTCGGGCGGGATCGCGTTTGACCACTTGATAAGCGTCGACAGCTTGCCGCGGTAGAAGAGGTCATTGCAGAACGACTCCAATATTTTCGCGGCGGATAGCCAGTCCTCCGCCTTCACGGCATGGGCGAACGCAAGGTCCACATATTTGTGCCGCGCGAACCAGTCGCTGGCCTTCTTGTGCAGTCCTTCGGTAACCTCGGGGTTTCGCTTCCTCAAGATACGCTGTAGCAGTTCGGCAAACAGGTGATGGTAACGAAACCAGTTCTGCTCTTCGTCCAACGAGAAAATGAACAGGCTCTGCGCAGAAAGCTCACGGATCTGCGCCGAGGAGTCGTGGTTGCCTACGACAAAATCGCAGAGTTCCTCGCAGAGGATTTCCAGGATCGACGTCTTGAGCAGGAACTCGACAGTCGCTTCGGGCAAGCGGTCGATCACGTCGTCCAATAGATATTCCGAGACGGCCTTGTTCTCGCCGGTGAACCGGTCGAGGAAATGCCCGACTCCGTCATGCTGCGATATGGAAATCGTCGCAAGTTGGATTCCCGCCGCCCATCCTTCCGTCGCCGCCAGCAATCGTTCCACGGCGTCATTCGACAAAGGCTTCCGCCCCGACAGTTGAAAGAAGTCACTTACATTCACGGCAGTGAACTTGAGCTGCTCGGCATCGATCTCCTCGACCTGGCCAAGCATCCTCAACCGGGCGACAGAAAACGGGAGCGATTGCCGGCTCGCGGCGACAAGGTGAAAATTTCCCGGGGCTTCGGACAGCACGATCTCAAGTGCTTTCTTGGCACCCGCATCCGTAAGCAGATGCATATCGTCAACGAAGAAGAACACCGGACGTGGCGTCTCGACCAACTCGTTGACAAACGCGGAGGCGACCCGCTCCGGCGACGGATCTCGTGACGAACTCAGAAACGACAGGAATTCGGAAGCGAAATTCGGGGCCAGCTCTCGAATGGAGGAGGCGAGATAAAAGAACAACGTCCTGAGGTCATCGATTGATCGGTCGAGACTCAGCCAGCCGACGAGATCATGTTCTCCCGTCAGGGTAGTATGCCAGCGATGCAATTGGCTCGACTTCCCATAGCCGGCCGGCGCCTTCACAAAGATGAGCCGACGGCTGGGGATTCTGTAGGCGGCGGAATCGAGTTGCTCGCGCGAAATAAGGCCCGTGACGCGATTGGGCGGACGAAGCCGGGTTCGTGTCAGGTTCATCGCGACTTCCATATCACCGACTCTTCCTCGTCGTGGATACCGCGTTTTATCGGCTTATGCGGCGCCGGATCGATGAGAAACCGGGATTATATCCTGCCCGACATAGCGTCGAAGCAGCGCCCAGACCCCTCTGGGTTCGATCAACATCACAATTATGGAGATAGAACCTAGCACAATCAGATACCATGTCCCTAGATCGCCTAAATATTCACGCAATGCAAAGTAGATCACAGCGCCAATGATCGGACCTTCGAGACTTCCAATTCCGCCGATAACCACGATAAAGATCACAAATACGGTCCAGTCGAGAAAGCTGAACGAGGCCTGCGGGGAAATGCGCATCTTTTGCAGAGCGACAACGGCTCCGACCATGCCGAGAAACGGAGCAGTCCATAGATAGGCGAGAATACGGGCCTTGACGAGATCCACCCCGAGAGCGCTCGCCGCCTCTTCGTTATCACGGATCGCCGTGAGTCCAATCCCCAGACGTGAGCGCAAGAGGAGCCAGGTCGCGAGATACGCTGTCATCGCGATGACGAGCGCGAGGAGGTAGACGGCCACAGCTCGGGTCGACGCGTCGGATCCGAAAGCACGTGCGACGCTTAACGGAAGACTGATGCCAGTTCCTAGGCCAAATCTTGGTATCCGCCCGGCAATCAGGAGAAAAACCTCGGCGACGACCCAGGTGCCGACGGCGAGGTAGGCTGCGCGCAAGCGAAATACGACGAACATGACCGGGATCGCGAAGACTAGCGCCACGGCGCTCGCGGCGAAGACAGCCAGGTAAGGGTCAATGCCAAGCAGACTCACCATTCCGAAAAAGGCGTAGGCGCCGACACCGACAAACATATGCTGCCCGAGTGTCATGATATCGGTATAGCCCGCCAGAACGTTCCACATGAGTGCTACCGTCACCAGACAAAGGAACTGGGTAGCGATCTGAAGAGCGTTCGCGTCGAGGATCCATGGGGACAGGCAGAGAAACAGGCAACCGATCCCCAGCACGAGGCGGCCGACGACAACGGGCGTCTGACTGACCCGCAGACTGGCGCCAGGGACTTCCAGGGATTTTCGATCAAGGATTGGATTGGCGGCGGATTGCATTTTCCCGTCCCAGCTAGCTCTGTTTGAAAATGCCTTGCGGACGAATGAGCAAGACCAAGAGGAACACCAAGTGCCCGGCCAGCAATTGCAGGCGGATATCGAACTCGGCGCCGATGCTCTGGGCGAGACCTAGCACGATGGCGCCGACGAGGATGCCCCAGAGATTGCCAAGTCCCCCGAGCACGATGACCTCGAAGGCGACGATCAGGCGGCCCGGGCCACTCAAGGGATCGAAGTTCATGCGAAGCCCGAGAAACAGGGCTGCGACGCAAATCGTCGCGCCAACGATTCCGAGCGCCAAGGCGTAGATTCGGTTTACGGGAAGGCCAATCAACCGGGCCGTCTCGGGGCTGTCCGCGACTGCGCGGAGGCGCGCGCCGAACCGGCTCCGGTAGACAACGAGATCCAGGGCGAAAATCGACGAAATGGCGACGACAAGCGTCAGGACCGGGAGAACGCCAAGGTACAACTGGTCGTTGATCCTTATGGCCGCCGTTTGCAGCGCCCCGCCCGGGATCGAGCGCGTATCGGCGCCGAACGCCTCAAGCAAACCGTTTTGTACAATGACCGAAAGCCCGAACGTTACAAGAAGTGGCGGCAATAGTCCCTTGGACATCACATGCTGGAGCAGACCGGTCTGAAGAACATAGCCGAGAGCGAAAGCGATCGGCAGCAGCAGTAGAAAAGCGACAGGAAGCGGGAGGCCAAGCGGCTGGGTTAGATAGTACAAAGCGAATGAAAGCAGCACGATCAGATCGCCGTGGGCGATATTGACCAGCTTGATCACCCCGACTGAGAACGACAGCCCCAGCGCGAAAAGAGCGTATAGGCCTCCGAGCAGGACGCCCTCCACGGTCACGTTGAGCAGAACGTAAAACATCAGTGCGACCCGAAATAGGCGTGAGTGACGGCTTCGCGGCTGGTATCCCGGGATCTACCGCTCAGGGACACCTCGCCTTCCAAAAGGCAGTAGAACCGATCGGATATCCTCAAGGCCCGCGACACGTCCTGCTCGACGATGACGATCGCAACGCCTTGTGCTCGAATGCGGGGAATGCGTTCGTAGAGTTGGTCGACAATCTTGGGAGCCAGGCCGAGGCTGATTTCGTCGCAAAGCAACAGTTTCGGATTGGCGAGCAAGGCGCGACCGAAAGCCACGAGTTGTTGCTGACCGCCAGATAGATGGCCGGCCCGGCGATTTTTCATCGCCGCAAGGAGAGGAAACTCGGAATATAGCCCGTCGAGGGTCATTCCCTTTCCGCTTCCGGTCTCCCAACCGAGGTAGAGGTTCTCGTCGACCGTCAATGACGGAAATAACCGGCGCCCCTCGGGCACCAGCGCGATTCCCGTCGCAATGGTTTGGGCGGTCGATTGCCCGATGATATCCTTGCCGCCAAATCTCATGTGCCCGGCCATCGAACCGGACTGGCCGATCAACGATTTTAGCAGGGTTGATTTACCCGCACCGTTAGCGCCGATCACGGCGACGATCTCGCCGGCTCCCACTTCGAAGTCGATATCAGAAAGGGCACGGAACTGGTCGTAGGAAACGCTAAGACCGCTGACGTTCAACAGAGGCGCGACACTAGTTTCCGTCGCTCCGGATAGCGTGCGCTGGGAACTCTCCGGGCTTGCGATCGACAGTTCGATCATTGTCTCAAGCCGTCCCGCCTTCGCCAAGATAGATCGCCTTGACGTCGTCGCGCGCCAGCACCTCCGCGGGCAGCCCATCCGTCAGAACGGCACCGTTGTAGAGGACAGCAAGACGTGAGCAACCGCGCCGAAGCGCTTCCATTACGTGTTCCACCCAAACGACCGTCTTTCCCTCCGCCTTGATGGACAGAATGAGGTCGACGACGATGTCGCACTCGCCCTCGGTCAGACCGCCGGCGATCTCATCGAGTAGCAGGAGTTGCGGCTCGCAGGCCAAGGCTCGTGCAAGTTCCAGCCTCTTGAGATCGAGCAGGCGCAGCGTGCCTGCCAGGTGGGGACCGAGCCGCCCCAAGCCCGAACGTTCAAGAAAATGGTCGGCGCGACGCCTCGCCTCTCCAACCGAAAGACCGGCGCCATGGACGCCAGCCACCAGGACGTTTTCGAACACGCTCATGTGGCTGAACGGTTTCGGTATCTGATACGTCCGCGCTATTCCCGCCCGGCATCGGCTCCAGGCAGGCATTCGCGTAATGTCGCGATCCCTGTAGACGACATCGCCGGAGGATGCTGCGAGAACTCCGGCGATGATGTTGAACAGCGTACTCTTGCCCGCGCCATTCGGGCCCAGAATGCCAAGTACTTCGTTCTCACCGACATCGAGGCTGAGCCCGGTCAAGACATTAAGCCCGCCGAAACTTTTCGACACCGAGGAAAGACGCAGCACTGAGCCATTCCGGACCATTTGGGTTCTCGCTCGAACTATTTGTAGGAGATGGCCTGAACGCGCCCGCTCACCGGGATATTCGGCGAAGCGGCATTGTCGACGATAACAATCTCGCGCGGCCACTTCTTGCCTTTGCGCCACTGCCCGCCCACCAGAGGGGTGTTGAACGAGTTCGGGAGAGGGCCGTTCATAAAGTCGATTCCGCCGACAACCGTAGAATGCTTGAAGGTCTTCAAGGCGTCACGCACCGACGCATGGCTGTCGACGTTCTGCGCATTCCGGAGGGCGCCAACCGCGATTTCAAAGATGGCGTGGGTGTAACCGAGCGCCATCGACGCTTGCTTGCCGCTGAACTTCTCATAGCCGTCGGCCAGCAGAGCCGAGCTTTCGCCGGTGATGGAGGAGTTGAAGGGATAGGTACGATCCCACCAGACCTCGATGCTGAGGTCATCCGCGCGCTCGTTGAAAGGGTAAATCCCCGGCGGAAACTCGCCTCCCTTCCCTGGCGTCACGAACAGCGGCCTGAAGCCCTGCTGCGCGCATTCATTCCAGAAAGCCGCGAATTCGGGCGGCGGCAATGACATCATTACGCCATCGACATTCGCAGTTTTGAAGGCGGCGATCTGGGCATTGTAGTTGCTCGCCGGGAGGTCAAAACGACCGGGATCGACGACCTTGTAACCTGCCTTCTTCAAGAGATCAGGCATCAAGCCGGCAAAGGCGTTGCCGTCATTGTCGTTGGCCAGCAGGAGGCCGATGACCTTCTTATTGCCGGGCACCTTGTCCCAAACGCCGAGATACGTTTTCACGAGGTCCGGAACATTCAGGAAGAAATTGAAGGACCACTCAAAGCCCTTTTTCGGATCGCCGCCGCGACCAAAGAACCAAGACTCAACCGGCGTGTCCGTGGAAACGCTGGGAACGCCATTGAGGTCGCATTGATCCGAAACGGGGTTCGCCGTCTCCGGCGTGCCGAACGAGGTGACGATATCGACCTTGTCCTTCAAGATCAGTTCGGAAGCGACCTCGGAAGCCCGGTTTGGGTTCGACTGGCTGTCTTTGACAATAATTTCAAGGGGATGACTGACGCCATTGACGTCGAGCTTGCCGCCGAGCTTCTTCTGAACTTGATCGACGACAAAGTCGAGATGTTCGGAAAACAGGGCCAATTGTCCCGTTTTGGGCGCGACGACGCCAATCCTCAGCGTTTTCGAAGCGGCAAGGCCGGGCGTGACGAGAGCTGTACTGAACCCAGTGGCTGCGACGCCCTGCAACAATGCACGACGGGTCACACGATAAGCCATGATTTCCTCCCCCAAGACTTTGCGCCATGGACGACCTCCCGGCGCTTGAAGGCGTGGTAGGAGATTTCGAGATCGACATTCACCTATCCCGAGATAGTTGCGGCCGGGCGAACATGCTGCGGTTGCGGTGCAAAAATCAGAAGTAGGGTATATTTGGCGCCCGCGTAACTCGCGGAGAAGTTGACTGCCATGCTGAGCGTGAACGAAATTTTCAAACGCCGGCATTTCGACAGGGAGATCATCGTTCTCTGTGTCCGCCGGTATCTGCGGCACAAACTCAGCTTTCGATATCTCGCCGAGATGATGGCTGAACGCGGGCTATCCCCTCCCACACGACGATCATGCGTTGGATCCGACGCTTTTCTCCCGCGTTCGAGAAACGCTGGAACCGCTTCGCCCGCCCGACTGGAACGAGCTTTGGCATCGTACTCCGCTATAGACGTCCTGATCACGGGCTGTTCGACTTGGCTGCGGCAACAGGAGGCGCCCCGGACGTACTTGCCGGCTTCGGATGGATTTCGACGGTCGCGGTCATGCCCACGACGAGACGGACATCCGATGGGACGGCGTCGATGTGCATGCGCACCGGAACGCGCTGCGCCAATCGTACCCAGGTTGTCAATCGGCGTTCAAATTTGACCCCGGATCGGCGTCCAATTTTGGCTCTGACGCAGTTTTGGTGCAGGCACATCATGGGGCGCCGATTAGTCGGGCTTGGAGCAAGTCAAGCTTAGCGCGTCCATACATTTGACGCTTAACGAGCTTGAGCTTTGTTATCTGGCCTTCGGTCTGCCCGTTGGACCATGCCGATGTTATTGCAGCGCTGACCGCGGACTTGTCCCTGGTGACGCCGTTGGCGAACGACGCGACCAGACTTGCGGTTGCTCGCTCCAGCCAGGGGTCAAGGTCTGCATGAGATTTCTTGCGGATCATCGCATGGAACGCCGTGATGATTTCACGCGCTTCGACGAGCAGAGGAAGACCGGACTCGACCGCTGCGACAGTGACGGTCTCCGATTTTGATAGCGTATCGCGGCCGGTGGTCATCAGCCTAGCGACGGTTCTGGCCGATGGCACTCGGTGCAGCGCCTGGTTATCGACCGTTTCTGCGCGCCGGCGACGTGTCGCCCATTCTGCCACGACCCGCAGTGAGCCTCTAAATCCTCTGCTGTTTAGGCGGCGCCACAGCTCGGCACCATTGTGATGACCGGCAAGCCATTGCGCATCGAGCCATTGCAGATGATATTCGAGAGAGCTTTCTCGAATTCGGAACACGTCGGATCGTTGCCCCCGGAGAATCCGACGGACTAGGCCTCGGCTATGTCCGCTGAGCCGTACGATCTCCTTGATGGAGGTGCCTGTCGCCGCCAGCTTGAGGATGGCCGCATTGGCGTCCTCCCGCCGGAGAAAACCTTCGTATTGGAGGCGCTCGGCAGCGGTTAGCAGGCCGGGATTGATCGTTGCGGCGCCCACAGCGGCACGGACCTGTCGCATGGATTTGCGAACCGCGTCGAGAAACGCACGGCTGGCATTCTCCATGAGATGCCAACGATCGGCGACCTGGGTGGCGTGTGGTAGCGCCTTGGCCGCGGCAAGAGCGTAGCTACCGCCGCGGTCGCGCGCCACCACGGCGATCTGGGGTTGCCCTGCGAGCCAGGCTTGGGCAGTGGCAGGCTCCCTGTCCGGCAGGAGGGTGATCGGCCGCCGGCGTTCAAGGTCGCAAATGATTGTTCCGTATCGCTGATTGCGGCGCCAGGCCCAGTCGTCAATGCCTATGACGCTTGGCGCAGGAAACGGTGGGCAGCCACGCCTTCGAACGACCCTGAGCAAGGTATCATTGCTCACGGGCAGCATAAGCCGCCGGGCGATGTTTGCCGCCGGGCGCCCGCCCAATGCGAGGCCAAGCTGATGGACGACGTAGTCGAGTCGAGCTGTTCGCCGCGCCCAGGGCGCCAGGACGCCTTCAACGAAGCGCTCGGTGAGACACGTCGCCCGCACGAAACTGCATCGCAGCGAAACCGCCGCGCCGCGACCACAAGCCGAACACTCCGTCCGGCCAGAGGCAAATCCGCAAGGCATCGCCGATATCGGCTATGGATACGTCGCGAGCCTGCGCCACACCCGGGGCAGAGACTCGTGTCGCTGGTGGCGCGAACGGTAATCACGGTCGTGTCGCCGTCGCAGATGGCGCTCTCGACATCGAACCCGCGAGGGATCAGTGCCGATGGACGTAGGGCTCGCTGCATCTTGTTGATTCCCTTGTGAAACCAACGCGAGCCGACTCTCGAACTTCATCAAAAGTGAGTCAGAGCCAATTTTGGACGCCGATCCCCCGGCTTAGGGGGTCAATATTGCAGGCCGAATGACACCCAATTCCGGATCAAATAGCTCTGTAGCCCTCAACAGCCCCATCAAACCTTCTTGGAACACATCGTCATAGGTTAGGTGTTTTAAGTGTCGCCTCTGCGCCGCAAGCTTCCGAACATAGAGAAGATTGGTTTCGACAAATCTGGTTTTTGCTTTTTCGGCGTCGCGCAATACTCGCCTATCAAACTCGCTCAAAACGCTGTCCGCGTTAGCAGAAACCTGCTTGGCAAGTTGAATTTTTCGCCCCAGCTCGCGCTCTTCCAGTTCCGTGAGGAATTTGCGATTTCGTTGCTCAGATGAGACTGCAATCGAATCAGGATCGCTACTTTCCTCATCAAGGATTCTAAAGCCAGCAGCCAATAGCTTTTTTTCTACGCAACCACATTCAGCGATCGTGAGGTTTCGCCGCAGGTATGTTCGATCCACGTCTCGCCTAAGAAGCTCTCCCTCACCCCTTTCGCCATCCGCCGATAGGGAAAGCAGCACGCGCTCAACGAGTTCATCGCGAATCGCACCATTTTCAACTATTGTAATGAACGGGTTAGGTAGAGAATCCCACGCCCGATGCTGTGTCGCCGGCTCCACGGATGCCTCCCCCCTCAATCCTATAGTGGGGCCGCTGCGGAACTTATTCAACTGGAACAGGTGGCCAATGGCTTCTCAAAGAAGCTCAGCCATCACGCCGCCGCGGTGAGCTTGTATGTGACGCATTACAACCTATGTCGGGTCCACGAGGCACTCCGGACCACACCGGGGGTTGCGCTTGGGGTCGCGGATCGCGTCTGGACCATTGGCGGCCTTCTGGATGCCGCGCTGGCAATTGAACCTAATGGCCCAATTCGCGTCCAACATGGGTTCAAAGTGATTGACGGCGGCAAAAAATAGGGGAACAAGACCCCCGGAGGGGGGTTTTCCCCGCTCTGGCGATGACTGTGACAAAAAAACCACATTCATCTGCCATTAACTATGTATAAACGACACTGGTTGTGTCGATTCGTTTGTGAGTGGTAATGGAACCGCCCACTTCCGCATTTTGGATCATTATTAGGAGTAAATGTCATGGCCCCGCACGCCCTGACAAGCCAAACGACGAACGGTCAACGCTGCGAGTTTCTCGCAGGTTACTTCACTGAGCAGTTCTCTGCCGGGAAGCGGCCGGACTATGGCTATCCGAAGAACCACCTGCCGGAGACCACCCTCGACAAAATTGAGGTAACTACCGGTTTTATGGCTGCAAAACCCGGCAAATAATTGGCTTTTTGAGCGGACTCGCGATAGACGGGAATCGGTTATTTGGTTCCCCTTTCGAGTGATTCCATGCTCATCCAAAAAGGCGTTTTAGACGCAATTCAAGATTGCGACGAATTTTTGCGCTCCTTTTGTAGCTATGCAGAAGGGGCTCTATTCGCTTGCCGTTTGCTGCCTGTCATATCCACCCCCCGGTTAATCGAATCTCACGGCGCTTGGAAGAATGACCTATCCAGGGTCGGGACGCATGAGCCCAACCTTGATGATGGGCTGGATCATTTCAAGCGGTGTGGCCACTTGGCTTTTTGGCTTCGGCGCATGGGACCGATTGTGGAGGCCATTGATACTACTAAGAATCTTGCGGATTCTGCAGGCTATCCCCTCTCAGCAGACGAACTCGAATTTCGTGAGCTTCTGCTCGGCTATTGCAATGAATACATCGCGTTCGATTATGCGTTTCAAATTTGCAAATATTACGAGCTGGGCAAGGTCCCGCCTTCGGCTAGGGCGGCGGTCATCGCGCCGTCTCGCGAGTACTATCACTCGATGTGTCATTTCTTGAAATACAAGAATGTATCGCCCCATGCGATGCACCTGATCTTCAAATCTCTCTTTCTCGCCTGAGAGCGCCACTGTCCTAATCTGCCATCACGGGTGTCCTAATTAGGACAGCACTGAAAGGCCGGGTACTGGCCGAAATAGGCCACTCGCTCGCTAGATGAAAGTAGGCCAATGGCCCAGTAGGTCAGTAGTCGTGACTCAAAATTGAAAACGGGGACCCTATCTCTAGATTCCATTGTAATGGAGTAGGGAATATGTCCCGAATCACCGAAGTGGAAGTGGGGGATGCCGTTCTGCATATCCTCGCTTCCTCCCCGAACGGTCAGGCCACCGTTACTAAGTTGAAGGCAGAACTTCCTAACCACGTCCGCCTCTCAGCCGAGGATCAGATCGGCTCTGAGACCAGGACGAACGAAGAGATTTGGGAACAACAGGTCCGAAATCTGAAATCTCACGACAAAACATCACGGGTAAAAAGTTATGCGTTCGCTAAAGACCCAGACGCGCGCTGGCGGTATCTTTGCAAAGATTGTGTTGGCTCGGTTTGCGCCTTCAAGGAACGCAAGCCGCAGAAGAAGCGCGAATTTGCGGTTCGAGTGCTTAACACCGCTCGCGACAAATCCCTCAGCACAATTATAAGGGGGGTTGGTCACGATATTGTCCGCAGATGACCGTGGCGTGAGAAAGTCTATTCCAGCTTCTCCGAAGCCGCGCTCATAGAGATCAGAACTGCGAACAGGCTGTCCGGTCTGTTCCAGCACTCGCGACATCGTGCCATCGCCACAGGCGCTTTCCCAAATCTCGCCGTCGAATTTTTCGTTTTCGATCAGAGCAAACGTTGCCCAACGGGGTGTCGGAAAGAAATCAGGTCCATTCAGATCAGCAAACCGCTTCATCGTCGGCTTAAAACCGCCGTTTAAGTTGTACGTCGCGTCTGACATGCGAATCCCCTGTTACCAAAATTAGTAACAGAATCAGCATCTTATGAAAGATATATTAAGGGGTGAGTCAATATGCCTCACCCCTTACCGCCCTCAATTACCGTGAACTTGCGGCGCCGATCCGGCGGCGGGGTCTCAGTCGGCAGAGCAGGGGCAACGGCGAGCGCCGCGTCCACGAGCTGCGCAATGCTCCAAGCCCGATCCGCCACGCCCAGCGCCTTCGCTGGCGTTGTGCGCAGGGCTTCATGCTGGCGGACCAGATTGTAATGGCAGGCATACAGCGCGACCGCACGCAACGTGGTTGTCCAGCTTCTTTGAAAAGCCGCTTGTCAATCGCGTGAACCGGCGGCTGCCCATGCGCAGCGAAAGATTCTGCCGTTCAACGTAGCTGGTCGAAATGTATTGATCGAGTTCGCCTGATACTACTTCCTTGCTTACAGCTACTACGGCGGCGGGCGAATATCGGCCCTGCGCCTCCTTTACGAGGTGCGTTACCGAGTAGGTTTTTACGATCACGCCATGCAAGGCGCTGTCTCCGAAGGCTTCGCGGATCGCCGGCCGATAAGGGTGAAAGCCGTCCGTGGAAATCTCCGGCTGTCCGATCACGCGGCCGCGCACGTCGTGCAGAAACTCCATGGTCGTGGAATGCTGCATCTCAAAGCTCAAGCAATTCCGCCGCGTCGCAACCCGCTTCGAAAAAACCGTCCGAAATTACCGGGCCGTCGTCACTCTCGCAGCCATCATCTTATGGATGCGATAAGTGTCCACACCACCTAGCCCTCGGTCGCCTTCTTCATACGACCCGGGTGGGAAAATGGCGGCTTCAGTTTATCGGCGACCCACGGGAGCAAATTCACCGGATACACAATGAGATGGCTAGTCACAACCGGCATCTTCCGAACGAGCTTGTACATGGCAGCAATCTCCGTTGCTTCGCAGTAACGCTCAGAGGTTTCCGATTTTCCGCGGTGGCCTAGAAGATCTGCACGAAGCTCTTCCCGCACATTACGCTTTTTCAGAATAGCCCCGAAAGCATGTCGAAGCGCGTGAGATCCTAATCCCTCCTCCGTGATTCCCGCCGCCAACAGGACTGGCTTGAATAACTTGTAAAAGCGACTCCCCAATAGCGATTTGGTTGTTGGCGAAAACAAATCAGGGAACACCAATTCATATCCGAGCGAGCGGATAAGTGCGACATACCGAAGGAATCCGAGTCTGATAAGCTCTGGATGAAGCACGATGTTGCGTTTGGATGGGCCGTTCTTGATCCGCCGAAATTTGTTTTTCGCGATGTGCAGGTAGGGGTGCGCGCCGTTATCCTCGATGACATCCTCGATCATCAAGCCGCAGTATTCCTCAAGCCTGCCGCCGCCGTAGAAGATCATCATCGGAATGAAGTACAGCGCGCCGTGATAAACCAAAGACTGACCCGCCGCGCCCTCCTCCGAAAGTCGATCCCAGGCCGCGCAATTCACGAAACACGGTTGCTTGAACAGATTTTCAATTTGCTCAAGTGACAGCTTCAGCCGTTCATCGCGCTCGCGCGTCTCGGTGCCATCGATCGCACGCAATTTTCTCACCTTAAGCTTGGGGTCAAGTTCCACGCCTTCCGCTTCGGCAAGGTCGAACAGTTGATCAATGAAGGTTAGGTGACGGTTAAGTGTGCCCGACTCCAGACCACGAAGTTTTTCGGGCTTGGATAAGGCGATGATGCGCAATTCCGCGATGGAGCGTTTTTTATCCTTCTTGCTTTTACCATGGTGTTTATAGATTTCCGTTTCCAGAAAACCATTAAAAGACGCGAGGTCTTTCTGCCGCACTTGGCTCATGCTTTCGATCCCGCGCTCCTCTTTCATAAACTTAGCCATTAGCGTGTAGATTTGCTCAGCTTGGTCCTTGCTTTTCGTGGTCCAACGCCCAGCCTTGGTGCGTTTCCTCGCGAGCAAATCGGCCATCGGCTTGAACCGATCGTCGACGGCATGATGCACTTCCTGCACCGGGTTATGCGCTGGGGCTTGATCGGATACAGGTGCAACCGAAGGCGACTGCTGCGGACCCGGATCGCGCCCTGCGGATGCCATGGGGGCCGGTTGCACCCGGTCCTTGAAAATCTGCTCGACAAAGTCGTCCGCCTCTACGATCCGACCGCCGTAGCGCCGCTCGGAGTGCGCCAGTGCCATCCACATCCCGCGAAAATAGACATCTTGCGCCGTTGCCAGGTTCATCGCGTTCGCGGGCGCACCGTTAGCGTCGAGTAAATTTTGCAAGATACCATGCCGGGTCGGCACCAAATTATTGACGCGCAGCATCGCCAGGTGATCTTGGACCGCAGCAACGTCCGTGGCAGTCATGCCGTCCGCCGCCATCTGCTCTTCGTCGACCGGACGGACCACAGCGGACGAACCTTGCGCATGCAACAGGCGATAGGACCAAGCAGCGCGACGGTCGTCGCGCTTCACTTGCGCCGCGTCGAATGCCGGAAATGATTTCGCCGCTGCAGCCAAGCGTTCCAGCTTGTGCAAATGTGTTGTCACGACGTCGCGCAGCAACCCATCCACTTGGGGAGGGGAAAGATGCATTACCGACTGCTCGAACGCTGTCACGATCTCCTCCAGTTTGGCATCAAGGAGGACCACCAGACGCCGGGCAAAAATCGGATCAGCAGTCCTCAAACTCAGGAACAGATGCTTCTTATGAAACCAGCTCCTGAGCGGAGGCGGAAGGCGTCTGCGCCAGTAGTACAGGGCTTTTCTTCGACAAAGATGGGCCAACTTGGACACGATCGCTCCGGTGAAGCAGTCATGTGTCGCAACGCTGTGAATCAGCGCCCCACCTAGGCCGATTTTGCCGTGTCTTCAGGAGCTTGCGAGGGCCTGGCTGGGGCGGGAGGATACGAACCTCCCCCGAAATGATCCGCTAACCCTTTGATTTCTAGAGCTATCTTCACGCCTCACCTGATACTTGTGTACAGCTCTGTGATACGGGTCGCAAGGCGGAAAATTCTTGGACGACTGGTGGAAGTCTCACGACGCGGGGCTAAGATGCAGTCAACCGAGCGCGGATTGTCGGCATCCGCCATCGGCCGCCTGAAGGACGGCTGGCTCGACGAGCACGCCGCGTGGCAGAGGCGCGATCTGTCGGCGAAGCGCTACGTCTACATCTGGGCCGATGGCATCCATCTCCAGACACGCCTTGAAGACGAAAAGCAGTGCATCCTGGTGCTGATCGGCGCGACGCCGGAAGGCCGCAAGGAACTGGTCGGCTTCACCGATGGCGCCCGCGAGAGCGCGCATGACTGGCGCGATCTGCTGCTCGACCTGAAGCGACGCGGGCTCGACGTGCCGCCGCAGCTTACCATCGCCGATGGCGCGCTCGGGTTCTGGAAGGCCGCCGGTGAGGTCTGGCCGAAAACGCGCGAGCAGCGCTGCTGGGTGCACAAGACCGCGAACGTGCTCGCCAAGCTGCCGAAGAGCCAGCAGCCGAAAGCCAAACGCGCGTTGCAGGAGATCTGGATGGCCGAAACCAAGGCCATCGCCGAACTGGCGTTCGACGCCTTCATCGAGAGCTACATGCCCAAATACGAGAAGGCCGCCGACTGCCTGAGCAAGGATCGGGACACGCTACTGGCGTTCTACGACTTCCCGGCCGAGCACTGGAAATACCTGCGGACCACCAATCCCATTGAAAGCACCTTCGCTACCGTGCGCCACCGCACGATCCGATCGAAGGGATGCCTATCCAACAGGACGGCGCTCGCGATGGTCTTCAAATTGCTCGAGGGCGCTCAGAAAAGCTGGCGCCGCCTCGACGGCCATAACCAGTTGCCAAAACTCGTTCTCGGTGTGACATTCAACGACGGGATTGAGGTCATCGCCAAGCCGACCGACCGTCAGCCCGAAACCGCCGCCGCCTGACCGGCCCGGCCGTCACCAAAAATTTGCGATAGCTCCCGGTTGCCCTGCGACCCGACTATTCTAGGTTTTGGCATTCGGTCCGACCTATCTCTTTTGCGATGACCCTGCGCTGGCAGAAAAACATGGCCACCGGCAGGCCGCGTGTCGTGTAGAACGGCGTTCAAAATCGAATTATGGACTTCGATATGGCCATTTTGGTTCCCGCGCGCACAGAACGCCGGCCCCCGCGCCGAAACACACGTGGCCGATCAACACCCCCGACGATCTGCGGCTCAAAGGCTACGAATGCTCCTTAGGCACCCCGTCGTGGCTCTGTAGCCTATCGCCGTCGGTTTTCTTTGCGGACCCTTCTTCGCCAGTTTTGACTGCTTTCCCGGACATGTTGCCGGGATTGTAATGGTATTTCCCAGGAGTCTTTTCGCCCGGCTGCGTCTCATTCGGATTTTTATTGTTCGCCATGGGAAACTCCTATGAACTCTCCAGGACAAGACCTCGAACGGTGTTAAGTTCCGTCGCGTTAAATTACAACCGCGCCGGTCAATTCGCGAAGCGAGCCGACAATCTGAGCGGCATGGCTTTGGCAGGAAGTGACTGCCGAGCGGCAAATCTTCTTTGCCAATGTTGAGCAGTCCGAGGTGGCTGCAATTTTGATCGCCGGCCAGCGACTCCCAATGGCGGCGGCCGCTTGTGGCCATCCACGGAACCCGGCTTTTGAACACGGTCAAGACAACAGTGAAGACAACCGTGATGTCCATGCGATCGATCAGGAATTGTGGATCCGGCAAAAGCTATGGGATGTACGGTCACGCTGATACGCGTCGTGAGCCATTGTGTTGAGCGAAAGCACGGGTGACTTCGGCCCCCATCAGAATGATCTGTGAGGAATAATAGACCCAGATCAACACCACGATGATTGAAGCTGCTGCTCCGTAGGTCGACTCCAGTCCCTGCTTCCCAATATAAAAGCCAATCGCAAATTTACCGATCTCGAAGAAAGTCGTCGTCAGGATTGCTCCGAGCCAGACATCGTACCAATCGATTAGCGTATCAGGCAGCCATTTGAACATCATCGCAAAAAGCAGGGTGATGACCGCGAACGAGACGACGAGGTTGGTGAGATGAAGTGCCCACTCGTCGACATAAACAGCCGCATACTTGCCGATGGCCGCAAGCGCTGTTGTTACCAACAGGGAGACCAAGAGCAAGAAGCCCAGCGTGAGGACTCCGGCGAATGACAGGACGTAGTTCCGAACATAGTACCAAATGCCGCTTCCGGGCGTTTGGCGCACTTCCCAGACCGTATTCAGAGCATCCTTCAACTGGACGACGACGCCTATGGCGGCAAACAGCAACGCACCGGTACTGAGCAAAGTAGCCATAAGGCCCGCTCTGGGTCTGCTGGCATCGATCAACATCGCCTGGATGGCTTTGGCGCCGATTTCGCCCAGCAAGTCTTTGATGGACATCGCGACTTGCCCGGCAACCGCCTCGCGGCCAAATACGAAGCCCGCAATCGCGATCGCTATGACGATCAGCGGACCAATTGAGAAGACGGAATAATAGGCGAGTGCGGCACCTTGGCGCGAATCCTTGTGAGCCGACCAACTTTCAGCGG
>Ga0209483_1001243_pt1 | contig 19628 bp, 28 predicted proteins | sample NGEPerA_FD_184508 | JGI IMG/M metagenome (GOLD analysis project Ga0209483, IMG submission 184508) | Arctic peat soil microbial communities from the Barrow Environmental Observatory site, Barrow, Alaska, USA - NGEE PermafrostL2-A... | ecosystem: Environmental > Terrestrial > Soil > Wetlands >... | reverse complement strand
AAGTTTAAAGGCGATTTGAGCGAAGGCACTTTAGGCGGTGAAAAAGTTCTGCTGCTCAAGCCGCAAACTTTCATGAATGAAAGTGGGCGCAGTGTGGGCGAGGCCATTCGCTTTCATGATATTCCTTTAGAGAATGTCTATGTGTTTTATGACGAGCTGGATTTAGAACCGGGCAAAGTGCGCGTTCGGCTGGGCGGCGGTGCTGCTGGGCATAATGGCATTCGTTCGATTGCAGCTCACATCACGCCAGAATTTAAGCGGGTGCGTTTGGGCATCGGCCATCCGGGTGATAAACGTTTTGTGCAGCCGCATGTGCTGGGCAATTTTGCCAAGGATGATAAGGATTGGTTGGTGGCCGTGCTTGATGCGGTGGCCGACAATGCAGACATGCTGGTTGCAGGGCAGGATGAAAAGTTTCAGAGCAAGGTGGCAATGATTGTCAATCCGCCACGGCCAAATGGCGTGAAGCCTGAGTAACCTCAGGCTCTTCTAGCGGCCAGACTTCGACGACGCCGTGACAGACAGCACATGGTACACCGGAAACCAGCTTGATTGCTTCATCGAGATTATCCGCATCAATGATGGCAAATCCAGCAATGGGCAATAACGACGACATATAAGCCTTATGCTCGACCTGCACGCCTGACGCATCAGGGTTGCGCACCTGCACTGGCGCACCGGCGGCACCGATCAGCGCACCACGCTTGGCGAGTTTATCATCTTGAGCATGGGCGGCTTTGCGGAGATTTGGAGAAGTACGCTGGTATCCGGCCTCATCGCCAAAGCCAATGGTTATGAATTTGGGCATCTGTACCTCCTGCCAGCAAAAACGCGACATGGCACGTTTGGTTCCACCTGCAACGCTTGCAAAATCGGCATGGGGTCTTATACGCCAGAACAAGTTCACCGGAGTTTTCTTTCATGGGTTTTAAATGCGGCATTGTGGGCCTTCCAAATGTGGGAAAATCCACCTTGTTCAACGCGCTGACGCAGACATCATCAGCGCAGGCGGCGAACTATCCGTTCTGCACCATTGAACCCAATGTGGGCGATGTGGGCGTGCCTGATCCGCGTTTGGACACTTTGGCGAAAATCGCTGGCAGTGCGCAGATCATTCCCACGCGGTTGACGTTTGTTGACATCGCTGGGTTGGTTAAAGGCGCATCAAAAGGCGAAGGCCTGGGCAACCAATTCCTCGCTAACATTCGCGAGACGGATGCAATCGCTCACGTTGTGCGTTGTTTCATTGATGATGACATCACGCATGTGAGCAATAAGATTGAACCGCTGGCCGATATTGAAACGATCGAAACCGAATTGATGCTGGCGGATTTGGACAGCCTTGAAAAGCGGTTCAGTGCGGCTGAGAAAAAGGGCAAGCAGGGCGACAAAGAACAAAAGGAATTGGCCGAGTTGATGCACCGCGCATTGGTGTTGCTGCGTGAGGGCAAGCCGGCGCGATTGGTTGAGCGCACTGCCGATGAAGAAAAGAATTTCCGTGGGCTTGGCCTGTTGTCATCAAAGCCGGTGCTTTATGTGTGCAATGTTGAAGAAGCCAGCGCTGATAAAGGCAATGCCTTGTCTGAAAAAGTGCAGGCTTTTGCAAAATCCGAAGGCAATTTGGCAGTGGTGGTTTCCGCCAAGATTGAAAGCGAGATTGCGATTTTGCCGCTCGCCGATCAGAAAGATTATCTCGATGCCGTGGGCTTGGCGGAGCCTGGCCTTAACCGCGTGATCCGCGCTGGCTATGAATTGCTTGGATTGTTCACTTATTTCACGGTGGGGCCGAAAGAGGCCCGCGCTTGGACGATTGCGCGCGGCACCAAAGCGCCAGCCGCCGCGGGTGTGATCCACACTGATTTTGAAAAGGGCTTCATCCGCTCAGAAACCATCTCGTATGATGATTATGTTTCAGGCAATGGCGAAGCGGGATCGAAACTCGCCGGCAAATTCCGCCTTGAAGGCAAAGAATATGTCGTGGCGGATGGCGATGTGATGCATTTCAGGTTTAATACTTGATCGTTCTCTCGACTCATGAATTAGTACTTGCAAATACTAACCCAATGGGTTACATAGTAATCTATGCAAACGGTCGCCGAAACGCCGACTTTTACCAAGCAGGCGGAGGCGCTCTTTGATGAAGAAGAGAAGCAAGAGCTAATCACGTTCCTGTCGCAAAACCCTTTGGCGGGTGACGTGATTATCGGAACAGGCGGTGTGCGCAAACTGCGCTTTGCCGCTTCCGGCAGAGGCAAGCGCGGCGGCGCGCGGGTGATTTATTATTATTTGGACGAGGCCATGCCGCTTTATGCGTTGCTGGTTTACCCCAAGAACGCCAAAACTGATTTAACGCGAGATGATAAACGGGCCGTAACAGCTTTGGTTGCGGCCTTGAAGGCAGCAAGGAGAAGGCCATGAGCAAATTTGGTGACGATCTGATTCAATCGCTTGGTGAAGCTGTGGCTCATGCCAAAGGCAAAGGCCGCGCCATTGTTCATGCGCCTCTTGATCCAAGCAAAGTGCGCAAACATGCCAAATTAACCCAAGCGGAAATGGCTCCACTGATGGGCATGAGTGTATCAGGCTATCGCAAATGGGAGCAGGGCAAGCGCAGTATCAGTGGCCCAGCTGCTGCATTGTTGCGGATTATCGATGAGGAGCCAGAGGTAGTGAAGCGGGTGTTGGTTTTGAATGGGTGATGGTTGGAAAGTTAAGCGGAGTGTCGCCGTTATTCTGCAATTCACAGTAATTTCCTAGTAATTATGTTCGCGCTGTAATGTTAATGTTGGTTAGAATGGCCAACTAAAGTCCAGAAAATCGGCGCGAGACCCATCAAACATTGCATCATCAGAACTCTTATTTTAATGTATCCAATTGATGCTTTAGGGTACTGTTGGCGAAATCTGTCTTGAAAAGGAATTCTGTGAGAACTTTCAGCTTGTAAATTCCAATTGTTCTTTGAATAGAAAATTAGCTCCCGAATTAGTTTGGGTAGCGCAAGAAGATTATAAATTATAAATGATCCGAATATTGCGATTGCCGCTGATTCATTTAAGTCCGGCAAAGTGAACGACATCGAAGTGTTCCTTATTTAATCGATTTAAAATTACTAACTAATGCCCCTCAAACCCCACCAGCGTATGCACTTTCACGCCTTTGGCGCGGAGTTTGTCAGCCCCGCCTAAATCCGGCAGGTCGATCACGAAGGCTGCGGCCACCACTTCGCCACCGGATTTGCGGATCAGGTCAATCGCTGCACCTGCTGTGCCGCCTGTGGCAATAAGATCGTCGATCAGCAATACGCGGTCTCCGGCTTTGATGGCGTCAGCGTGAATCTCAATCGTGTCCACACCATATTCCAAAGCATATTCCTGGCCGATGGTTCTTGCGGGCAGTTTGCCCTTTTTGCGAATGGGGATGAAGCCGCGCCCCAACGCATGCGCCACGGCACCACCCAGAATAAAACCTCTCGCTTCAATGCCCGCCACATAATCGAATTGGCCATTGAGAAACGGCCAGGCCAGTTCATCCACCGCGGCGCGGTAAGCGTGCAGGTTGGAAAGCAGCGTGGTGATGTCACGAAACAAAATGCCGGGCTTGGGATAATCCGGAATGGTTCTAATATAGCGCTTGATGTCAAAGCCGGTGCGAAGGTCCATCAGTTCTCTTTAATGGCCCATCTTTGCGCTCGCAAGTCTGCACCTTGCTCGCCCGATGGGCTGGATTTAAGGCCATTTCACTTCCGGTGGCAAGGATGACAGGATGCTTTCCACATTGCCGCCGGTTTTCAGCCCGAAGATCGTGCCGCGATCATAGAGCAAATTGAATTCCACATAACGGCCACGGCGGATCAATTGTTCTTGCCGATCCTCATTGCTCCAGCTTTTGGCCATATTGGCTTCAACCAATTTTGGATAGACAGCCAAAAAACTTTTGCCCACGTCTTGCACAAAGCTCAAGTCTGAGGCGATGTCTCCAGAATTTAGATTGTCAAAGAAGATGCCGCCAATGCCGCGCATTTCTTGGCGGTGGGGCAAATAGAAATATTCATCACATAATTTTTTATAGGCCGGATAATCGGCGGTGAGATGGTCTTCGCATACAGCCTTCATAGCGGTGTGGAAGGCCACAGTATCAGGATCGGTTTGGGTGCGCCTGCGGTTCAGCATCGGCGTGAGATCAGCGCCGCCACCAAACCAATGTTTGGTGGTGCATACTAATCTGGTGTTCATGTGAACCGCCGGAATATGCGGATTTTTGGGATGAATGATGAGCGAGATACCGGATGCCCAAAACCGTGGATCATCAGAAGCGCCAGGAATGTTGGCAGCGAACTCGGGCGAAAACTCACCATGCACAGTTGAGCAATGCACACCGGCTTTTTCAAACAGTTCGCCTTGCAATAGCGCCATCACACCGCCGCCGCCATTATCCTGGCGTGTCCAAGGCGATTTAACGAAATGCGCGTCTGAAAATTTACTTTCCAAGGCTTGCAAGCTGGCCACGATATCATCACGCAGTGTTTCAAACCACTGACGCGATGTGTTTTGCAAAAGTTCGAGCTGGGCTTTCATGATTCCTGTTTACTTGCCTTGGTTCGACTTACAAGCCCCACATAATGAACATTTTGTGAGCGACGAATTGAAACTAGAGCAATGTTTTATGTGATCCAATTTGTCTTAATGCCTCACCCGTCACGAGTGCAGCAGCCATGGCGACATTGAGCGAGCGTGTGCCTGCAACCATGGGGATCCTGATGCGGTGAGCAATAGTGGCGTGCACTTCATCAGGCACACCTGCTGATTCGCGCCCCAATAACAACGTGTCGCCTCTCTGAAAGGTGAAATCAGTATAAGGCACACTGGCTTTGGTGGAGAGCAACACCAATCTGCGACCTGCCAATTGAGCCTGAAAGGCCTGCCAACTGGCCACCCGGCGCAGATCAAGCTTCTCAAGATAATCCATTCCGGCGCGCCGGAAGCTGGAATCAGTAAAAGCAAAGCCTGCGGGCTCAATAATGGTCATGGCCATGCCAAAACAAGCGCACATGCGCCCGATGGTTGCGGCATTGGGGGCAATGTCAGGCTGATAAAGTGCGATTTCTAACGTCATTTTCGCCATTTTAGCGTGAAAATCCCCAGCGGCAATGTGGCACCTCCCTGCGACATCCATATTGCTAGACTTTACGGGGCCGCAATGCCAAAACGCGGCGGGTTTATTTAGAGGATCAGAGACGTGGGCGACAATGCACATGACGGCGTCAATCGGCGCGACTTTTTGATGATTGCTACGGGTGCTGTGGCCGGTGTGGGCGGGGCTTTGACGCTATGGCCCTTTATCAGCCAGATGAGCCCAGATGCGGCAGTTTTGGCCATGGCCTCAATTGAGGTGGATTTGGCCCCCATCGCTGAAGGCCAGTCTGTAACGCTGAAGTGGCGCGGCAATCCGGTTTTTGTGCGCCATCGCACCAAGCCAGAAATTGATGCGGCCAAGGCCGTGAAAATGGAAGACTTGAAGGACCCGATTGCACGCAACCTCAACGGTAAAGAAAACGATGCGGCCACTGATGAGAACCGCGTTGTGGGCGGCAAAGAGCAGTTTTTGGTGATGATGGGCGTTTGCACTCATCTTGGCTGCGTGCCTGATGGTGCCAATCCGCTTAGGGAATTTGCGGTGGTTGAAGGCTCAACCAAAACTGGCGGCTGGTTCTGCCCATGCCATGGTTCGCAATATGATACGGCCGGCCGCATTCGCAAAGGTCCGGCCCCAGAAAATCTTGAAGTGCCAAATTATAAATATATTTCTGACACCAAAATTCAGATCGGCTGAGTGGAATTAAAAACATGAGCGGACCAACAAAATATCAACCCACCAGCGCATTTGGAAAATGGTTCCATGAGCGCCTTCCTATTGTGGCCTTTACCAAAGACCACGCGTTAGATTTTCCGACACCAAAAAATTTGAACTATTGGTGGACCTTCGGAGGCATTCTCGCCGTCATGTTGGTGGTGCAGATTGTCACTGGTGTGGTGTTGGTTATGCATTACACGCCGCAAGTGGACATGGCGTTTGGCTCAGTTGAGCACATTATGCGTGATGTGAATTATGGTTGGTTGATGCGCTATCTGCATATGAACGGTGCATCAATGTTCTTTATCGCCGTTTACATTCACATGTTCCGCGGCATGTATTACGGCTCTTATAAAGCGCCGCGTGAAGTTTTGTGGATGATTGGCGTGATCATTTATCTTCTGATGATGGCAACAGCCTTCATGGGTTATGTGTTGCCTTGGGGCCAGATGAGCTTCTGGGGTGCGAAAGTCATCACTAACTTGTTCTCAGCCATTCCCTTTGTTGGCCCAAATGTCACCACTTGGCTGTGGGGCGGTTATTCGGTTGATAACCCAACGCTGAACCGCTTTTTCTCGCTGCATTATCTCTTGCCATTCGTTTTGGCTGGTATTGTTATCTTGCATATCTGGGCACTGCATGTGCCGGGCAATAACAACCCGACGGGCATTTCAGTGAAGAGCGACAAGGACACTGTGCCGTTCCATCCTTATTATACAATCAAAGACGGTTTTGCGATTGTTGCCTTTTTGGTGGTCTATGCATTGTTTGTGTTTTATGCGCCAAATTATATGGGCGATCCGGTAAATTATGTTCCGGCCAATCCACTGGCCACGCCGGCGCATATTAAGCCTGAGTGGTATTATCTGCCGTTCTACGCAATCTTGCGCTCCATCCCCAACAAACTGTTGGGCGTGACTGCGATGTTCTCGTCAATTCTCATTCTGCTGGCGCTGCCTTGGCTGGATACCAGTCGCGTGCGCTCTGGCAAATATCGCCCGATTTTCAAACTTGAATTCTGGGTGTTTGGGTTGGTTTGCATTGCTCTTGGTTTTATCGGCTCCAAGCCGCCGGAAGGCTCATATGTTGTGTGGGGCCAAGTGCTGACTATTTATTACTTCGCGCATTTTATCATCGTGTTGCCTTTGATTGGATTGTTGGAACAGCCAAAACCAACGCCCAATTCGATCAGCGAAGATGTTTTGGCGCAGTCTGCCGACAAAATGATTGCGGCTAAGTGATCAGGAGAAGAAAGATGAAAAAGTTTGCCTCAATCCTGATTGCTGCCACCGCTTTGGTGGGTGTTTCAAGCGCTGCTTATGCTGAAGCTGAAAAAAGTGCCAAGCCAGTCACCTTCAGCTTTGAAGGGCCCTTCGGCACTTTTGACAAAGCCCAGTTGCAACGCGGCTATAAGGTTTACAAGGAAGTTTGTTCCAATTGCCATTCAATGAAGCTGGTCGCGTTCCGCAACTTGGCGGACAAAGGCGGCCCGGGCTTCACCGAAGCCGAGGTGAAGGCTTTGGCAGCCTCGTTCAAGATCCACGATTTGAATGACAATGGTGAAGCCATTGACCGCGACGGTCTTGCCTCAGATTATTTCCCTTCACCATTTGCGACACCCGCAGCGGCCGCAGCAGCACTTGGTGCAGCACCGCCTGATCTATCGCTGATTACCAAAGCGCGTGAGGGCTGGCATGGCACTTTCAATCAGTTGGTGAACGGCGTTGGTGGGCCGCAATATGTTTATTCCCTCCTCACCGGCTATGAAAAAGCACCAGATGATGTGGCCAAGGACGCGCCGGCCGGCAAGTTCTACAACCCATATTTTGAGAATGGTGTGTGGATTTCGATGCCGCCCAATGGAAATCTGACTGATGGGGCGGTGAAATTTGATGATGGTGCACCCAACAAGATTGATGACATGGCCAAAGATGTGTCCGCTTTCCTCGCTTGGACCGCTGAACCAAAGATGGAAGAGCGCAAACAGACAGGCTTTGAAGTGCTGATTTATCTGCTGATCTTGGCGGGCCTGATGTATGCTCTCAAGCGTAAGGTTTGGTCTGATATTCATTAAAATTTTCGCTTGAGCAGAGTGCGCTTTCGCTAAAATTTTAGCGTTAACCTTTGCATAGCGGCAATGTTGATGTTCTATTGCCGCGCCTATGAGACTGCTTGTCAAAACTTGGAGTGTGGCGGCCCTGATCAGTGTAATGATCACCGCCTTGGCAACTGCAGTGCCGGTCATTGTGGTTGGGGTGGCATTGTGGAACATTCCCATGTCCCAAAAGTGGGGCGCACTTGTGGTTGCTGGTGCAATTCCGATACTTATCACCTTTCCGATTTCAATTTTTGCAATGTATGTCCTGAAGACACTTCATGAAGCCTTGGAGAGGCTTGATAGGATGGTGAAATTTGACTCTCTAACGGGGCTTATGCTGCGCGGGCCATTCTTGGATGAGGCCAGAAATCATCGCAAGCAGTTGGGATTTTTAGCGTTGTTGGATGCGGATCATTTTAAGAAAATCAATGACACTCACGGCCATGAAGCCGGTGATCGTGCTCTCCGGCACATTGCCACTATATTGACCGATGTGATCGGCCGTAATGGCTTTGTGGCCCGTTTTGGTGGAGAAGAATTTGCAATTCGCTTGCCGCGTCTTGGCCGTGGCCAGGTTGAATTGCTCTTATCCAATCTCAGCACCAGATTGCGTTTAGAAGGTTTTGAATACAAGGGGCATAGTTTGAAACCCACACTGAGCATTGGCGTGGTGGCTGTAGACGGCGTTAGTCTAACCAGCGAATTGCTGCGCCGTGCCGATGCGTGCCTGTATCAGGCCAAAACCGAAGGCCGTGATAAATATGTATTTGAAACGCTTGACGAACGCCACGCACTTACGGCTTGATAGGCCGCATGACGAAAACAATTCTTGGCATTATTGGTGGCTCTGGCGTCTATGACATAGCACTTGATGGCGCACGCTGGCGGCGTGTGACGAGCCCTTGGGGCGATGCGTCAGACGAGGTGCGCGAGGGGGAGTTAGACGGGCTGCCTGTGGTGTTTTTGCCTCGCCATGGGCGCGGTCATGTATATTCGCCATCTGCCATCAACTATCGCGCCAATATCGATGTATTGAAGCGCTGTGGCGTGACGGATTTATATTCGCTTTCGGCGGTGGGTTCTTTGAAGGCCAATCTGCCTCCCGGCACATTTGTTTTGCCCGATCAGTTCATTGACAAGACCACCGCCCGAGAAACATCATTCTTCGGCACAGGCTGTGTGGCGCATGTGCCGTTTGGCGAACCGACATCGCCAAGTCTTATCAAGCTGGCCGTTAAGGCATTGAAGGCTGAGAAAATCAAACACAAAGTGGGCGGCACTTTGGTGGTGATGGAGGGCCCGCAATTTTCAACGCGCGCTGAATCAGAGTTACATCGCAAATGGGGCGCTTCACTCATTGGCATGACAGCCATGCCTGAAGCCAAGCTCGCACGCGAAGCAGAATTGCCGTTCTGCGCCATTTCCATGGTGACGGATTTTGACAGCTGGCACCCACACCATGATGCGGTAGATGTGGCCAAAGTTATCGGAGTGATGAAAGACAATGTGGAAAAGGCCAAGCGTTTGGTGTTGCGGCTTGCTTCGTTGATGCCGCGTGAACATCAGGCTTGTGCGGCTGATACGGCCCTTAATGGTGCTGTTATGACAGCGCCAGGAATGCGCGACCGCGCGTTGCTTGCAAAACTAGATGCTGTCGCTGGGCGGATATTGACCAAATGATGAATGCTGTTCCAATTCAACGCCAGACTGGCAAAGTAAAGTTCTTCAACGTTGAGAAGGGCTTTGGCTTTATTGCGGTTGAGGGCGGCGGGCGCGACGTGTTCGTGCATATTTCGGTGGTGCAACGCGCCGGTGTGCCGCAACTTAATGAAGGCATGCGCCTGTCATTTACGGTGGAAGAAGATACGCGCGGGCGTGGCTTGCAAGCAGATGCGTTGCAATTGTTATGAAGCGCGCACTTATCATTCAACACTTGGATCATGATCATCCTGGCCGGTTTCTTGATTGGTTTGCCGAAGATGGAATTGTGCCAGACTATTGCCGCGTGTTTGAAGGCCAGCAAATTCCATCGCTGGCGAATTATGATTTGATGTTTGTGTTGGGTGGTTCGCAAGATACTTGGCAAGAAGCAGAGTTCCCGTACCTCACAATGGAAGAGGCGGCGATCCGCGAATGGGTTTGGGATAGAGCCAAGCCATATTTTGGCGTTTGCTTAGGTCACCAGCTTCTCGCAACCGCTCTCGGCGGAGAAGTGGCTCCGGCCGCACAAGCCGAGGTTGGTTTGTTTGATGTTGAGGTTTCTGAGCATCAGTTTTTTGCCGGGCTTTCTGCATCGCAAAAAGTGATGCAGTGGCACCATGCTGAGGTAAAGCGCGTTCCACAAAGCGGGCAGATTCTTGCATCTTCGAAACTATGTGCGGTGCAGGCGCTTGCAATTGAGGGGCACGCGTTGTCCACCCAATTCCATTGTGAGTTCTCACCTCAAACTGTGGCGGGCTGGGCTTCAATTCCATCATACTTGGCATCACTTGAGGAAGAGAACGGGCCTCGCGCCTATGAGCGTTTGCGTGATGCTTGCTGGCCCGTGATGCCAGAGATGAACCGCAACACGCGGATTATTTGGGAAAACTTTAAAAGGTCGAGCGGACTAGCCTGAAGAATTACAGCTCACCACATAATGACGGGGGCACTTCTATCGGCCGTAATCACAAAAGCTAATAGAGTGACTTCTTGTAGTCATCTTCGAGACCGTCATCCAATTTGCGCATCTCATCGTCATCGCTTGGAGCGCCAGTTGACTGATCCAGAATGATTTTCATAAGTGACGGCATCTCACCGCGATCTTGAAAATGATCTGGGTTCCACAAATGCGAGCGCCGAAATGCCTTGGCGCAATGGATAAAGACCTCACTCACACGGACCATAATTGCGAGTTTGGGAATACGACCGTCAACACTCATATTCTTGAGAATTTCAGGATCATTCACCAGACTGGCCTGTCCATTCACGCGCAATGTATCGTCAAAACCTGGAATGATAAATAATAATCCAACACTGGGGTTGGCGAGAATATTGACTTGAGTGTCCAGACGGTTGTTGCCGGGCCGATCCGGTATCGCCAAAGTGTGTTGATCAAGAATTTGAACAAAACCAGCAGGGTCACCGCGCGGGCTGACATCAGCTTTTCCATCCAAGTTCTGCGTGCCGATACATAAGAATGGCGAATGCCTGATAAAGGCTTGCGCATGCTTGTCGAGTGAACTCAGACACTTCTGAAGGGCCAGAGCATGTGTGGCATCAAACAAACTTCGAAGAGATTGTTCATCTGTTATGATGAATTCTGGATTGACCTTGAATTCCTTCATTAGATTGCCTCCCGAAACTGCCCTTTGGTTTGATTAGCCCCAACTGAATCCTTCGGTTTGACTGTTTATGGGATTTATTTTGAGAGTCAAATTAAATAGTGGAGGCGGATTTTTTATAGGAGTTGCGGCGGCTTTCGCGCTCCCGTCACCCCTGCGAAGGCAGGGGCCCAGCTTCTATGCTATCGAGCCACATGAAATTAAACTGCGGAAATTCGGCTTCTAATATTTCGCCGCCGATGCCCACTATGGATAGGCTTTGTAGTCGTGGTGAGTGTGGGCTAGCGATAGACTTCGCGGCGATTGCCGATGCGGATGACGAGGATAGTGATTTGCTGATCTTGTATTTTGCAGATGATGCGATAGTCGCCAACTCGATACTTCCAGTATTCGCCCAATTCGGGGCATTTGAGACTTTCGCCGAGTTCACGCGGATTGTCTCGTAAAGCAACGCGCTCGATCAAGAAGTCGGTTATTCGCTTTGCGCTTTGACGATCAATTCTGCCAAATTCCTTTTGGGCATCACGATCAAATTCAATTTTCCAAACCATATTCACGCATCACATCCGCCAGAGGAATGGTTTTTGATTTGCCTGATTGAGTATTGGCCAAGCGCTTTTCCGCCAAATACAAATCCTCAAGATCGGCCAATTGTTCACGGATGGCCTCGATCATATAATAAGTCTTGGTGCGGCCGGTTTTCTTCGCCAGTTTATCAAGGCGCAGAGAAAGGTCTTCGGGGAGACGGAGTGATACAGCCATGTGGGTATTCCTTAGGTGTGAGATACATGTATCTCATATTCTTAGGGTTGGTGCAAGCTGGGGATTTTGGGGCGTGCGGAAGTTTGTTATTATGTGAGGTGGCACAGTAATTGGCGAAATTAAAAAGAAAACTTCGCCCTCGGCTTCTTCAGCGTGGAGCCATTTGCAAATCTCGCGCATAAAATGCAAACTAAATCCACATCCCGCTCGGTGTGGGATATGAAACATATATTCGTTTCACGTCGGCCCGGTGCTCGACCTCCGAAACTCCCTTTAAAATAAGTAGGTATTGTTATGATTTCCAATGTTCACTCATTCATTCCGCTCGATTCAGCACTCCTGAAATTGAAGAGAAGCCAACTAGCGGGCGGTCGCCGCAGACGGGGCGAACTGAGCGAAGAAATTATGTGGTCCGAATTGGGGCGGGGCAACAGAAGTGCATCTGATCACAAGTTGGCAAACCTCAAAACCGAGTTTGAGCAGATCACGAACTCGAACTATTGGACGTCGTTAATACTGGAACAGATGAAGATGCCGCGCGGGGGCTAAAACTTCAAAAAGAAAACTTCGCCTTCTGCTTCTTCAGCATCAAGCCACATGAAGTTTAGCTCTGGGAATTCGGCCTCTAAAATCTCAGCGCCCGTTCCCACTTCACACAGCAAGTTGCCTGCCTTGTTCAGATGTTTAGGGGCCTCGCGCAAAATCTTGCGCACCAGATCAAAACCATCAGTGCCGCCCAGATGTGCCATCTGGGGCTCGGCTTTATATTCAGGCGGGAAGGCATCAACCTCAGCCTTGGCCACATAAGGCGGATTGGCGATGATGAAATCAAATTTCATTTTGGCCACGGGTGCGAAGAGATCGCCTTGGTGAAGTGTCACGCGCTCTTGCATGTGATGGTCCTTCACATTGATTTTGGCCACGGCCAAAGCATCGGCTGAAAGTTCCGTAGCGTGGATTTCAGCTGATGGAAATTGCGCGGCGGCCAAAATGGCCAAACAGCCAGAGCCAGTGCAGAGATCAAGAACTTTGCTCACCTTGCTCACGTCGATATCCAAATCCGCCAACAGGCCTTTGGCCATCATCTCGCCGACAAATGAGCGCGGCACAATCACGCGTTCATCCACATAAAAAGGAACACCCTGCATGTAAGCTTTGTTGACGAGATAGGCGGCGGGCTTGCGGGTTTTGATGCGCTTGTCGATCAGGGCCAATAGGGCTTGGCGCTCCGCCTCGGTCAGTGCTGCATCGGCCCAAGGGTTGATATCATCCACCGGAAGCTTCAGCGTCTCAAGAATGAGAAACGCCGCCTCATCAATCGGCGATGTTGTGCCATGGCCATGGGCGAGGCCCGCCTTGTTGAAGGATGTGACGGCAAATCTTAAGATATCACGGATGGTGCGCAAATTATTCATACCCTCTGATAGCGGAAGCGGGTTTGACGGCGCAAGCGCCACAGACTATTTGAGGTGAATGACAAAGCTTTCAATTCGCATCATTCCCGTCACTCCGTTTCAACAAAACTGCTCAATCGTCTGGGACGAAGATACCAAGCAGGCAGCAGTCGTCGATCCGGGAGGCGATTTGGCACTCATTGAGGCGGCCATTGCTGAGGCAGATGTTAGGGTGGAGAAGATCCTCCTCACCCATGGCCATGTCGATCACGCTGGCGGTGCAGCCGATTTAGCCGAGAAATTAAAAGTGCCAGTGATTGGGCCGCATATGGCTGATAAGCCAGTGCTAGATAACATACCCAATCGCGCAGCCATGTTTGGCATGCCGGAAGCAAAATCTGTGACACCTCACCAGTGGCTGAAAGAGGGTGATGAGGTTCAGGTTGGCGGTGTTACGTTCAAGGTGATTGAAGCGCCGGGCCATTCGCCAGGCTCAGTGGTTTTGTTCAGCGCGGAAAACAAATTCGCTTTAATGGGCGATGTGCTGTTCAAAAACTCAATCGGGCGTACCGATATTCCGATGGGCAGCCATGAAACGCTAATGCGTTCCATCCACGAAAAGGTTCTGCCCTTGGGTGATGATGTGGAATTCTTGCCCGGTCATGGCAGCCCCAGCCAAATTGGCCAAGAGCGCAAGAGCAATCCATTTTTACAACGTTAGATTCTTAAATCTTCGATGCGGGTATTGGCGGCAAAATAGGCATTGCCGGTGGATTTGAAAGTGCCGCATTCCATGGCTTGGGTGACACTATAAGTTTCGCAATACTGGTTACCATTCACCGTCCATTTGCCGATTGAGGCGCCCGTCTTGTCGTCTTTAACCTTCAATGTGCCATCAGCATTGTAAACCACAAAGCCCGATGCGCCTTTGCGGGTGTATTGGAAAGTCTTGCCGATCAACACAGCGGTGATTTCTGGCCCAGCCAAATCACGGATCGGTTGAGCCGTTGTGTCGGGTGCTGCTGGTGCGGCCGGTGTGCTATTGTTGATGATGCGAACCCCCCGCGGATCGGTTGAACACGCAGCAAGGCAGAGTGTCGCGAAAATAGTGAGTGGCAGGGCAGGGCTTTTCATTACCCGCGATCTGCCACAAGCTGACGCCAAGGGCAAGTTAAGGGTGGGAAAGTATTTTTAATTTGGCTCATCTTCAACTTTGCAAAAACAAAACACTTGCTCGTTCGATGCACTATGATGCCAGCTGGAATGTGGCTGGCCCAACCATGTAATTGCCATTGGCGCTGGTAAATGCTTGGCATGTCATAGGAACACCTTGCGGCAAGAAGGCAGCAGGCGCGAAGCTTTCACACAACTGGCCGTCACGCGCTTCCCAGTGGCCTTGGGTTGTGCCCTTGCCGGTTACTTCCACAAGCGATGTGCCGTCTGAGGCATAGAGGGTTACGCCCGAGTATTTTGGGCTGCTCCAACGCCAGCTTTTGCCAGTGAGCAGTGTTTTGATCTGGGCAGCGCTAAATGCACCAGAAGCGCCCGGAGCCCCCATGCCAGGTGCGGGAAGTGGTTGTTGTGACACAACTGGGGCCTGCTCGGGTGTTGAGTCCTTAAACAGGTTCATGCTGGCGCAGCCATCAAGTAAAATGACGCTGGCCAAGATTGCTGCCGATTTGCTCATAAGTTTCATTAAATAGTTTCCCCAAAGTTATATAGGCCAGATACATCCCAAAGTCGTGGCAGGATTATGGTAGCAGTTTTTGGGTGTTTTGCGAATGGGCCGACTTGTGAAGTTGTAGGCAAGCGTTGTCTACACAATCCTGCATGCCACTCAGCAATTGCTTTTGAGGCACGTTGTTCGACGAAGCCAGCTGATAGATTCCGGTCATCTCACCGCCGAAATAGGGGCTGGAGACGGAGGACGCTTGGCCTTGGTTGGCAAATAGGGCCAAGGCAAGAGCCAGTATAGAATGCTGAATTGTTAATCCGTTCATGGGGTGCAAAATGAAGAGAAATGCTTACTGGCGAGTTAATCAGCCGGTTTGACCTTATTGAAATTGAAGGATATTGCGCCGTTATGAATTATCGACACGCTTATCACGCCGGAAATCATGCAGACGTTTTGAAGCATGCTGTATTGGCCAAAGTGATTGAGCGACTGGCGGCAAAAGACAAGCCCTTTGGCGTGCTTGATGCCCATGCCGGGGCAGGGGCCTATGACCTGCAAAGCGAGGCGGCCAGCAAAACCGGAGAATGGTTGGGTGGGATCGGGCTTATGCAGGAGGCGTTTTCAAGCGAAGTGGAAGCTGTGCTTGTGCCATATCGTCTCGTTATTGCTGGCCTGAATCAAACAGGGGGGAACAGATTTTATCCGGGCTCTCCTGATATTGCCTTGCAGCTTTTGCGCAGCACTGACCGCCTCGTCGCCAATGAACTTCACCGCGAAGAGGCTGAGACCTTGCGGATGAACTATCATGGCGAAAAGCGGCTGGTCATCACCCAACTTGATGCTCTGGCTGCAGTGAAGCAGCAACTGCCCCTCAAAGAGCGGCGCGGGTTGGTGCTGATTGATCCGCCTTATGAGGTCAAAGACGAGGCCGCCAAGGTATGCCGCTTGCTGGCTGAAGCTGTGCGGCGGTTTGAAACCGGCGTGGTGATGATTTGGTATCCCATCACAACCGAAGAGTTTGTTGATGGGCTGGTGACAGGCATATCGGGGCTTGGAATTGACAACCTGCTCTGCGCTGAACTGCGGGTAAAAAACACCCACGAACAATCGGGGCTTTCAGGTTCAGGCCTTATCATCCGCAACCCACCCTTTGGGCTGGAAGAAGATTTGAAGATTTTATTGCCGGCCTTGGCTCAGCGTCTTGGCATTGAAGGATTGGGCCTCGCCAAACAAGAATGGCTCACGCCTAAGAAGGGGTGAGCCATTTAATTGTTGAGTAAGTGGCTTACAATGTTGCGCCGTCAATCACTTTCGAGAGGTCTTTGAATTCGGCGCAATTGGTGCCGCAGATTTTTTGGATTTCGGCGAGCTGCACTTTGGCTAGATCAACTTTTCCAGCGGCGACATAACCTTCACCCAGATATTCACGCGCCAACACAAAATCTGGCTTCAACGCCAAGGCTTCGGCGTAGTAAGAAATGCCTAATTCAATGCGGCCAGCTTTGCGGTTGGAATAACCCAGCATATTGAGAACATCTGGATTGTCATGATTCTCGACAGAAGAAAGAACCGCGATGGCTTGCTCATAATCGCCAGCCTTTGCGAGCTTATAGCCTTTGGCATATAGTTCTTGATCTGGTGTGAGTTCAGCTTTCACTTTCACACATTTGTGTTTGCCATCACTTAGCGTTTTAAGCTCAAAGCCTTTCTGACACGTTGTCATCATCGGGGCTTTCAGCGCCTGCGGTGCAGTGGCTGGCGGAGCGGATGGTGTGGTTGCGCTGCCTGCTGCGAAAACCGTGCCCGTGGTGAGGCTGGCGGCAAGAAGATATGACGAGAGATATTTCATTGTGTTCTCCGGGTTCGGTTGGGGGTTAATCCAAGCAGTATTTGGTCGTTTTTCAGTATGGCAATTGTGTGGCTATCGCATGCCCTCGCGATCACTATCGATCACTATTTTGTGAGTAGCGTTATGGCCCGCGGTAAATCCAGCCCATGCGCTCAATCAGCCAAGCCTGAGAGCGCATGCGCAGCATGGTATCGCGGGCAAAGCCTTTGAAGCCGGAATAATGATAAATTTTACCCGTTGCCACGGTTTGCTCATGCAGCCTGACGCAGCGCGCAGCGCGCATATTGGTGAAGGTGACGGGATCAGTTGTATCCATTAAGGCGGCGGCGTCTTCCAATGACATGGCGGCACCTTGGGCCAGCCAAGGCACTGTGCCGTGTGCGGCGTCGCCGATGAGCAAGATGTTGTCTTTATGCCATTGCTTCATGGGGGGCAGCATGGCGGCTGTCCAGCGGGTGAAGCCCGGGATTTTATCGAGCATGGCGCGGGGCAGGGCATGGACATTTTTTAGCGCCGCTTCAGGCCCGGGCTCAGGTGCCACTGCCACGATGTTCAATTTATTGCGCTTGGTGACCGGATAGTGGATGAAATGTGCGTGTTTATACATCCAGAAGTTCACGCAGCTCATGTCGATGCCGGCAATCTCCGGCACATCAATCATGGCACGAAAAATGGTGACGGGAAGCTTTTCCGGCACGTGGCCGGGGAACAGCGTTTCACGGGTTTTTGACCACATGCCATCGGCAGCGATGACTTGCCCTTTGAGGGTGAGCGGGTTTACATCCTGGCCCATTTTCAGGGTGATGGCTTCTTTGCTGCTGATTACACCCAATAAAGCCTCATGCAAATCGGCACGGTGGGCAATGCGGTGGGGCTGGCCGAAGCGGGTGACATATTCTTTGCCCAGCGGCACTTCATTGAGCAGGCGGCCAGTCACGGCGCTGCGGAAATGATGGGCGCGCGGCGATGACGAGATGGGCTCCACCGCCTCCCAAATGCCAATCTTTTGCAAAGCGCGCACCGCATTGGGGCCAAGCTGGATGCCAGCGCCAATGGGATCAAAGACTTTGGTCTTTTCCAGAATAGTGACTTGATGGCCGGTTTTTTCGAGGGCGATGGCCGCCGAAAGGCCTGCAATGCCCCCGCCCAGAACGGTGATAGGTTTGCGCTTCATGTGTTTTAACATGCCAGACCTGCGTGAGAATTGCATCAGTCAGATTGCCGCTTGCGAGGCTGGCATTCAGGGGATAGACAGCGGCCGAAAGGAACTATCCATGGGTTTTATTTCTGACGCATTGAACCGCATTCAACCGTCCGCCACCATTGCCATTTCGGGTAAAGCGCTGGCTATGCAGGCTGAGGGCAAGAATGTGATCGGGCTTGCCGCTGGCGAGCCAGATTTTGAAACGCCGCGCAACATTAAAGATGCAGCGATCAAAGCGATCAATGACGGCAAGACCCGTTACACCGCAGTGGACGGCATCCCGCAGTTGAAGCAAGCCATTGTGGATAAATTCAAGCGCGAGAATGGCTTGACCTATAAGACCAGCCAAGTGTCTGTTGGTACGGGTGGCAAGCAGGTGTTGTTCAATGCACTTCTGGCCACAGTGAACCCCGGCGATGAAGTGATTATTCCAGCACCTTATTGGGTGAGCTATCCTGACATCGTTTTGCTGGCGGGCGGCAAACCTGTCATTGTACAGGGTGATCCTGCCAAAGGCTTTAAGCTGGAGGCCGCTGATCTTGAAAAGGCCATCACGCCCAAGACCAAGTGGCTCATCATGAATTCGCCTTCTAACCCGACCGGTGCTGCCTATTCGCATGCTGAAATGAAGGCATTGACCGATGTTCTTGTGAAGCATCCGCATGTTCATGTGTTGACCGATGATATGTATGAACACCTGACCTATGACGATTTCAAATTCGTCACACCAGCGCAGGTGGAGCCTAAGCTTTATGAGCGCACGCTGACCATGAATGGCGTGTCCAAAGCCTATTGCATGACAGGTTGGCGCATTGGTTATGCCGCCGGGCCGGAAAATTTGATTAAGGCCATGGGCAAATTGCAATCGCAATCCACGTCTAACCCATCGAGCATTGCTCAGTGGGCGGCAGTTGAAGCGTTGAATGGGCCGCAAGGCTTCATTCAAGATAACAACAAAGTGTTCAAAGAGCGCCGCGATCTTGTTGTATCGATGCTTAATCAGGCTAAGGGTTTGCAGTGTCAAACGCCGGAGGGTGCATTCTATGTTTATCCATCCTGCCAGGGTCTGATTGGCAAGACTGCGCCATCCGGCAAAGTGATTGCCAGTGATGAGGATTTTGTTTCTGAATTACTGGTCGCTGAAGGCGTTGCCGCAGTTCATGGTGCTGCTTTCGGCACGTCACCATATTTTCGCATTAGCTATGCAACTGCTACCACAATTCTCGAAGACGCATGTCAGCGCATTCAGCGCTTCTGCGGTTCACTCAAATAACCAAGGAGGAAAATATGTACGCACAATCAGTTCCATTTCTACTGCGTAATCTTAGTTCTATGACCAAAATTTTGAAGAAGGCCGAGGCGTTCTGCGATGCGCGTAAACTCGATAAAACTGTGGTGCTTGGTTTGCGTACCTATCCCGACATGCTGCCGTTGACCGCACAAATTTTAATCCTGTGCGATCAAGCCAAAGGC
>Ga0209483_1001241_pt1 | contig 19676 bp, 24 predicted proteins | sample NGEPerA_FD_184508 | JGI IMG/M metagenome (GOLD analysis project Ga0209483, IMG submission 184508) | Arctic peat soil microbial communities from the Barrow Environmental Observatory site, Barrow, Alaska, USA - NGEE PermafrostL2-A... | ecosystem: Environmental > Terrestrial > Soil > Wetlands >... | reverse complement strand
ATTTTAGACGTCGCCGACAACACCGGGGCCAAGCGGGCGGCGGCCATCGGTGTCATTGGCCGCAACCAGCAGTACGCCGGGATTGGCGATGTCATCAAGGCCCACATCAAAGAAGCCGCGCCGGATGGCACGGTCAAGAAGGGCGACGTGGTGGACGCGGTGGTGGTGCGGACCCGCCAGCAGATTCGCCGTTCCGACGGCTCCTATTTGCGTTTTGACAGCAACGCCATTGTGATTATTGACAAGGAACGCAATCCGCGCGGCACGCGCATTTTCGGACCGGTCGCGCGGGAATTGCGCGACAAGAAGTTCATGAAAATCATTTCGCTGGCTCCGGAAGTTATTTAGTTATGGCAAAAGCTCACATCAAAAAAGGGGACGAAGTGGTGGTCATCGCCGGTTCGGAACTTGGCAAGCGCGGCAAGGTTCTGCTCGTCAATAAGAAGAACAATCGCGTCCTCCTCGAGGGCATCAAGATGATCAAGCGCCATACGCGCAAGAGCGAAAAGCATCCCCAGGGCGCCATCGTCGAGCGCGAGGGAACCATCCACCTCTCGAATGTGACCCTGGCAGAGCGCTTTGACGCCAGCAGCAAGCGCAAAGCCAAACCAGCCGAGGAAGCCGCCAAAGCCTAGAGAATAATTTAAAGCCGCGGCCAAATCCGCGGCGATTGACCATGAAACCGAGACTTTACGAAAAATATGTGAGCGAAGTGCGGCCCGCCTTGAAAGAGAAGCGGCAGTACCAGAACGTTCACCAAATCCCGAAAATCGAAAAAATCGTGCTGAACATGGGTGTCAGCGCCTCGCTTGAAAAGGGCGCGATTGAAGACGCCACGCGCGACATGACGCTGATCACGGGCCGCAAGCCTGTCATCAATAAATCGCGGCATAGCATCGCCAATTTCAAACTGCGCGAAGGCCAGTCGATTGGCTGCCATGTGACCTTGCGCCGGGAAGTGATGTATGAATTTTTTGACCGCCTGGTGGCGACGGCCCTGCCGCGCATCCGCGATTTTCGCGGGTTGTCGCCGCGGTCCTTTGACGGACGGGGCAACTATACCCTGGGCGTGAGCGACCAGACCATTTTTCCCGAGATCGAACTGGATAAAATCAAACGCACCCAGGGCATGGATATCACCATCGTGACGAATGCGCCGAACAATGAAGAAGCGCTGGACTTGTTGAAGATGATGGGCATGCCGTTTGCGGAGAAATAATTTATGGCTAAGACATCCTGGATAGAACGCAATAAAAAGAAGGCCGCCACGGTCAAGAAATACGCCGCCTTGCGGGCGGAGTTGAAGGCCCGCCACGATTACGCCGGCTTAAGCAACCTGCCGCGCAACGCCAGCCCGACCCGAGTGGTCAACCGTTGCTCCTTTTCAGGACGGCGCCATGGTTATTTGCGCAAATTCGGCTGCTCGAGATTGACCTTTCGCGAAGCGGCCTTGAACGGATTGATTCCCGGTGTGACGAAGGCCAGTTGGTAATTCTATGAGCGACCCCATTTCAGATATGTTGACCCGCCTCCGCAATGCCGGACGGGCCGCCTTGCCCGAAGTAGTGATTCCCCACTCCAAAGTGAAGGAAAACATTGCCCATGTGTTGAAGCGCGAAGGTTACGTGGCCGAGGTGGCCGTGGAGGGAAAGCCCTTCAAACAATTAAAAATCAAACTCAAATACGCCGGTAAAAAGCCGGTGATTGAAGGTTTGCGCCGGCTTAGTTCGGGCGGCTTGCGCCGTTATTCGGGCGCGACCGAGGTCCCACGAGTGAAGGGCGGATTGGGCATTACCATCCTCTCCACTTCCGACGGGATCATGAGCGCCATGCAGGCGCGCAAGAAGAATATTGGCGGTGAATTGCTTTGTGAAGTCTGGTGAATTATGTCTCGTATTGGAAAATTACCGGTGCCGATTCCGCCTAAAGTGAAGGTGGAAATCAAGGGCCAAAAAGTGTTCGTCGAAGGCCCCAAAGGCAAGCTCGACTTTGAATTGCCCCGCCGCACCTCCGTTAAAATGGATGGCGGCAACGTGCTGGTCAGCCGCGACGGGGAAGACGCCGAAGCCAAGGCGCTGCACGGCTTGAGCCGCGCGCTGGTCAATAACATGATCAAGGGCGTCAGCGACGGCTTTGTCAAAAAGCTGGAAATCCAGGGCGTCGGCTTCAAGGCGGCGGTGCAAGGCAAGAATGTCAACCTCGTTTTGGGATATTCGCACCCGATCAATTATCCGATTCCCGACCAGATCAAAATTACGGTGGAGGAAAATACAAAAGTGACCATCGAAGGGCCGAGCAAACAACTCGTCGGCCAGGTGGCCTCGGAGATTCGCAGTTATTATCCGCCCGAACCTTATAAAGGCAAAGGCGTGCGATACAGCGATGAGAAGGTCATCCGCAAGGAAGGCAAGACCGTTCAATAGGCAATGACGTTGCCACGGCAAAACCGTGGCGCATGAATCATGAGAAACGATAAAAAAGTCAAATTAGCGCAATTGCGCCGCTGGCGCGTTCGCAAGAAAATTTCGGGCACCAAGGAACGTCCCCGCATGAGTGTCCGGTTCTCGAATGAACACATTTATGTTCAGTTCATCGACGACGTGGCGCGCGTGACGCTGGCTTCGGCCTCCACCATGCACAAGACGGTGACGGATCGCGACAAGCTGGCGGCCAACGCGACGAGCGCCAAACGCATCGGCGCCTTGGCGGCGGAAGCGGCCAAAAGCAAGGGAATCGTCAAGATCGTCTTCGATCGCAGTGGTGCTCGTTTTCACGGCAAAGTCAAGGCGCTGGCGGATGCCGCGCGCGAGGCTGGCCTGCAATTTTAACCTGGAAAGATACTGTGCCCGAACCAACTAGAAGTCCTGCTGGAAATACCCGAGGAAACAACCGCGGCCCGGGCCGTGGTCCGCGTCGCGTCCGTCCTGCCTCCGATGGCCCCGAAGGCTCGGGCGACAAGGGCGGCGGTTCCGAACTGGTCGAGAAGGTTGTTTTCATCAACCGCTCCGCCAAAGTCGTCAAAGGCGGCCGCCGTTTCAGCTTTAGCGCACTGGTTGTCGCCGGCGACAAACATGGCAAGGTCGGCCTTGGCTTGGGCAAAGCGGTGGAAGTTTCTGAAGCGATCCGCAAGGGCGGCGAAATGGCCAAGCAGCACATGATTCATGTCTCCCTGCAGGACGCGACTATCCCGCACGAGATCATGTCCCGTTATGGCGGGGCGAAAATCATGTTGCGCCCGGCCTCTCCCGGCACCGGCATCATCGCCGGCAAAACTGTCCGTGCTGTTGTGGAATCGGTGGGCATCAAAGACATTCTCAGCAAATCTCTCGGCTCAAATAACCCTTCCAATGTCGTCAAGGCGACTATAGCGGGGTTGCAGCAGCTTCGGTTGCGCGAAGAAATTTATCGTGGGCGCGGCATTGAATTTAAGGCTCGCCCGGCGGCGGTGCCGCACGTTCCGCCCACTGCGGCAACACCCACGGCACCCGCTCCCGCAGCGAAAACTCCCGAGCCTGCGGCTCCCCCTTCCCCTGAAGCGGGTTCGACTCCGGCTCCCGCCACTACCTGATTTTATGCGTTTACACGATCTTAAGCCTCGTCCTGGAGCCAAGCACCGCCGCAAGCGGCTGGGCCAGGGTGAATCCAGCGGCCACGGCAAAACCAGCGGACGCGGCGGCAAAGGCCAGACGGCCCGTTCCGGCAGCTCCATTCGCATTGGTTTTGAAGGCGGCCAGATGCCTTTGATTCGCCGCATTCCCAAACGCGGCTTCAACAATAAGCGCTTCGCCATTCGCTATATTCCTGTCAACCTGGAGGCCCTTAATCGCTTCGAAGAGGGCGCAACGGTGGATGAAACAGCGTTGCGCAACCTGGGGTTAGCCAGCGGAACCGGCAAACGAATCAAGATTTTGGGCGATGGCGAGTTGACCCGGAAGCTGACCATAAAAGTCCACGCCTTCAGCGCTTCGGCGCGGGCCAAGATTGAAAAGCTGGGTGGCACCTGCCAGTTGATCGAAAAGGCTGTCCAGGCGGTTAAAGGAGAAAAAACTCGCAAGCCAGCCAAGCCAGCCAAGCCTTCTAATTGATGTTTTCCTCGATCCTCACCACCTTAAGCAACTGCTTCAAGATACCGGAGTTAAAGTCCCGGATTGTCTTTACGCTCTTAGTTTTGGCGATATGCCGCCTGGCCTGCCTGGTGCCCGTGCCTGGGCTGAACAGCGGGCTTTTGAAGGATTATTTCGACCACAACGGCGGAAACAATGTGGGTGGCGTCCTGGGGATGTACAGCCTGTTTACCGGCGGCGGATTCGAGAACTGCGCGGTGGGCGCGCTGGGCATCATGCCTTATATCAGCGCGACGATCATTCTCCAGTTGTTGCAGGCGGTCGTTCCTTTTCTGAGCAAATTGTCACGCGAAGAAGGCGGGCGGGCCAAATTGATCAAATACAGCCGTTTCGGCACGTTGGTTCTTTGCATTGGCCAGGGATTCGTCATGGCCATTGGCTGGGAACATGCCGGAGACATCTTCAAAGGGTTGCCCGGCTCGCTGGTGGTGATTCATAATATTTGGGTTTACCGAATTCAAACGACCGTCATCCTGACCACCGGCACGATGCTGCTGATGTGGCTGGGTGAACAGATCACCGATCGCGGCATCGGCAATGGTATTTCGTTGATCATCACGATTAACATTCTGGCCCGGTTGCCTGCGGCGGGGCAGGGGTTGGTGGATATGTTCCTCACCCCCGGCGCGCTGGGTGAACACCGTTACAACGCGTTCCATTTCATCGCTTTGATCCTGCTGCTTTGCGCGGTCGTTGCGGGTGTGGTCGCGGTGACGCAAGCAGAGCGGAAAATTCCCGTGCAATATGCGCAGCGTGTGGTGGGCCGGAAGACTTATTCGGGCGGCAGTTCTTTCATGCCGTTGCGCGTCAATTATTCGGGCGTCATGCCGGTTATCTTTGCCTCGGCCATCCTGATGTTTCCGACCATGATTTTGAATTTCCTGGGCAGCCGGTTTCATGTGGCGTTCTTTGATGAAGTGGCGCAGATGTTGCAAACGGGTTCGTTCCTTTACCTGTTGCTCTACGGATTGATGATCTTGTTCTTCTCCTATTTCTGGGTGGCCACGCAATTCAACGAATTGCAGATTTCCGATGATATGAAGAAATCCGGCGGCTACATTCCCGGTGTGCGCCCCGGCCAGGCGACCAGCAATTTTCTGCACCGCACCATGAGCCGCATTACGCTGGCGGGCGCGATCTTTTTGACCATCATTGCCGTCATTCCGATTATTCTCAGCCGCACCATGACGATTCCGCAGACGGTCGCGCAATTTTTTGGCGGCACCAGTTTGCTGATCATCGTCGGTGTCATGCTGGATACGATGCGGCAAATGGAAGCGCATCTGTTGATGCGGCATTATGATGGATTTCTTAAGAAAGGCCGGCTCAAAGGGCGGTTTTGAGGACTTTCTGTTGTGCCCGGGCACAGCGTCGCGACGGTGATGACGATTATTTTAAAGAGCGAGCGCGACTTGGAAGCGATGCGCCCGGCGTGCCAGGTGGCCAGCACGGTCTTGGAAGAAGTCGGGGCTTTTATTCGGCCCGGCATCACCACCAAAGAGGTGGATGACTTTGCGGCCAGCCGGATTAAGAGCTATGGCGCCAAGAGCGCATTTTTAGGGTATCGGAAGTATCCGTGCCAGATTTGTATTTCGGTCAACGAACAAGTAGTGCATGGGCTGGCCGGTCCGCGGCGGTTGGAATTTGGCGATATCGTCAGCTTGGATATCGGGGTGCTGCATCAAGGTTATATTGGGGACACTGCCAAAACGGTAGCCGTCGGCGGTTGCGATGTCCGAGCCCAGCGGTTGATGGATGTGACGGAGCAGGCGCTGTATGAGGGCATTGCGCAGGCGCTGCCGGGCAACAGGGTAGTCGATATTTCGCGGGCCGTGCAGAATTATGTGGAAAGCAACGGGTTCAGCATCGTGCGGGAATTTGTCGGGCATGGCGTCGGGCGTTCGGTGCATGAAGAACCGCAGGTGCCGAATTTTGTCGAGAAAGGCAAGAGCACGCCGAAGTTGAAGGCGGGGATGACGCTGGCCATCGAGCCGATGGTCAATGCGGGCACGCCCCAAGTGGTGGTGCTAAGTGATGGCTGGACAGTTACGACAAAAGATGGTCAATTGTCGGCTCATTTTGAGCATACGGTTTTAATAACGGAAGCTGAGCCTGAAATTTTAACGTGGCCCGTGAAGACCATATCGAAGCTGAAGGCCGGATAATCGAAATTCTGGCCCTGGCATTGTTTCGCGTGGAATTAGAGAATGGACATCGCTTGGTGGCGCATGTTTCGGGCAAACGGCGTTTGGTTTTCGAGCGGTTGTCCCTCGGAGACAGCGTAAGGGTGCAGATGTCGCCTTACGATTTGTCCAAAGGGTGCATAACAGTCAGAGATGAATAATTTATGAAAGTGCGAGCGTCAGTCAAAAAACTTTGTGAAAACTGCAAAATTGTCAAACGCAAGGGCATCATTCGTGTGATCTGCACGAATGCCCGCCACAAACAACGACAAGGCTAATTTATGGCACGAATCATTGGAGTTGAAATTCCGGGCGAAAAGCGCATCGATATCGCTCTGCGCTACGTCTTCGGCATTGGCCCGTCCAATGCCAAGATCATCCTGGCCAAGGCAAAGATCGATCCGGCCATCCGCGCCAAGAATCTCGACGAACAGCAGTTGTCCCAGATTGTTCACGCCATTCAAGACGGCAAGTACGTGATCGAAGGCGATCTGCGCCGGGAGTTGGGCATGAACCTCAAGCGCCTGCAAGGCATCAAGTGTTATCGCGGCGTGCGCCACCTGCGCGGCTTGCCTGTTCGCGGCCAGCGCACCTCGACCAACGCCCGCACCCGCAAAGGCCCGCGCAAGACCGTCGGTGTGCAGCGCAATCCCAATGCCAAAACCGGCATCCACTAAATTTTCCTATGGCTGAAGAAACAAAATCCAAAAAACCCGCGCCGAAAAAAGAAGGCAAAGCCGAGGGAGCGCCCGGCGCTGAAGCCTCCGCCAAGCCCGCCAAGAAAGCTGGCGCCGCCGCCGACCCTGCCGCCGAGGGCGGCAAGAAACCGGCCGGTGACGCCCCCGGCGCAGCCGGAGCGCCCGCCGCTCCTGTGGCCGCCGCCGCCGCGCCGACCGCCGCGGAATTGCTGGCCGATGACGCCAACGCCAAGAAAATTGTCAAGGCCAAGGGCGCCAAGAATATTTCGGTGGGCATCGCCAACATCTTGGCGACGTTCAACAACACCAATGTGACCATTACCGACATGCAGGGTAACGTGCTGGGATGGTCCAGCGCCGGTCGCGTCGGTTTCAAAGGCTCGCGCAAGAGCACGGCCTTCGCCGCCCAGCAGGTCGCGCAGGATGCCGCCCGCCAAGCCATGTCGCATGGCATGCGTGAAGTCGAAGTGCGCGTGAAAGGTCCCGGCTCGGGGCGTGAATCCGCCATTCGCGCCTTGCAGGCCATTGGGCTGGAAATCTCGGCGATCAAGGACGTCACGCCGGTGCCGCACAACGGCTGCCGCCCCCGCAAAAAACGGCGCGTTTAACGAATGAAATACCTTTTGTACTTTTTGCAATCCGCAACCCAGAATTGATATGGCTCGATATACCGGTCCTCGCACCCGCATTAGCCGCCGCTTCGGCATCCCGATGTTCGGCCCTGACAAATATTTGGAACGCCGCAACTACGGCCCCGGCGTCCACGGTCCCAAGTCGCGCCGCAAACATACCGATTACGGTTTGGGCCTGATCGAAAAGCAAAAATTGCGCTATTTCTATGGCTTGATGGAACGCCAGTTTCGCGGCGTCTATGAACGCGCCCTCAAACGCCGCGGTGTGACCGGCGAGCAAATGCTGCAAATTTTGGAAACGCGGCTGGATAACGTCGTCTATCATTTGGGCTTTGCCATCACCCGCGCCGCCTCGCGTCAAATGGTCAGCCACGGCCACGTCAAGGTCAATGGCCGCAAGGTCAACGTCCCTTCCTATGCTTTGAAAGTGAATGACATCGTGGAAGTCCGCGAAACCAATGTCTCGCGCCAGCTCGCCACCAAAAATTTGGAACTGTCCACAAGCAAAGTGGTGCCGGATTGGCTGCTCTTGAACAAAGACGCCTTCAAAGGCACGGTCATGCGGATTCCGACTCGGGACGAAATCCAGCCCATTGCCAACGAACAAGCCGTCGTCGAATTTTATTCCCGCTAGTCCATAAACCGTCGCGCCAGGCGCGGCAAAAACAATTACACGGGTTTCTCCGCGCGGGAATAAACAGCGGGGAAGCCAGATTAAAATTGTTGAAAGGAAAATATGCCAGTACGTCTAGGACGTTTTGAAATGCCCAAGCGGTTGACCAAAGAGGATTCAACCGCCACTGAAACCTACGCCAAATTTGTCGCCGAGCCTTTTGAAACAGGTTACGGCCACACCATTGGCAACTCCCTCCGCCGCGTGCTGCTCTCCTCGCTGGAAGGGGCGGCCATCACTTCCATCAAGGTGGATGGCGCCATGCACGAATTCGCGACCGTCGAAGGCGTGGTCGAAGATGTGACTGATCTCGTTTTGAACCTGAAGAAGGTTCTATTTCGCGCCAATTCGCGCGACACCCAGACCTTGCTCTTGTCGGTCAATAAAGAAGGCGAAATCACCGCCGGCGACATCGAACTGAACCAGAACATCGAGCTGGTCAATCCCAAGCAGCGCATCTGCACCCTCGATAAAAAGAAGAAGTTCGAAATGGAATTGGAAATCAAAGTCGGGCGCGGCTTCTGCCCCGGCGACGAAAATAAAAAGCCCGACCAATCCATCGGCGTCATTGCCATCGACTCACTTTTCTCGCCCGTGACGCGGGTTCGTTACGCGGTCGAAAACGCCCGGGTCGGCCAGCGCACTGATTATGACCGCCTGATCCTCGAGATCTGGACCGACGGCCGTATCTCACCCGACGACGCCTTGACCCAGGCTTCGGCCATCCTGCAACATCATCTGGACGTATTTGTCGGCTACGACAAGAACGCCGTTGAGTTCGAGGAAACCGAAACCAAGCAGGACGACGAGAAGGCCAAGCTCAAGAAATTGCTCAACATGAGCGTCAACGAGATTGAACTGAGCGTGCGCGCGGCCAACTGTTTGAACAACGCCAACATCACCACCGTCGGCCAATTGGCCATGAAGACCGAAGCGGAGATGCTCAAGTATCGCAACTTCGGCAAAAAATCCCTCAACGAAATCAAAGAGAAACTGGCCAGCTTAAACCTCTCCTTGGGCATGAACATCGATCCGGCTCTGCTGGAAGCGCCCAAGGACGAAAACAAGCTGGCCGAATAAGCACGTTTTATGCGCCACCTTAAACGCACGGCCAAGCTGGGCAGGACCGGCCAGCATCGCAATCGCATGCTGGCCAACCTGGTTTGCAGCCTGATCAAACATCGCCGAGTCACCACCACTTTGGCCAAAGCCAAGGCGGCGCGCTCCGTCGCCGAGAAAATGATTACCCTCGGCAAAGCCGGCACTCTGCACGATCGCCGCCTGGCCTCCGCGCGACTGCACCAGGACACCGAAGCCATCAAGGTGCTCTTCAACGACATCGCGCCGACCCAAAAAGAGCGGCGTGGAGGCTACACCCGCATCATCCGGCTGGGCCAGCGCCAGGGCGACGCCGCCCAACTGGCCATCCTGGAATTTGTGGACGTTCCGGTGCCGGAGTCCACTCCCGCTCCCGCCGACGCCGCCAGCGCCGAAACGGAAAAAGGCGGCAAAGGCAAAAGCAAAAAAGCCGAAGGCAAAAAGCCCGAAGGCGAAACCGGCAAAGAAAAAGAAGCCGCCACCCCCGCCTAAGTTCGTCTTGACGATCGTTTTCAAGCCCGTTCCATCTCGGAACGGGTTTCTTTTTGACCTTAATCCCCCTTCAAGGCTAAGATGCGCCGGCTTCTTTGACGCATCCGTAGCTCAATTGGATAGAGCTTCTGACTTCGGATCAGAAGGTTGCAGGTTCAAGTCCTGCCGGATGCACCACTTATTATCAAGCACTTACAACGCTTCTTAAATGATTTGTCCACTTAACAAAAGCTCTCAATAGACGTAGCCTAGACGTTATGAAATCGACATTTCAGCTTAAAAAGGTGGAGGGAGAGGATTACCTCTACCGGCACCCTGTCTCGAAAATGTATTATTTGCGGACAAAAACCTCCTGGGAGTCCTTGGGAACAACGCAAATAAAGGCGGCCAGGAAGGACCGCGACGAATGGGTCCATAAGCAGGCCCGCCGGAACCTGGGGCTGGCACCGGAGCAGGAAGACCTGCCGCGCCTGCTCATCACAGAAGCTGTTCACGATTATGTTCTGTCAGGGTTCTCGTCGGTCCATCACAACACGATACGGAAACCTGGGGACAAGCACATCGTGACGGAAGAATTAGCAGTAGAGAAACTTAATGAGTACTTTGAAAAGACTTATACGGATGAACTGCGGGCTGCCAAGCTCGATGCGTATCACACTTGGCGCTGCGAGAACGTCAAGAAGGGAGCGAACGGCCACAGATCCACCGACTTGGATTTAAACACGCTTTCCAAGTCTTTGGATTGGGCGGTGCGCGGAGAGAAGCTGATGGCGAATCCAATCCAAAAACGGACTCGTTATTACAACAAAAACGAAGCGCGGCATGCCAAGGACGTGGGCCCCAGCTCAACGGAGGAATTTCACAAGGTTGGCGCCGTCTTGTTTTCAAAACAGAGATCAATGGTGATGGGCTGGCAGTGGATGATTGACGGGGTGTTGGGCATGAGGACAAGCGAGACCGTAGAGCTGCGGCGCGATGCAAAGAGCGCAAGTGAGCCGGGATTTCGGATGGGCCGCACGATGTATTCGATCCCCGGCAAGAAAGACGGGTCCACCAGAGGATTCTATTTAAACGACGACGCGCTGATTATCTTGGCCGCGATGGATGCATGGGCCAAAAAGTTCAGGCCAAAGTCCCCATATTATTTTCCAGGGGAAAGAGGGACCAAAGGCCACGTTGGAAGTGGAGCACTGACAAATTATTTGGAGCGCCTCGTTAAATCAGGTCGCATCACAAGAAAGCTGACGGCACATGGTGCGCGTGCATTCAAGGTCCTGGTGGAGCGTTCGCGCGGCAAGTCAGACGCTGAGATCGCGGCTCTCTTGAACCAGGAGGGGGGAGTGGATACTCTGCAACGATCTTATGGAATGATACCGCCGGAGTGGCGTGGAGGGGAGGGGCCTAAAATGCGGTTTCTGCCGAAGAATCCAAAGGACTACGCTTGGGCCAAGCTATTCAAGATTCATGGGCTCAAGATCAGGAACAAAGTACCGGCGGTGTAATATCTCACGGGCTCTTTTATAATGGATTTTGCCTGGGACCGGTGTGGCCTGCCATTGCACCCCACGTTCTTCGATCCAGTCCCTGCCCCAGCCCCACCGATGGGGAAGGGCACGATGTGGCGAGCTTGGATTTGTCGGGAGTGCAGGAGGACTGCCGTCCGGCTTTTCACCCGAACGATCCAAACATCATCTACGCCTCCTCCGGGGGGATGGCTCAAGATCAGCCATGACCGGGGCAAGACTTTTTCTCCCATCGGCAATCTCAAGGATGCTCTGGCGGGAGAAATCGAGATCAATCCGTCGGATGCAAAGATCATGTTGGCCGGCTCGCGCAGTGGCCACTGTTGGCTCTCGTGCGATGCCGGAGAAACGTGGGCTGCATGCTAGGGGCCGTCGGGCCAGGTAATCGCCTTTCACTTTGATCGCACCCGGCAGGGCCGCTCGATGTTCGCCAGGCGCGATTTCCGGCCCGCGGCAACGAAAAACCAAGCTCCCCGAACCAATTCAGGGTGGCGTCTTCGACGATGGATTCGGTGAAGGCCATTATTCTAGGCGGGACTCAGGTTTGGACACTTATCCGGGTTTCGGCTTCGGCAACTCGGATTTCGTTTTCAATGAGCGCATAGATCGGCACTTCGCCCTGCAAAACCTCAAAAGACACAGCGACGCAATAGCGAGCCGTGCCAGCTTCCTTCAAATGATTCCAGCCGAGGTGAGACCGCACTGCGATGGCGAATTCCTCGGGCAAGTTGAATGAATCAAAAATCGCCCAATCCTTCTGCACCGACCCGCGATTGCGGCTGGTCTCTTGCGCTTCTCCCCATCCTTCGCGCTTGTGGAGCGTCCAGGGGAATTCCTCGTAGGCGGACGTGCCACCATTTTGCATCCGTGCCAAAAACTGATCTCGCGGCTCCCCCAGTTTGCTGGTTTCCCAATCGAGCCACGTCTCCAAATAGCCTGTGCGCCGGGCACGAGTGCGTCGCGGCAACGCCGTATAAGCCAACGTCACGTCTATCCGTAATTTCGCTTCCAACGCGGCGTTTCGCAGTTCCTCGGGAATTCGAATGGTGTAAAGATGCAGTTGCTTGCTAGGAATTATTTCGGCATCTGGCGTGATCAAGGTGACCCGTTTTTCGGAATTGGTCGTGGCTCTTTCCAGTGAGGGAAGTCCGTAGCCGATGAGTTTGAGGACCTTGTCTTTGTCGGCCTCGTTTTCAGTCCAGCCGGGCCAGCAGGCGCTTTGCACAATCAGCGCCCGGTAAAGCAAAGGCGACGCGGCAGGAAAAAGATTTTGCAGATGCGCCGCGATGTGCGCTACCTTCGGCGCGGCAAAAGACGTGCCCGCGCCATCCTTGGAATAAGCGGGCTGGCCGTGCATCGTGGAGTTGAGTAATTCGACGGCAACCTCTGGATGAAGCCGCACGAGGCGTGGCGGGTTCTTGGAATAGACAAGGTCGCCACCAATTTCCACGACTTCGGGTTTCACGACCGACCACGGCTCGCCATAGCCTGCGCGGCTGAAACCGGAAGGCTGATGTTCCCCGTCGGCAAAGGAGCGCGCGTTTGCGTCCTCAAAAACCGCTCCGCTGACTGAACCCACTGTCAGCGCGTGGAGACTCTGTGCCGGGTTGGCAACACGCATCGAGGCTTCCAATTGATGTTCCGGCGGTTGCCTGCCAGCGTCCAGATGGGCGCGTAAACCGGGATTGGCCGGGTCGCCGTTGTCGAACCTGGTTTGATTGCCCGCTGACTGGATGAAAAGCACTTCCTGCTCATGCGAGAGTTGATCCAGCTTTGCCGCCCATGAGGTCATGCGCTGCTTGGGGCAGGGCACATTCGCGTTGATCGAGTGATTGAAAACCTTGGTGAAGCGCGGCGCGGCATGAAAGTGCGCGACAACCCGCTGGAGATATTCTTCCGGTGTGAGCGCGTCGGGCAATTTGTTGTCCGCATCGAGAACGCGGGCGTTTTGAATCCACGCAACCGGTTCGACTTCACCGGCGGTGGGGATTGTTCCGGGATAGAGAACTGCGCCCGCGACCCGGGTTCCGTGTCCTTGCGGGGCAAAGTAATCGGCCACATCGTCTGCGGCGACGTCGGGCAGAAAGCACCGGCTGGTTTCTGAATCAATGGCTGGTTCAAGCCAGCGGTGGCCTTCCTCGATGCCGCTGTCTATGACGCACACAGTGGGCGCACTCTTAGCCGGCGGACGCACCACAAGTTGCGGCTCGATCTGATGCCCCAGGCTCTCGGTCGCTGGTTGCTGCAACTCCGGTGGCAACACGACATCGAATAAATGGGCGAAATTCAAGATTACGTCCCGAAAGCCCACGCCATTCATCCGCACGCGCACTTGCACGCTGTCGGGAAACACCATGCCGACTTCTTCCTGACGGGCCGGATCAGAAATCAGCCCGGAAGTGATTTCCCCGCCATAGTGCTGAATGAACTCGTTGAGTTCGTTCACGCGGGCTTCGGCATTTTCGTCCCATTCGATGTTTGCTTGTTCCCAAGCTTTGCTGCGCTCCGCCTCCCTGCGCTGTAAGAACTCAGTCTCCGACTCGTTTTTTCTCGGCTTAACTGGCGGCCATTTTACATCCCGCGTGCTTGTTGCGGTTTGGATGCCAAGATCAAACGTGTAAGTGGCGGCATCGGCCAAAGGCCACAGAACAAGAATCTCCGGCGCAAGAATGTTCTGCAATCTGCGTTCGTCGTCCGGTTGCTCGTAGATGTCCAGCAAAGATGAACCGGCAACAAGGCCGCCAGTTCCCGTTTCAAACTGTCGCAAGACCTCCTCCAGTTTTGTGAACTGAAGATCCACCGAAGAAACCAGCATCAGACCGTCCTCGGTTTCAGCAACCAATTCAACGCCCAGTGCTCGGATGAGTTGGTCAACATTCACGCCCTCTGGCAACTTGAGCAGAAATCCTTTGTCGGCGGGGATGGCAGGCAGTCCCATCTCGGCGCGGAGCCGGCGAAGCTCCTCATCGGACTGCCGCATTCTACCGAGAATACCACGAATCCTGGTTGCGTGGCCTTGGGGATTCGTGCGGTTGGCCTCAATCTCCGGGTTTTCGCGTGGTCCGCCTTGAAACAGTGGTTCATAACTGCCTTGAAAAGCCAGATGCAGGTGCGGAAAATCTGGAGGCGTGGGCATAAAGTTCAGGAAGATTGGTTGCGTTCATGAACTTCGGCAAGCGCACGTTGGATGTCCCCCTCAATGAGCCGCCGTCGGCCATCCAACACACAATGCTTCGCGGCGTTCTGCGCGACATGGACGACTTCCGAACCGGACATGCCATCCATTGCCTGCGCGAGTTCACGCCATTTGATGGAGACATCCGTCTCCATCGGCGAAAGCGTGGTTTCCAATAATCGGCAAATCTCCTCGATGCCGGGCAGCGGGACTTTCAACACCTCGTCGAAGCGTCGGAACAACGCGGTGTCCAGGGCCGAGTCGAGATTGGTGGCGGCGATCACCAGGCCGTCGCCCTTGTAATCTTCCAGCATTTCCAGCAAGGCGTTGGTGATACGCGTCACCTCGCCCACGTCGTTGCGCTCGGTGCGCGAACGCGCGAGCGAGTCGCATTCGTCCAGAAACAATGCGCATGGGGAATTTTGGGCGGCGTCAAAAACCTTCCGCAGATTAGCCATTGTCTCCCCGAAGTAGGATGACAGCAATGTGTCGAATCGGACTTTGCGGAGCGGCAGACCAGTGTTCCATGCGAGGCGTTCTGCGCCGAGGCTTTTGCCGCAGCCGGGCGGGCCGTAGAGCAGAATTCGATGCCGGGGCTTTAGCCCGTGCTTGGCCAGGCGCGTGCGCGCCGCAAATTCCTTTTCAATCCGGTGAAAACGTCGTTCCACGGCCTCCGGCAGCACCATGTGGTACCGGAGCTTATCAACCGGAATCTCCTGCATGAGTGGCGCAGAATCCCGCCGGCTGGTGGGCAGGCGTTGCAGGGTGCCCGCGTTTGGTGCGGACTTGGGCGTTTGCTTCGCACTTAAAATCTGCTCCAACTCCTTGGCCACTTGGCCATGTCCCTGTTTCTTTTCCTCCTCCACGATGCGACGGCACAGCGTATCCACGTCGGCGGTTGAGCCTGACTGGATGACGCGGAACAAGCGTTTCATCAACGTCGCATTCATGGCGGGAATAGTTTTAACGATTTATGTGCAAATTGGAATCTTTGAGTTTGGTTGAATCATGCCAGTCCACCAGCACCAATCCCCATCATTTTCCTGAAGGCTTTTTCCAGATTGGTGGGCGCCCCTTGGTCTGGCCGAATTACCCCTTTGATGGTCCAATCTGGAATTTTGGTCTGCTGTCGGTTGCAAATCTGAGGGTTTTCGGCGTAGGCACTTTGAATGAGAAATGTTTCGATTGTGCCGCAAGTCGCGCCAGGAACACTCTTTTTAGTTCCGTCGGGGGCGACGAAAAACATCACAGGTGTTCCTTTTCGTCCGTCAAACAGGACATCATTGTAATGATTTAGTTGATGAGGGCCGAGCGCTTCTTGCTTGAATGACCTTGTGGCCTTCCCAACATACCAAGGACAAAACCCCTTCGCAGCTCGTAGGGCGAAGATGTAGCAACCTTGCTTCTTTGCAACCGCTTCGACATCGGCCTTGGTCCAGAAAGAAATCACATGTCGGCTGAGAATTTGTTTGGCATTCCCGTTGCGTTGTCGGCGAAAAGGAATTTCAATCGGCCCGTAAACAATGAGGTTTTTAGCCATAAATCATATTTTTGATTACGCAAGTTTGGCTGCGCTGGTAGATGCAACTTGACGGTCAGATTGCGAGATTCGCTCATGGCTTCGTCTCCATGTGCGTCTCGAACAAGAAAGTGGTCAGGGTGGCCGCAGCGCCAACCGCGAGCTTTGCGTGACGGGGACTCAACCCGGAGGCTTTGCCATGCTTCCCGTGGCCAGTGCCGTAAAGGCCACGTAGCTCCGCCAAACCGTTGCCAATCGTGCCGAGGTTGCTGAGTAATCGCTTTACCACGTCGCTGCCCCGCGCCGAATCCGGCACGCCGTCAGGAACGAGCTTCAATTCCTTCAAGGTTTCCTTGGTAAGTGTCGGCACGTCCGGTGTACCGGCCACGGGTTTGCCGCGTTCGGCAAGAATCGTTTTGCAGCACGTCTCAATGAGTTCTTTTGCCGTGCCGATGGCCAAGCTTGGATCGCTTTCGACGGATGCCTCCATGCGCCGAATCTGTTCGGCGAGATAATTTGCATCGAGCGCCTTAGCGTGGGCTTTCAAAGGCTCAAGGCTCGGCGAACCGGCGAGAAGTCGCGCGGCGGTCTGCCGGCAACGCTCGCGCAAAGTTTCTTTTTCTGGCGTCGGTTCGGAACTGAGAGTGACCGAATAATCCACCAGCGCAAGAATCAGCTTGCCGACCAAGTAGTCTGATTCATGTTTCCAAAACGCGCGCAGTTTCCGCGCCTTTGATGTCCCCTCCGTTGTGTATCGTTCCAAATGAATATCCACGCCGACCGCCTCAAAAATGAACTCGCCAAAGGTGCGGTCAGAAAAATTTAAAACATAGCCTCCCTCCATCCCAAAAAGTTTTTCAAGATTGTGACGGTCTGCCATGTTCAGGGAACTCATCCGCGCCTCCTTTCTTGATTCCTGGCACACGCGACTCGCTCGACAGCAGCATCGGTAGCAACGCGGCGCCAGAGATGGATTCGTTAAGGCTCATAATTTCGCACCCGACGAAGGGACGTAATCATTCCAATGCCGAAGTAGAAAACCTCTCATGCCAGCCTTGGGATTATAGCGCGGATAGAGCCGTCGGAAATCAGTCTCAGCGGCTGGCAGGCTGACGGAAGAAATGCCGTTTGTACGAGCCGCGAGATAAAGCAGGCCGATTGATGGAGACCGCGATTCTCCCTGGTTGCAGTGGATGAGCACCTTTTCGCCCGAGCGCATACCTTCTTCAATAAACGTCAATGCCCCATCAATGATTTCTTTCGGTATGTAATTGGGATCATCCGCATCCACGATGTTCAGATAGAGTCTTCGTTCCCGGCGCGCGAAAAGATATTCAGGGTGGGTTTTGGGCGCGGCGCGTCCGGCGTAACCAAGCAACTGCCTGTGATAAGGCTCTTTGCAGGCATGGACTACCCACCATCCCGCCGACGACCGCGTCTGGGATTCGTAATCGAACTCAGTTCCGATGAAAAGTCGAGGATACACTTCAATCATAGACAACTATTGACTCGCATTCGCAATTTGCCCGGCAGCAGCTTATGCAGCAGCGCGTCGCGCAGTTCAGCGAGAATGGTAAATTGATTTTTTTCATTGGAGGTAATCCGCCAAAAAATTAGCTATGCCTACCAGCATTTGCTCAACATCCCCTTTGGTGAACTGATTGAATTCGCCATGTGCGGCTTTGTTACGTATGTCAGCCCATGCTCGAAGTTGCTTTGCTTTCAACTCATTGAAGACGCCTGCTTTTTTCAGATCGTCAATCAGTGGATTAAGAGTCTTGCTATCACCATTTGCATTCGTAATCGGAATCTGCGGTTGCTGCCGATCACAAAGCGTTCTTAAAGCCTTTTCGAGGACCGCCCCACTCAAAACTGCGGCTGGCACATGGTCGAACGCTCCTGGCTGCCCCTCTTTCAGCAGCGTATCAGCTTGTCCCATATAATCAGCCGCAATCTCCGCCTCAACTTTCAAAAGGAAGTCATCTAAAAAGCCTTTATCAAAGTCGTCTCGAAATGCTTCCAAAATGCCAAGAGCCTTTTGCATCTTGGGCTTTCCTCCCGTTGTGCTACCAAACAGATCAACCTGACCGTAGAGCTTTGTTCCTTTGCTCACGAGAGGTTGAAATAAACTTAAACAGCTTGTCTTCCACTTTTCTACACTTTGGCTATCCCACCTATAGGTTGTGTACATCATAACGACGTTACCGTAATTTCCTGGCGGATGGACCTGAATCGAATTGATGATTGCCGTGCTTTCTTTGATCAAGTCGTCGAAGCGGGCCAGATATTGCAATTTGACATGCTTGGGCAGATTCATGGCATTTCTGTTTTGATCCGAACTTCCCCCGACAACAGCTTGGGCAGCAGCGCGTCGCGCAATGCAGCCAACGTGCGGGATTCGCGGCGATTGTGCTCGGCTCGCTCATACAGCGAAGCGCAAGTATGATGAAATTCTTCTACAATTTCTGGCTTGTCTGGCCACGGCACTTCTAGCGCGCCGATAATCTCCGGGCGAACGGCTGGATAAGCTCCGCCGTCCGCGTGCTGGCCCAAATACTCAAAGGTGCCAGTTTGCGTCATTGCCGCGTGAATGAAACTCCACGGAGCTTTTGTTGGCGTCAGCACGGCGAAGCCGGTGGACGCGATGAGGTTCGGTGACGGATTCATGCAGAGGAAATAGGAGCCACGATCCGGCCGAACGGTGGACAGGACGGTATCGCCGTGCCGCAACCTGCGCCTCGCCCGGCTGGGTTCCTCTCCGCGTTCGTAGGGCTGAATGTTGCCGATGGCCACCATGCCCCGTGTTATAACGCGTAACTGGTTGTGAAACAATAAAAAGGCGACGGTGGCTTGGTTTCTGGCGTGGCAGGGTTCTTCTCTGGCCAATCGCTGGGATGTCAGCTGTGGTGCGACGGGTGTTTCACCGAATCCTGTTTCAATTGGGAATGCTCTACTTTGACGATGGGCTGCCAATCCAGCGTGGACAGGTCACGGAGGATGTTGAGCGACGGATTCGGCGTGGCGCAGTGGAAGACGACACAGAGCCAGTAATCTCGCGAAGGCGTTTCGCGGAGTTGTATTCATTGGTCGTTAGCGCGATTCCGCCGATGTCGGTCCGGCCCTTCACTTCGATGAAACGCACGTCAATGGCGGTCTTTGGGTCTTAAGGGTGCAGTTTGCGGGAAATGAGGTCAAAGCCGCGGTTGGCCGAACGCCAGTACCAGCCGCACTGAGCTTCTCGTGGAGGCCGACCTTACCTCCCCGCCCGAAACGGGTCCGACGGACGAAAGTCGACGTGAATTAGGCCCTGTTTCCCTTGGATTTGCGAAACGGTCATAACCTGGACTGGATTTGGGCCAACCTTCGCCAGCCCGTCAAAGGCGGGAGCGAAATCGTCGGCCACAATCAAATGTCGAGTTGCCGCCAACCGCTGGATAGCCTTCAGAAATTGTGAAATTCCCGGCCAAATGCCGTTGAAGATCACCAATTCCGCTTTGGAACCCTCGACCTCGGCCATGATATGGGCGGCGAGATGTTGCGCCAGTTCCAAGTTTGGCGG
>Ga0209483_1001240_pt1 | contig 19680 bp, 21 predicted proteins | sample NGEPerA_FD_184508 | JGI IMG/M metagenome (GOLD analysis project Ga0209483, IMG submission 184508) | Arctic peat soil microbial communities from the Barrow Environmental Observatory site, Barrow, Alaska, USA - NGEE PermafrostL2-A... | ecosystem: Environmental > Terrestrial > Soil > Wetlands >... | reverse complement strand
TCCCGCATCCAGAGTTTCTGGATGCACAACACGCTCATCCCGCTCGACATGCTGTTTATCGCCGCCGACGGCCGCATCGTCGACATTCACGAGCGCGCCGTGCCGCTGTCGGACGAGTCCATCGTCTCCAAGGCGCCGGCGCGGGCGGTGCTTGAGCTGAACGGCGGCACGGCGGCGCGGCTCGGGATCATGCCGGGCGACGTGGTGCGCGCCGCCGCCTTCGGCAACGCGGCGAAATAGCCTAGCGCTTGCGCAGCAGCGTCACGCCGTCGCCGATATAGAGCAGCGAGATGTCGACGCGTTCGTCCTGACCGAGCTTGGCGTTGAGCGCCTTCAAGGCCAGCGTGTCGCGGTCGCGCTTCCTCGGGTCGATGACCGAGCCGCCCCACAGCATGTTGTCGAAGATGGCGAGGCCGTCCGGCCGCAGTAGCTTCAAGGATTGCTCGTAATAGGCATCGTAATTTTCCTTGTCGGCATCGATGAAAACCAGATCGAAGGTGCCGGCCGCGCCCGAGGCGACCAGCGCCGCCAGCGTGTCGAGCGCCGGCGCCAGGCGCAGCTCGATCTTCGACGCGATTCCCGCCTCGTCCCAATAGCGCCGCGCGATCGCCGTCACCTTCGGATCGACGTCGCAGCAGATCATCGTGCCGTCGGCCGGCAGCGCCCCGGCCACCCACAGCGCGCTGTAGCCGGTGAAGGTGCCGATCTCGAGGCAGCGCCGCGCGCGGGTGAGCTTGGCCAGGAACGCCATGAACTGGCCCTGCTCGGGCGGGATCTGCATGCCGGCGCCGGGCAGCGCGGCGGTTTCCTCGCGCAGCTTTTTCATTACGGCGGTCTCGCGCACCGAATTGGCGACGACGTAATCGTAGAGCTGCGGCGTCAGATCGAGCAGGCGGACGGACATGGAAATGCCTCGCTTTTGCGGCGTCATCCTTGCGCTTTTCCGTTGGAGCGTATAGGGATTTGCGCGTTTCGGGGCGTGGCGCAGCCTGGTAGCGCATCTGCTTTGGGAGCAGAGGGTCGTCCGTTCGAATCGGACCGCCCCGACCAACGCGTGCGAGGAGCGGGATTCGGTTCATGGCGCAGGCACGCATCTTCAAGCCGGCGAAGAACGCCATGCAGTCGGGCATTGCGACGAGCAAGCTGTGGCATCTGGCCTATGCGACGGCGACGCCGCGCCGGCCCGATCCGCTGATGGGCTGGTCGAGCGCCGCCGACACGCTCAACGAGGTGACGCTGAAATTCGAGACGCTTGAAGAAGCCATCGCCTTCGCCAAGAAGAACGACCTCGATTATTCGGTCGTCGAGCCGCAGGAGCCGAAGTTCAGACCGAAGAACTACGCCGATAATTTCCGCTGGCAGCAGCCGCGCTGACGGCGGATGATCGGCGGCTTCCGTTTGTTGCCGCGCCGCGCCCATAGCTCAGAGGATTAGAGCAGCCGCCTTCTAAGCGGCAGGTCGTTGGTTCGAGTCCAACTGGGCGCGCCATTTCCGCCAAAGAATAAAGAAAAACCGAGATGCCGAATCCGCCCAAGGCCTATATGTCGTGGAGCTCGGGCAAGGACAGCGCCTTCGCGCTGCACGAGGCGCGCCGCACCGGCCAGGCCGAGATCGTCGGGCTGCTCACCACCATCAACCAGGCGCATGACCGCGTCGCGATGCACGGGGTGCGCGAAAGCCTGCTCGACCGGCAGATCGCGGCGCTCGGGCTGCCCTGCCTGAAGGTGAAGCTGCCCGATCTCTGCACCAACGAAGTCTATGAGGCGCGCATGGCGGCGGCCTGCGAAACCATCAAGGCACAGGGCGTGCGCCACATGGTCTTCGGCGATCTGTTCCTCGCCGATATCCGCGTCTATCGCGAGACGCGGCTGCACGCCATCGGGATGGCGGGAATTTTTCCGCTGTGGCAGCGCGACACGCGCCAACTCGCACGCGACATGATCGACAGCGGCTTGGTCGCGCATCTCGTCTGCGTCGATCCGCGGCAGCTGGACAAGCGTTTCGCCGGGCGGCGCTTCGATGCCGCCCTGCTTGCGGAGTTGCCGGATAAGGTCGATCCGTGCGGCGAGAACGGCGAATTCCATACGGTGGTCACCGCCGGCCCGATGTTCGCGGCGGCGATAGCCGTGACGCCGGGCGAGGTGGTGGAGCGCGGCGGCTTCGTCTTTGCCGATTTCCGTCCGGAAGGGACGAGGGGCGGCGGCGCGCGCGACAACGCCGCTTAGGAAATTCGGGGGGGCAGAACTGCGCACCGATCATGGGTTTGACGATAGCGCGCGGACGGCGGCGCGGCGTATTGTGTCGAAATCCATCGACGAGGAGTTTCCGATGCGCGTTGCGCGCTTGATCTCGGGCCGCTTCCATTACGCCTGGATCGTGACCGGTGTGGTGTTCCTGGCGCTGCTCGCCGCGGCAGGCGTGCGCGCGACGCCCGGCGTGCTCATCGTGCCGCTGCAGGATTCCTTCGGCTGGAGCCGCGCCACCATCTCGGCCGCGATCGCCATCAATCTGCTGCTCTTCGGCCTGATGGGGCCGTTCGCCGCCGCGCTGATGCAGCGCTTCGGCGTCCGGCGCACCGTCTTGACCGGGCTGGCGCTGCTCAGCGCCAGCACCGCCGCCAGCAGCTTCATGACGGCGTCATGGCAGCTGATGCTGAGTTGGGGCGTGCTGGTCGGGCTCGGCTCCGGCATGGTCTCGATGGTGCTCGGCGCGACGGTGGCGAATCGCTGGTTTGTCGCGCGGCGCGGCCTCGTCATGGGCGTGTTCGCGGCGAGCAGCGCCACCGGACAGCTCGTCTTCCTGCCGATGCTGGGCGCCGTGGTCGAGAGCGACGGCTGGCGCGCGGTGACCTGGATCGTCGCCGCGGCGGCGGCGGCGATCATCCCGATCGTCTATTTCCTGCTGCCCAACGGGCCGGCCGATGTCGCGCACACGCCCTATGGCCACACCGGCGACGCGCCGATCGCGGTACCGCACGCCAATCCGCTCGCGATTGCCTTCGGCGCGCTCGGCCTCGGCGCCAAGTCGCGCGATTTCTGGCTGCTCTTCGGCAGCTTCTTCGTCTGCGGCGCCAGCACCAACGGGCTGATCGGGACCCATTTGATCTCCTATTGCCTCGACCAGGGCATTCCAGAAGTGCGCGCGGCGGGGCTGCTCGCCCTCATGGGCATCTTCGATCTCGCCGGCACGACCGGATCGGGCTGGCTGACCGACCGCTTCAGCTCGCGCGCGCTGTTGTCCTGGTATTACGGGCTGCGCGGCGTGTCGCTGTTGTTCCTGCCGTTCTCGGGATTCAACGCCTATACGCTGTCGATCTTCGCGGTGTTCTACGGCCTCGATTGGCTCGCCACGGTGCCGCCGACGGTCAGGCTCGCGACCGACGCCTTCGGCAAGACGACGGCGCCGGTGATCTTCGGCTGGATCTTCGTCGGCCATCAGGTCGGCGCGGCGAGCATCGCCCTCGTCGCCGGCACGATGCGCGCGATGCTCGGCAGCTATCTCGGGCCGATGATGCTCTCGGGCATGCTCTGCCTGGCGGCAGCGGTCGCGGTGCAGTGGATCGGCCGCAAGCCGCGCGCGGCGGCTCGCGGCAGGGGCGCCGTGGCGGCGGCCGGCGCATAAAACCCTGGGAAGCTTCCGCCTGAACCGTCACACTGTCGCGGCATGACCGGCACGCACGATCTCGTCTTTTTGTTCGACGTCGACAACACGCTGCTCGACAACGACCGCGTGCAGAGCGACCTCGGCGATCGCCTGACCGAGAAATTCGGCGTCGCCGCGCGCGACCGCTACTTCGCGATCTTCGAGGAATTGCGCCGGGAGCTCGGCTATGCCGACTATCTCGGCGCGCTCGAGCGCTATCGCCTTGAGGACCTGCACGATCCCCGCATTCTCGAAATGTCGAGCTGGCTGGTCGACTATCCTTTCGCGCAGCGGCTTTATGCCGGCGCCTTGGACGTCGTCAAACGCTGCCGGCAATGGGGCAGGGTGGTGATCTTCTCCGACGGCGACGCCGTGTTCCAGCCGATCAAGGTGCAACGCGCCGGCCTGTGGCAGGCGGTGGACGGAAGCGTGCTGATCTATGTCCATAAGGAAGAGGAGCTGGCCGATGTCGAGCGCCTCTACCCCGCCGAACGCTATGTGCTGGTCGACGACAAGCTGCGCGTGCTGACCGCGGTCAAGAAAATCTGGCGCGAGCGCGTGGTCACCGTGTTCCCGCAGCAGGGGCATTACGCCAACGACCCGGCGGCGTCGGCCGCCTATCCGGCGGCCGATCTCCGCGTCGCCAAGATCGATGAGCTGCTCGGCTTCGACAAAACCCGCTTCACCGCGGCCTAAGGCGGCGCATTCCGGCGCGCGTCACGCCGCGCGCCGCCAATCGGCGAGCCAGGCGACGGTCTGCTCGACGCTTTGCGGCGGGGCGAAATGATCGCCCTGGAGCTGCGTCACGCCGAGGCTTTCGAGCAGGCTGGCCGTCTCGGCGTTCTCGATGCCTTCGGCGATGCAATCCAGCTGCATGTTGCGCGCGAGGTCGACGATCGATTTGACGACCGCGACGGCATCGCGCTGCGGCAAATCGGCGATGAAGGAGCGGTCGATCTTGATGGTCGAGAAGGGGAGCTGCTTCAACCGCTTCAGCGAGGAAAATCCGGCGCCGAAATCGTCGATGGCGAGCCGCAGGCCCTTGAGCCGCAGCCGGGCGAAGACGTCGATGCTCGTCAGATGTTCGGCGAAGGCCGCGGTCTCGGTCAGCTCGAGCGAGAAGCGCCCGATAGGCACCTGCGCGTCGCGCAGGATCGCCGCCACCCGCTCGGGGAAATCGCGCGCATCGAGGTTGCGCCCCGAGATGTTGACGGCGATGGGCGTATCGTAGCCGGCCTCGACCAGCCGGCCGTAGTCGCGCGCCGCCCGGGCCAGCACGCCGCAGGTCAGCGCATCGATCGCCGGCGCCGATCGCTCGGCCAGGTCGATGAAGCGGTCGGGCTCGAGGCGGCCAAGGGCCGGATGCTGCCAGCGCACCAGCGCCTCGAGCATGACGATGCGGCGCGGGTCGCGCACGACGATCGGCTGGTATTCGACGAAAAGCTCGTCCGCGGCGATCGCTGCGATGAGTTGGTCGGTGGTGAGCGGCGTCAGCGCACCGGTCATTCCGCCGCTCCGGCAACCGTCTCGCCGGCGAGCAGGTTGCCGACCGCGGCGGCGAACTCGGTCCTGCGCAGCGGCTTCTGCAACACGCCGTCGGCGCCGAGCTCGCGCGCGACATCCAGGACGTTCACGCCGTTCATCAACCCGCCGCCCGAAATCGCCAGGATCTTCACCATGGGTGCGATGCGCTTCACGGCGAGAATGATCTCGATGCCCTCCTTGTTGGGCATGATGATGTCGGTGATGACGAGGTCGGGGCGATCGGCGGCGAAGAGCGAAAGTCCTTCCTGTCCGTCGGCCGCGACGCTCAGCGTGTGACCTTGCCCATCGAGCATGCGCAACAGCGTGTCGCGCATTTTGACGTCGTCATCGATGACCAGGATCTTCGCCAATTTTTCCTCGTATGCCGGGCCGCAAAATTATCCACAGTCGATGATTAGCGAAAAAGGTACAAATACCCATAGAAGAAGAATGAGGCAAATCAACGAGTCGCAATAACATCTTCGTGTCTTGGCTGCACGCCGGCGCGTTCACCTTCGCCGGGGGTAGTGGCGTGCGATGTGCCGAACCCCATCGCTGGTGGGTGTCACCAAACATACACGGGTCGGCAACATTGCCGTCGCGGAATCGCTGTTAGAGAGCGCTCGTCGGTCAACTCCTTTTGGCGATTCCGAGGTTCCATGATCCATCCCATCGCGTTCGCCCCCTTCGCGCCTGCCCGTTATTCTGCCTCCGCGTCGGCGGTGGACCCGATCCTGCTGACCATGCTCGCGGTCAACCAGCTCGGCCCGGCAACCATGCGCACGGTGACCAACGGCAAGGTGCAGCGCATCGAGGTGTCCGATGTGCGCGTCGCGGCGATCTTCCGCGCGGCGCTCGACGAGATGCAGAAGGCGCGGCGCACCGACCGGCTGGTGGAGATCGTGGTGGCGCCGGCGGCCGCCGCCGCAGCGGACGCGCCGCAAGCCGCCTGACGATTTAGGACGCGGCTTCGCTCAATAATTGAAGCGCGCGCAGTGTCGCCGCGCGGCGGATGGCGCTCCGGTCGCCCGCGAAGATTTGCCGCTCGGTCGCGAGCTTGCCGCCCTTTCGCGCAATGCCGAAATAGACCAGCCCGACCGGCTTTTCCGGCGAGCCGCCGCCCGGCCCGGCGATGCCGGTGATCGAGACCGCGAGATCGACCGGCGCCTGCGCCAGCGCGCCCGCCGCCATCGCCGCGGCGGTCTCGGCGCTGACCGCGCCGCGGGTTTCGATCAGCGTTGCCGGGACGCCGAGCAATTCGGTCTTGGCCTGGTTGGAATAGGTAACAAAGCCGCGCTCGACCACGTCGGAGGAGCCGGCGATGGCGGTCAATGCCGCCGTGACCATGCCGCCGGTGCAGGATTCGGCGGTGGCGAGTTTCCAGCCGCGCTTGCGGCACAGCGCCAGCACCGCCTCGGCGCGCTTGTCGAGCTCGTCATCGCGCAAGGAAATGCTCGCCGGCGAGGATCACGAGCGCGGCATAGATTCCGGCGAGCACATCGTCGGCCATGATGCCGAGGCCGCCGGGCAACCGCTCGAGCCGGCGGATCGGCCACGGCTTGGCGATGTCGAACAGGCGGAAGAGAAGAAAGCCGGCGGCGAAGGGCAGCGGCGTCAGCGCGGCGGGCAGCAGCGCGATGAATTGCCCGGCGACCTCGTCGATGACGACCTCGCCCGGATCCGTGCCGCCGAGCGCCTTGGCGTAGCATTCGCTCGCCCACCAGCCGACCAGGAAGACGGCGACGGCACCGGCAAAGAGCGCCCAAACGCCGCCGAGCCAGAGCAGCAGCCAGGCGAGCGGCAACGCGGCGAGCGAGCCCCAGCTGCCGGGCGCCGCGGGCAGGAGGCCGCAACCGAACCAGGTCGCGAGCCACGCCGCCGGATGCGATAGCGGCAAGCGATGCACGGCGCTCATGCCGTCGGCAGCCGCAGGGTCGCCACCGCCTGCGCCGCGATGCCCTCGCCGCGGCCGGTGAAGCCGAGCTTCTCGGTGGTCGTCGCCTTGACGCTGACGCGTTTCGGATCGAGCGCCAGGATGTCGGCGATACGCTTCACCATGGCGTCGCGATGCGGGCCGATCTTCGGGCTCTCGCAGATGAGCGTCACATCGACATGCGCGATCGCCCCGCCGGCGGCGGCGACCAGATCGGCGGCGTGGCGCAGGAAGCGGTCGGAGGCGGCGCCGCGCCATTGCGGATCGCTCGGCGGAAAATGGACACCGATGTCGCCGGCGCCCAGCGCACCCAGAAGCGCGTCGGTCAGCGCATGCAGCCCGGCATCGGCGTCGCTGTGGCCGACGAGGCCCCGCGCATGCGGCACGACCACGCCGCACAGCCAGACATGGTCGCCGGGGCCGAAGGCATGCACGTCGAAGCCCTGGCCGATACGGACATCGCCCAGCCGCGCGGCGATGAAGCTTTCGGCGCGCCGCAAATCCTCGGGCGTCGTCACCTTGATGTTGTCCTCGCTGCCGGCGACCAGCGTGACCGGCAGGCCGGCGCGCTCCGCCACCGCGGCGTCGTCGGAAAGGTCCATGCCGGCGCAAGCCTTGTGCGCGGCAAGTATATCGCTATAGCGAAATCCCTGCGGCGTTTGCGCGCGCCAGAGATTCCCGCGCTCGATTGTTTCGGCGATTCGCGCGCCATCGCCGCGCTTCACCGTGTCGAGCATTGGCAGCGCCGGGATCGCCGCCGGGGTTTCGGCGAGCGCCGCCAGCACGCGGTCGATGGTGCCGCTGTCGAGGAAAGGCCGCGCGCCGTCATGGACCAGAATGCGCGTCGGTTTCAGGGAGCCGAGGCTTTCGAGCCCGAGGCGCACCGAATCCTGCCGCGCCGCCCCCCCGGCGACCGGCGGCAGCAGATCGAGGCCGGCGGCGGCGATCGCGTAATGCGCGACATCGTCGGGATGATAGACGACGCGCACGCCGTCGATCGCGGGATGCCGCGTCAGCGTCTCGAGCGAATGGCGCAGCAACGGCTTGCCTGCCAGCGGCTGATATTGCTTCGGCCGGTTGCCGCCGAGCCGCGCGCCGCGGCCGGCCGCGACGACGAGCGCGATGCAGGAAGTCATGGCGGCGCGACCCTAGACCATGGCGCGACCGCTTGCCAAGGAACCGGGATTTTTGTTGCAATGCAAAATAACCTGGCTATGCTATTGCTTAAATCTTAGCCACTATCGGATGTTGCGCATAAAATGAGCAGACTTCCGCCAGCGATTGACCTCGGCGCCGCTCGAATCGACGAGCCGGTGATCCTGGCGCCGATGTCCGGGGTGAGCGACCTGCCGTTCCGGCGCTTGGTCAAGCGCTTCGGCGCCGGATTGGTCGTGTCGGAAATGATCGCCAGCGAGGCGATGATCCGCGAAAGGCGGCGCTCGCTCATCATGGCGCAAAGCGAAGCGGTTGAGCAGCCGATGGCGGTGCAGCTCGCCGGCTGCGAGCCGCATGTCATGGCCGAGGCGGCGAAGCTCAACGCCGACCGCGGTGCCCAGATCATCGACATCAATTTCGGCTGCCCGGTGAAGAAGGTGGTCAACGGCCACGCCGGCTCCGCCCTGATGCGCGACGAGATCCACGCCGCGCGCATTCTCGAAGCCACGGTGCGGGCCGTCGATCTGCCGGTGACGCTGAAAATGCGCACCGGCTGGGACGACAAGAGCCGCAACGCGCCGAACCTGGCGCGCATCGCGCAGGCGTGCGGCATCCGCATGATCGCGGTGCATGGCCGCACGCGCTGCCAGTTCTACGACGGCCAGGCCGATTGGGCCTTCATCCGCGACGTCAAGGCGGCGGTGACCATCCCGGTGATCGCCAACGGCGACATCACCACCGTGGCGGAGGCGGGGACGGCGCTCGAAATGTCCGGCGCCGACGGGCTGATGATCGGCCGGGGCGCCTATGGCCGGCCGTGGTTCCCGCGCCAGGTGATTCACTTTCTCAAGACCGGCCAGATGATGCCCGAACCGGATCTTTCGGCGCAGCTCGACATCGTACTCGGCCATTACGACGACATGCTGGCTCATTACGGCGTCGACAACGGCAGCCGCATGGCGCGCAAGCATCTCGGCTGGTACTCGAAGGGCTTGCCGGGCTCGGCGGAGTTCCGCGCCGCGGCCATGCGCGAGCCCGACCCCGCGCGGGTGAAGGCGATGATCCGCGCCTTCTATTTGCCGCTCGCCGAGCGCAAGGCGGCGTAATGGCCTTCCGCACCATTGTCCGCAAATTCAGCCCGGCCGCCGTCGATCCGGCGCAGCTGCTGGCGGCGCTGCCCGATCCGCTGCTCGTGCTCGATGGCAACGACGTGGTCTGCTACGTCAACGCCGCCGCCGAGCAGCTCTTCGACACCGGTGCCGTGACGCTGCTCGGCTCGTCGTTGCTCGACATCCTTCCGGCCGACGGGCCGATCTTCGCGCTGATCGAAAGCGTGCGCGCCACGGGCCACAGCGTTTCCGAATACGGCGTGACGCTGGAGACGCCGCGCCTGCCGACGCGTTTCGTCGATATCCAGGCGGCGCCCCTGTCGGAAGCGCGCGACCGGGTCGTGGTGCGGCTGCAGGAGCGCTCGATCGCGCAGAAGATCGACCGGCAATTGACTCATCGCAACGCCGCGCGGTCGGTGACGGCGATGGCCTCGATGCTGGCGCATGAGGTGAAGAACCCGCTTTCCGGCATCCGCGGGGCGGCGCAGCTGCTCGAGGAGAACGCCAGCAATGCCGACCGCGAGCTGACGCGGCTGATTTGCGACGAGGCCGACCGCATCTGCGCGCTGGTCGACCGCATGGACGTGTTCTCGGACCAGCGGCCGCTGGAGCGCAACGCCGTCAATATCCACGTCGTGCTGGAGCGGGTGCGCAAGGCGGCGCAGTCGGGCTTCGCGCGGCAGATAAAATTCACCGAGAACTACGATCCGTCGCTGCCGCCGGTGCACGGCAACCGCGACTTGCTGATCCAACTGTTCCTCAACCTGGTCAAGAACGCGGCCGAGGCGGCACCGGAGAAGGGCGGCGAGATCGAGTTGTCGACCTCGTTCCAGCACGGCGTGCGGCTGGCCTTTGCCGGCACCGACAGCCGCGTTCACCTGCCGCTGATGATCTCGGTCGCCGATAACGGCCAGGGCATTCCCGAGGATCTGCGCGCGCATCTCTTCGATCCGTTCGTTTCGACCAAGCACAACGGCAAGGGGCTGGGGTTGGCGCTGGTCGCCAAGGTGGTCGGCGATCATGGCGGCGTCATCGAATTCTCGAGCGAGCCGCGCCGCACCGTCTTCCGCGTCTATCTGCCGATCGCGCCCCGCGACGCGAAGGCGGAGGCGGAGTCCGAATGACCGATCCATCGACCATCCTGATCGCCGATGACGACCGCGCCATCCGCACGGTGCTGACCCAGGCGCTGGGCCGCCTCGGCCATAACGTGCGCACCACCGGCAACGCGGCGACGCTGTGGCGCTGGGTGTCGGACGGCGAAGGCGACCTCGTCATCACCGACGTGGTCATGCCGGACGAGAACGGCCTCGAATTGGTGCCGCGCATCAAGAAGCTGCGCCCCGAGCTGCGCATCATCGTAATGAGCGCGCAGAACACGCTGATGACCGCGGTCAAGGCGACCGAGCGCGGGGCCTTCGAATACCTGCCCAAGCCGTTCGATCTGCGCGAGTTGGTCAGCGTCGTTGAGCGCGCGCTGACCGCGCCGCATGGCGGCGTGCCGTCGACGGCGGCGGACGGCGAGGATGAGGACCAGCTCCCGCTGATCGGCCGCTCCCAGGCGATGCAGGAAATCTATCGCGTGCTGGCGCGGCTGATGGGCACCGACCTTACCGTCATGATCGCCGGCGAGAGCGGCACCGGCAAGGAGCTGGTGGCGCGCGCGCTGCACGATTACGGCAAGCGCCGCTCCGGGCCCTTCGTCGCCATCAACATGGCGGCGATTCCGCGCGAGTTGATCGAGAGTGAATTATTCGGACATGAAAAAGGCTCCTTCACCGGCGCCACGGCGCGCGGCGTCGGCCGTTTCGAGCAGGCGCAGGGCGGCACGCTGTTCCTCGACGAGATCGGCGACATGCCTCTTGAAGCTCAGACGAGATTGCTGCGCGTGCTGCAGCAGGGCGAATACACCACCGTCGGCGGCCGCACGCCGATCCGCGCCGATGTGCGGATCATCGCGGCCACCCATCGCGATCTGCGCCAGCTCATCCGCCAGGGATTATTCCGCGAGGATCTGTTCTATCGCCTCAACGTCGTGCCGATGCGCCTGCCGTCGCTGCGCGAGCGCACCGAGGATATTCCGGCGCTGGTGCGGCATTTCTTCCAGATCGCGGTGAACGAGGGCTTGCCGCCGAAAACGCTCGACCAGCCAGCGATGGAGCGGCTCAAGAGCTATCGCTGGCCCGGGAATGTGCGCGAACTCGAGAATCTGGTGCGCCGCGTCGCGGCGCTTTATTCGCAGGAAGTCATCGGCCTAGATGCCATCGAGGCCGAGCTGGCCGAGGCGTCGCCGGCAGGATCGCCCGATGTCGCGGCCGGCAACGAGGGCCTTGCCGTGGCGGCCGAACGCCATTTGCGCGATTATTTCGCCGCGCATAAGGGCGGCTTGCCGCCGATCGGACTCTATGATCGGGTGCTGCGCGAGATCGAGCGGCCGCTCATTCAGCTGACGCTGGGTGCGACGCGCGGCAATCAGCTCCGCGCCGCCGAACTCCTTGGTCTCAACCGCAACACGCTGCGCAAGAAGATCCGCGAATTGGACATCGACATCGGCCGCGGCGCGAAATAGCGCGCATCTAGGCGCGCTTCGCCTGCGCGGGAGCCAGTAAGTCGCGGATCGCCGCTTCCATGTCGGTCATGCGGAACGGCTTGGCGATGAATTGGTCGGCGGTCTCGCTGTAGAGCGCTTCGATCGCATTCGGGTTGCCCGACATCAGCAGCAGCGGGATGTTTCGCGCGCGCGCGAGCATCGCCAGTTCGATGCCGCGTTCGCCGTAGAGCACGACGTCGGAGATGACGAGGTCGAAGCGGGTATTTGCCATCGCCGCGCGCGCCGCCGCGCCGTCGGTCGCCGTGGTCACGGCGTAGCCCTTTTCCGACAGGAAGCTGTCGATCAAGGTGCAGATGTCGCTGTTATCGTCGATGACGAGAATTTTCCGCACGGTCCGATCCCACAGGCGAGAGTGATTTGCCGACTTTTTAGTCCCGGTATTTGGAAAATAGCTTCGCCGCCCTGTCAGATTGTGTCTGTCCGCTCTGTGACAAAGCTGTGAAAATAGTTCGTCCGCTACCGTTCAGTTTGCTATCGAGACGACAAAGGCCCATGTTGCATGCATCGTCTGCCCGAGGTCGTTTTGAGGCGCAGGCGGCTGAGAGACACGCCCGTGCTCCCGCCTTGCCTTATGGCAGAGGATCACGTGGCCCCATCATCGCCCTTATTGGGTAATCGTCTGCTCGATGCCTTGCCGGCCGAAATTCGCGCCGCGCTCGCGCCCCACTTCACGACAATCGACCTGCCGTTCGAGGTGGTCATCCATGAGCCCGGCGCGAAGCTCGAACATGCGCTGTTCCCGACCGAGGGCATGATCTCGGTCATCGCCGCCATGGGGAACGGCGCGCTGGTCGAGATTGGGATTGTCGGCAATGACGGCATGTTCGGCATCTCGCTGATTCTCGGCGACGAGCGGCCGCCGCAAATGGCGATGGTCCAGATGAAGGGCCGCGCGTTGCAGATCGAGAGCGACATCCTGCTGAAGCAGGTCGCGGCGTTTCCGGCGCTGCAAAAGCGGCTGTTGCGCTATGCCCAGGCGAATTTGTCCAGCACCGCGCAATCCGTCGCCTGCAACCGGCTCCATCTGCTGGAGCAGCGCTGTGCCCGCTGGCTGCTGGTGGCGCATGACCGGTCGCCCGGCGCCACTCTGCACCTCACCCATGAATTGCTTTCCATCATGCTGGGCGTGCGGCGGCCCGGCGTTACGGTCGCGGCCCAGGCGCTCCAGAGCGCCGGCGTCATCAGCTATAACCATGGCGAGATCAATATCCTCGACCGGCAGGGGCTCGAAGCCGCCTCCTGCGAGTGCTACCGCGCCAACACCGAGGAAACCGCCCGGCTGATGGCCTAAAAGCCCGGCCCTGGGCTGGTTAGCCGCTGCGGTACTCAAAAGACACAAAAATCATTTTCTAGTGTAGAATTAAGCACTTCAGGGTGTGGCGGCTCAGGCACACCCGGCGGGCAGGGACGGCTAAGGGCGGCCAGGGGCGGAATGAGCGTTTCTCGCGAATTGGTGCTATGGGCGCGACGTGTGCGGCTGTCCCGCAAGCTCGCGTTGCTGCTCGCCATCGCCGCGGCGCTGTCGGCGGTCGCCACCTTCGCCGCCATGCGCGGCGTGCCGCCCTTCGATACCCGGCCGCATCTCGATCAGCTCATTCTTCTGGTCAACATCGTGCTGGTGCTGCCGCTGGTCGCCATCGTGGCGTGGCGCATCGTCCAGGTCTGGGCCGAGCGCCGCCGCGGTCTCGCCGGCTCGCGCCTCCACATCCGGCTGGTCGTGCTGTTCAGCCTGGTGGCGGTGATCCCGACCATCATCGTCGCGATCTTCTCCTACCTGCTGTTCAGCTTCGGCGTGCAGGCCTGGTTCAGCGAGCGCGTGCGCACCGCGCTGCAGGAATCGCTCGTCGTGGCGGAGGCTTACCTCCACGAGCATCAGCAGACCATTCGCGCCGACGTCGTCAACATGGCGAACGATCTCAACCGCGAAGGCGCGCTGTTGAGTATTTCGCCGGACCGCCTCGACCAGATGGTGCGGGCGCAGGCGGCGCTGCGCTCCTTGAACGAGGCGGTGGTGTTCGATGGCCAGGGACGCATCCTGGCGCGCACCGGCCTGACCTTCTCGCTCGAATTGCAGCCGATCCCGCAATGGGCGATCCAGCAGGCGCGCGGCGGCGAGGTCGCCATCCTGACCAGCGGCAACGAGGATCGGGTGCGCGCGCTGATCCGTCTAAACCGCTTCGGCGACGTTTTTCTCTTTATCGGGCGCGACGTCGATCCCGCGGTGCTGGCGCATATGGCGCAGACGCAGAGCGCCGTCGCGCAATACGAGCAGCTCGAGGGGCAGCGCTCGGAATACCAGGTCGCCTTCACCATGGTGTTCTTCGCCGTCGGCATCCTGCTGCTGACCGGCGCGGTCTGGGTCGGCCTGACCTTCGCCATGCGGCTGACGCGGCCGATCAGCTCGCTCATCATCGCCGCCGAAAGGGTGCGCGGCGGCGACCTTACGGCGCGCGTGCCGGTCGCCACGGGCGACGAGGAATTCGGCTCGCTGTTCCGCGCCTTCAACCGCATGACGCATCAGCTCGAAACGCAGCAAAGCGAGCTCGTCGAGGCCAACCGCCAGCTCGATCAGCGGCGGCGCTTCACCGAGGTGGTGCTGTCGGGCGTCTCGGCCGGCGTCATCGGCCTCGATCAGAACGCCCGCATCAATTTGCCGAACCGCTCGGCCTCGGTGCTGCTCGGCGTCGATCTCGAGCAGATGATCGGCCAGGATCTTGCCGAAATCGCGCCCGAGATGGCCGGATTGCTCGACCAGGTGGCCGAGCGGCCCGAGCGGCTGGCGGAATCGCAGATCCAGCTCACCCGTGACGGGCAGACCGCATTGCTGCTGGTGCGCATCGCCGCCGAGCGGAATGCCGGCGAGGTAAAGGGCTATGTCGTCACCTTCGACGACGTCACCAGCCTGATCTCGGCGCAGCGCAAGGCGGCCTGGGCCGACGTCGCCCGCCGCATCGCGCACGAGATCAAGAACCCGCTGACGCCGATCCAGCTTTCGGCCGAGCGTTTGAAGCGCAAATATACGAAGGAGATCCGCAACGATCCCGAGACCTTCGCGATCTGCACCGACACCATTATCCGGCATGTCGGGGATATCGGCAGGATGGTCGACGAGTTCTCGTCCTTCGCGCGCATGCCGGCGCCGGTGCTGAAGGAGGAGAATCTCGCCGAGATCGTCCGCCAGGCCGCTTTCCTGCAGCGCACGGCGAGCCCCGACATCCGCATCGAGCTCGATTTGCCGCCGCAGCCGGCGCGTGTCTTCTGCGATTCGCGCCAGGTCAGCCAGGCGCTGATCAATATTCTCAAGAACGCAGCCGAGGCGATCGCGGCGCGCATCGCCGCCGGGGGCCCGGGCGCGCCGCCGGGCGAAATCCGCGTGCGAATCGCCGAGGACGCGCAGCGCGTCAATCTGGCCGTCGAGGACAATGGCTGCGGCCTGCCGCAGCAGGAGCGCGACCGCCTGACCGAGCCTTACGTCACGACGCGCGCCAGCGGTACCGGCCTGGGCCTGGCGATCGTGAAGAAGATCATGGAGGACCATCGTGGGGAGCTGGCGCTCGAGGATCGCGGCGGCGGCGGCGCGCGCATCACCTTGCGCTTCCAGCGCCTCGAAGCGCGCCCCGACGCCCCCGAAGCCGATTCCGGTTCGGATGCCGATCCCGAAGCCGGCCGAATGGAAGCCACGCATGGCGCATGACATCCTGGTCGTCGACGACGAGGCCGACATCCGCGCGCTGATGAGCGGCATCCTGCGCGACGAAGGCTATGAGACGCGCGAGGCCGCCAACAGCACGCAGGCGCTGGCCAGTTTGCGCGCGCGCATGCCGACGCTCGTCGTGCTGGACATCTGGCTGCAGGGTAGCGAGCTCGACGGCCTCGAGATTCTCAAGATCGTCCGGCGCGAGCTGCCCAATCTTCCGGTGGTGATGATCTCGGGCCACGGCAACATCGAGACCGCGGTCGCGGCGATCAAGATCGGCGCCTATGACTTCATCGAGAAGCCGTTCAAGTCGGACCGCCTGCTGCACATCGTCGAGCGCGCCATCGAGGCGACGCGCCTCAGGCGCGAGAACGAGGAATTGAAGCAGCGCGCCGGCGCCGAGGACGAGCTGGTCGGCTCCTCGCAGATCGTCTCCCAACTGCGCCAGCAGCTCGACCGCGTCGCGCCCACCAACAGCCGCGTCCTCATCACCGGCGCGCCGGGCGCCGGCAAGGAGGTCGTGGCGCGCATCCTCCATGCGCGGTCGCGCCGCGCGCGCGGGCCGTTCGTCACCTTGAGCTGCGCCACGATGCGGCCGGAGCGGCTGGAGATCGAGCTCTTCGGCGCGGAGGCGGGCGCCGACGGCGCCGATAGCGCGCGCAAGATCGGCACCTTCGAGGAAGCGCATGGCGGCACGCTCTTCCTCGACGAGGTCGCCGACATGCCGGCCGAGACCCAGGGCAAGATCGTCCGCGCGCTGCAGGAACAGACCTTCGAGCGGGTCGGCGGCGGCCGGGTCAAGGTCGACGTCCGCGTCATCGCCTCGACCAATCGCGACCTGCCGGCCGAGATCGCCGCCGGCCGGTTCCGCGAGGATCTTTATTACCGGCTCGCGGTGGTGCCGCTGCATGCGCCGCCGCTGTCGGCGCGGATCGAGGATATTCCGCTCTTGGCGCGGCATCTGATGGCGCGCGCGGCCGAGGCGGCGCGGCTCAACCCGCGCGAATTCGGCGACGACGCCATGGCGGCGCTGCAGGCCTATGAATGGCCGGGCAATGTGCGCCAGCTTCGCAACGCCATCGACTGGGTGCTCATCATGGCGCCGGGCGATTCGCGCGAGCCGTTGCGCGCCGAGCATCTGCCGCCTGAGATCACCGCCATCGCGCCCGCCGTCGTCAAATGGGACCGCGGCGGCGAGTTGATGAGCCTGCCGCTGCGCGACGCGCGCGAAATGTTCGAGCGCGAGTATTTGCTGGCGCAGATCACCCGCTTCGGCGGCAACATCTCGCGCACCGCCGCGTTCGTCGGCATGGAGCGCTCGGCGCTGCACCGCAAGCTTAAGTCGCTGGGCGTCGGCGGGATCGACCGCAACGGCACCGAACGCACCAAGCTCGAAGCCTGACGGGCCGCCGCCGATGTCGCGCATCGCTTATGTCAACGGCCGCTATCTGCCGCATCGCCGCGCCATGGTGCATGTCGAGGATCGCGGCTTCCAGTTCGCCGACGGCGCCTACGAGGTGATCGCCGTGCGCGGCGGCGGCTTTCTCGACGAGGGACCGCATCTGCGTCGGCTCCATCGCTCGCTCTCGGCGCTGCAGATCGCGCCGCCGATGTCGGATGCCGCGCTCAAATCCGTCATGCGCGAAACGGTGCGGCGCAACCGCGTCTCCGCCGGCATGCTCTATATCCAGGTGACGCGCGGCTCAGCCCCGCGCGAGTTTGCCTTCCCGGCGACGGCGCGGCCGACCCTGGTGATGACAGCGCGCAATCTCAAGCCGCTCGATCCCAAGCTTTTGACCGACGGCGTGCGCGTTATCACCGTTCCCGACATCCGCTGGGCGCGGCCCGATATCAAATCGGTGGCGCTGCTGCCGAACGCGCTCGGCAAGCAGCGTGCGAAGGAGGTCGGCGCCTACGAGGCCTGGCAGGTCGATCGCGACGGCAACGTCACCGAAGGCACCTCGAGCAACGCCTGGATCGTCACCGCGCAGGATGAAATCATCACGCGCCATGCCGACCAGGGCATCCTCAACGGCGTGACGCGGCTCGGCATCCTCAAGGTGGCGGGCGAGGCGGGCCTGAAATTGATCGAGAGATCCTTCTCCGTCGCCGAGGCGAAGGCGGCGCGCGAGGCCTTTCTCACCAGCACGACCAACTTCATCGTGCCGGTGGTGCGCATCGACGACGTGAATTTGGGGGAGGGCAGGCCGGGCAAGCTCGCCGGGCGGCTGCGGGCGCTCTATGACGACTACGTCGCGGCCGGCGGCGGGAAATGAACGGTCCCGTCGCCGCAGGCGACAACCCCATGAAACCGTCCGCGATCATCTTCGATTGGGACAACACCCTGGTCGATACCTGGGAAACCATCCACGCGGCGCTGGTGCAGACGCTGGACGCCATGGGGCATCCGGCCTGGACGCTCGCCGAAACCAAGATTCGCGTCGCGCGTAGCCTGAAGAACAGCTTTCCGGCACTGTTCGGCGACCGCTGGGACGAGGCGCGGCAGCACTATCTCGACGCCTATGCCGCCATTCATCTTGAACGCCTTGTGGCATTGCCGGGTGCGGCGGCAATGCTCAAAGCGCTGCACGGTTCCGGCTACTATCTCGCCGTGGTCAGCAACAAGACGGGCAAATCGCTGCGCATCGAGGCCGAGCATATCGGCTGGGCGCGCTATTTTCGGCGGCTCGTCGGGGCGGGGGACGCCCAGGCCGACAAGCCCGATCCGGCCTGCATCCGCCTGGCCCTCGACGGCAGCGGCATCGCGCCCGACCGGGCGGTCTGGTTCGTCGGCGATACCGCCCTCGATATGGAGAGCGCGCATCAGGCCGGGCTTACGGCGGTGCTGCTGGGCGACCCGCAGGGCAATGCCGAGGAGCTTGCTAAGTTCCCGCCCGATATGCGTTTTCCGGACTGTGATTCTTTTGTGAACCATCTTCGAGGGTTGTGAATTCACTTCCGGCGGGGTTTTTGATATCAATTGGTGACGAGCCCGCGAAAGCGGCCCAAAAGCCGCAGGAATCGGCTCCGACCGGCGTAAAACTGAAAAGAAAAGGGGAACCCCATGTCGTCGGAAAAATCACAAAATGTGCAGGATGTCTTTCTCAACAATGTGCGCAAGAACAAGACGCCGGTGACCGTCTTCCTGGTCAACGGCGTCAAGCTCCAGGGCATCATCACCTGGTTCGACAATTTCTGCGTGCTGCTGCGGCGCGACGCGCATTCGCAGCTCGTCTACAAGCACGCGATCTCGACCGTCATGCCGGCGCAGCCGATCCAACTCTTCGAGCCCGGCGAGAAGGCCGAAGAAGCTTGAGAGAATGACGGCGGCAGAGCGCGACCACAGGGTCTCCGTCGGCCGCTGCCTGGTTGTTCACCCGATCCTGCGGAACGCGCGCGGTAGCCGCGCGCGGGCGGGCGCTCGCGCGAGCGGCGCGCGCAGCCCGCAATCGCGCCTGGAGGAGGCGGCCGGCCTCGCCGCGGCGATCGCGCTCCACGTCGTGCATGCCGAGATCGTGCGCGTGTCGCGCTGGAATCCGGCGACGCTGCTGGGCGGCGGAGCGGTGGAAAGCATCGCCGCCGCCATCGCGGAGAAGCAGATCGAGGTCGCGGTGATCGACGCGGCGGTGACGCCGGTGCAGCAGCGCAATCTGGAAACCGCGTGGAAGTGCAAGGTCATCGACCGCACCGGCCTCATCCTCGAAATCTTCGGCGAGCGCGCGCGCACCCATGAAGGCGCGCTGCAGGTCGAGCTGGCGGCGCTGACCTATCAGCGTTCGCGGCTGGTGCGCTCCTGGACCCATTTGGAGCGGCAACGGGGGGGCTTCGGCTTTCTCGGCGGCCCCGGCGAGAGCCAGCTCGAAATGGACCGCCGGTTGATCACCGATCGCATCACCGTCATCAAGCGCGAGCTCGAAGGCGTCAAGCGCACCCGCGAGATCCATCGCGGCGGGCGCAAGCGCGTGCCCTATCCGGTGGTGGCGCTGGTCGGCTACACCAATTCCGGCAA
>Ga0209483_1001239_pt1 | contig 19698 bp, 14 predicted proteins | sample NGEPerA_FD_184508 | JGI IMG/M metagenome (GOLD analysis project Ga0209483, IMG submission 184508) | Arctic peat soil microbial communities from the Barrow Environmental Observatory site, Barrow, Alaska, USA - NGEE PermafrostL2-A... | ecosystem: Environmental > Terrestrial > Soil > Wetlands >... | reverse complement strand
ATCCTCGGCTTCGAAGGTCACCTTGATGTCGTCACTGAAGGCGAACGTGTTGCATGGTCGTTTGACCCCTTTGGAGCCGAGATAGTCGACGGCCGTCTCTACGGGCGTGGTGCAGCGGACATGAAGTCGGGTGTGGCGGCGATGCTGTACGCGACAAGGGCAATGCAACTGTCTGGCCCCTTTCCTGGTTCGATACGTCTCTTCGTGCTGTCGGATGAAGAAAGGGGAATGCTCGGAGCCAAAGACGCGGTCGCGTCGGGCGCGTTGGACGGTGTGAGCGGAGTCATCATCTGCGAGCCGGAGGGCGACGAGGTCTGTGCCACGTCGAAAGGGGCAATTCGACTCCGTCTCGATCTCGTGGGAAAGATGTCCCACGGCGCCATGCCGGAACTGGGCCGTAATCCACTTCCCGTCCTCGGTAAGGTCCTGGTCGCACTTGAAGCGCTCCAGTGCGAGTTGCAAGATCGTCACGGCAGCCATGAATATCTTGGAAAGGTGTACCTAACGCCCACGGTCGTGGATGGCGGCCAGGCCAATCAGATGAACACGATCCCTCAGCGCGCGTCGGTCTGGGTGGATCTTCGTACGATCCCCGGCGTCGATCACGACGTATTGATCGAGCGAATCACCAGTGACTCCTCGAAGATTGGCGATGACGCCGGCATCGTCGTCACGGTCAGTGTCATTGACGATCGACCACCCGTGAACACGCCAGTGGACGATCCGATTGTTCGGTGTCTTCTCGATGCGCACCAAAAGATCACGGGGGTTCAGCCAGCGTTCGGTGGAGTACCTGGCACCACCGATGGCACCATCTTTACCCGCGACGCCGGCGTTCCGACCGTGGTGTACGGTCCCGGCGGGAAGTGGATTGCCCATCAGGTCGATGAGTACGTCAGTGTGGAGTCCATTGGTCGCTACGCGCTGACATACGCGGAGGCCGCCTTCGCGTTTCTGACGGGCTCGACGTCGTGAGCAGTGCTCCGCTCGGGCGCTCAATGACGGTTCATTGATCAGTGTTTCACTTCGATACGGAGTTGCGCGTCGCGCGTGCTGACCAGTGAAGTTCTGCGGCATCTTTATCTGCTCGGTGAAAGGGGAGTGCCGGCTGTCCATGAGGCGTCGGGCGAGTTCGACCAGTGCCTCGACGTCAATAGCGTCGTCGACGCCGCTGAGGCTCGACCGCCTGGCAAACGCCTCATGCGACTCGGCGGCAATTGACGGTTGTCGCAACGAGTAGTACATTGGACTCGGGATACTGGATACATACCGACTCTGTTGCATTGGTTGGAGCCACCGGTTCGAATTCGATTCATCTCGACTAAAAGAGGGGGAGTTTTGCAAGTCATGTTGTTGCCTGTGCGAAATCGCCGGCTCTTGATCGGCAGATGATGTCAGTTAGAACTCGTCCCCTCCACGACCCCGTGGTCGACACCGATGCGAAATTCAAAAGCATCGTCTCCTCGCGCCACTACGAGTTCGCACAGATCGGTGGGGATGGCATAGGTCCCGAAGTGCTGGGCCAAGCGCGCCGGTGCCTTGAAGCTTTGGCCCCGATATTCGGATTTGATGTCAGTTTTCAAGAGTACGATCTCGGCGCTGAACGCTATCTGCGAACTGGGGAGCTGATCACCGACGAGACTCTCGCGTCGCTGAGCCAGCACGACGCGATACTGATTGGCGCGGTCGGAGATCCCCGAGTTGAACCGGGGATTCTTGAACGTGGGCTGATCCTGCGAATCAGGTCTGAGTTCGAGCTTTCTGTGAATGTGCGACCTGCTCAACTCTTCCCGGGAATCCCGACCCTAGTAAAAGGGCTTACTCCTGATCGGTGTGATTTCGTCATCGTCAGGGAGAACACCGAGGGGATGTACAGCGGTAGCGGCTTCACGAGCCAAGCGAACACGGAGTGGGCAACCGCCGTACAGTTGTCGCTCAATACGCGTCACGCGATTAGCGCTTCGGTTGACTTTGCATTCCAACTGGCCCAGCGGCGGCGTAAGAAATTGACCCTCTGTCACAAGACGAACATTCTTCTCGAAGCTGGAAAACTGTGGTGGGAGATTGTTCAGGAATTCGGTGAGCGTTATCCGGACGTGACAATCGACTACGTTCACGCTGACGCGTGTTCTGTGTATCTCGTCGAACAGCCCGAACGTTTTGACGTGATCGTGACGGACAACCTGTTCGGCGATATCCTCAGCGACCTGGCGGCCGTCGTTCAGGGCGGTCTGGGATTGGCCCCGAGCGCGAATTTGAACCTTACCGGCACCGCGCCGAGCATGTTCGAACCAGTGCACGGTTCGGCGCCCGACATCGTAGGAACGGGATGGGCGAATCCGGCGGGAGCGATTTTCGCGGCGGCGATGTGCCTTAGCCATCTTGGCGAGAAGGACGCGGCTCGCGCCCTCGAACGAGCCACCATCGCCGTTCTTGGGACGCTGGGGGCAATGCGGGGTCCAGCGATGGGTCTGAGCACCGCCGAAATCGGCGAGAGAATTGTCATGGAATTATCGCCGAGCGCGGTGAGCGCAACGGGCGTCTCCGGGAGTTCGAATCTGGGTGGTACGTTTCGCAGCTGCACCGACGTGACCTTGGAAATGGAGTAAGAAGACATGGACTCGTACGCTGGTTTACAACAATCGCTGTTCGATCTCACTGGACGCCGGGCGCTCGTGATTGGCGCCGGAGGCGGGATTGGATCAGTCGTTGCTCGTGGTCTCGCCGCGTTCGGCGCCGAAGTCGTCTGCGCCGATACCAACGAGGAAAGTTGTGCAACAACCGCGTCGCTCATTGAATCCGATGGAGGACGGGCTACGACGCTTCGTCTTGATGTCACAGAACATGAAGAAGTCCGTCGAGCGGCGTCGAGTAGTGACGAGATCGACGTACTGGTACTGACTGCTGCGACGAACGTGCGCAAGCGAATCGTTGACATGAGCCTTGAGGAGTTTCGTCGAGTCGAACTGCTTAATCTCGAAGGCACGTTCATGGTTCTTCGTGAGTTCGGAGCCCGCATGGCTGAACGTCAGCGAGGCAGCATCGTGATTTTTTCGAGTATTCGCGCACAAGTCGTTGAACCGGGGCAGGGTGCGTACGCCGCCACAAAGGCTGGCGTCTTGCAACTCGCGCGTACCGCGGCCGCGGAGTTCGGACCGTCGGGCGTTCGCGTCAATACCATTGCGCCCGGTGTCGTTGATACGCCATTGACCGCTTCGATTAAAGCTGACCCCGACTGGTACGACGCCTACGCTCAGAAGTCGGTCCTTGGGCGATGGGCTCGACCAGACGAACTCATCGGGGCCACCGTCTTTCTCGCGTCGGACGCGAGCTCGTACGTGACGGGCTCATTTCTGACGGTTGACGGCGGATGGCTCGCCGCGGACGGACGTTACTCGCCGAAGCTCTAGAGAGGTTGGTTTTCCATGAATGAAGTGAACGTGCAGACCCTCAGCGCGATCGATCCGGCAACGGAAGAGGTCTTCGAATCTCTGGCGCTCACCGGACCTTCCGGCGTCGACGCTGTCGTGAATCGAGCCCGCTCCTCATTGGAGACATCGTTGGAGTGGAGAATTCCCGGCGTGCGTTCGGCCGCGCTCTTCGAGATGAGTCGTCTGTTGATGGAGAACATCGACGAGTTGGCGTTATCCGAATCCAGAGACACCGGGAAACCTCTTTCGCAGGGACGAGATGACGTCAAGATGGCGGCGGCGTACTTCACGTACTACGCCGGCTGGGTCGACAAGTTCGGCGGCCGCTCGATTCCGCTGGGCCCGGACTACGTCGACTACCTGGTTCGCGAACCTTGGGGAATCTGTGCGCAGATCATTCCTTGGAACTACCCGCTGCAAGTCACCGCTCGCTGCGCCGCACCCGCGTTGGCGTGTGGGAATGCGGTCGTGTTGAAGCCGTCCGAGCAGGCGTCGGTGACGCCACTGCGCCTCCAGGAGCTGACCCGTGAGGCGGGGATTCCCGAAGGACTTTTCAGCATCGTGATCGGAGCGGGCGATGTTGGCTCAGCACTGGTGCAGCATCCCGGCGTCGACCACGTGACCTTTGTCGGTTCGGCCGCAGTGGGACAGTCTGTCGCTCGGCAGTGCCTTGATCGGTTCATCCCCGTGGAGCTCGAAATGGGCGGCAAGTCACCGAACATCGTGATGGGCGACGCTGACGTAGATCGTGCGATCCCCGTGATCGTGCGCGCGCTGGTGCAGAATGCGGGTCAGAGTTGTTCAGCTGGCTCGCGAGTACTCATCGCGAGTGAGATCTATGACGAGGTACTCGAAAAATTGCGCTCGGCACTGGAGTCGCTCTCGATCGGGCCAGGTGTCGATGATCACGACGTTGGCCCCTTGATTTCGTCTCGTCAATTACAGCACGCCGAGGGAATGCTCGAGCGGGCTCGCGAGGCCGGGGCCCGCGTCGTGTGCGGCGGAGGCCGCCCGGCGCACCTGACCAAGGGCTGGTACTTGGAGCCGACGCTTCTCGACATGGTGGATTCGCAGAGCGAAATTTTTCAGGAAGAAGTGTTCGGACCTGTGCTCGTCGCCGCGTCATTCGATAGCGATGATGACGCGATTCGTCTCGCCAACTCGACGAAGTACGCCCTCGTTGCCGGGCTGTGGACAACGGATTACCGGCGCGTGCATTCGCTGGCCGCGCGCTTGGTCGCCGGACAGGTGTTCGTGAATGGGTACGGTGTCGGTGGCGGCGTGGCGCTGCCGTTCGGCGGACTGAAGAAGAGTGGACACGCTCGTGGCAAGGCCGAAGAGGCCATGCTCGCGTATAGCTGGGTCAAAAACATCTGCGTGGCGCTGTAGCGCAACGAACTTTGTCAATGAAGGAAGTACCGGGACATTCGGAATGTGAGTAATCGGCCGAGACATGATCTCGGCTTGATATTGGGAGGTTAAAATGGTCCTTTACGATCCGAAGCCTGAGGAAGTCATCGCTTCGGCCGCCCGCCGTGGCCTAATCCTGTCTGAACCTGAGGCCGCGCTATTGATCGAGCTCGGGCGAGGCACGTTTGACGGATGCGCGCGGGTTGCGTCGGAGCCTGCAGAGAACCTCCCGGTGCGATATCCGCGAAGCGGGGGCAGACGGCCCAGCCCGGAGGAGAATTCGCTGAACGCGTGGGCGTGGCGCTGTGATATCCAAGGTGCGGACGATGGGGTACTGGCCGGACGGACAGTGGTTCTGAAGGACATCGTCCCGGTCGCCGGCCAGCCGATGAGTGCGGGGTCAGCCATACTCGAGGGTCACGTGCCATCGTTTGACGCCACCGTGACATCGCGGATTCTTGACCAAGGTGGACGAATTATCGGCATTGCCGCCACTGAGGACATGTGCCTTTCGGGGGCGAGCGTCTCCGCGGTCACGGGCTACGTACGCAACCCTCGCGACGCGTCGCGATCGGCGGGCGGGTCGTCGAGCGGAGTGGCCGCCCTCATCGGAAGCGGTGCTGCGGATGTTGGGATTGGTGCGGATCAGGGTGGGAGTATTCGCATTCCGTCGAGCCTGTCGGGCATCTTCGGTATGAAGCCAACCTACGGCCTCATTCCCTACACAGGTTGCGTTTCGATAGATCCAAGCCTTGACCATCTTGGACCGATGGCGGGGACGGTGGAGGACCTCGCCCGTCTACTGCAGGCCGTGGCCGGCTTTGACGATGGCCTCGATCCGCGTCAACGTGCCGACGTGGGCAACGAGCACTATCTGGCCGACATCTCTGACGCACACCTCACGGGACTTCGGGTTGGCCTGTTACGGCAAGGCTTCAATCACCCGGGGCTGTCCGAATCATCGGTCGATGAAGCCGTTTGGTCAAGTGCAGAAACCTTGGTTCAACTCGGGGCGCAGGTGCAAGAGGTTGATGTTCCGTTGCACCGGCGGGCAATGGATATTCATGGATCACTGTTGTTGCAGGGAGCGGCTCAACACATGATCGGCAGCAGTGGCGTTGGCCCGATTGGCAAAGGTTTCTATGACGAAGCCGTTGGCAGCGCGAGCAAGGCCGGCATGGCGCTGCGCGGTGACCAGTTGTTCGCAAGTGTCAAGTTCGCTGTCGGTATTGGCGGGTACCTATGGGATGCCTACGGCGGCGCCTACTACGCGAAGGCGCAGAACCTTGCCGTGTCACTTCGCCGCGAGATGGACCGCGTGCTGCGCGAAGTGGACGTTTTAATAATGCCGACGACCTGCGTCCAAGCCCCGCAGCTGCCCGACGGCGACGTTCCTGGTCTGGACGCCGTGAAGCTCGCGCTTGATCCGGCACTCATTTCAAACACGTGCGCCTTCAACCACACCGGTCATCCTGCACTCTCAGTCCCCATCGGTCCCGTCGCCAACCTCCCGGTCGGTCTGATGCTCGTCGCGCGATGGTATGACGAATCGACCCTGCTCAGAACCGCGAGAGCTATGGAGGTGGCTGGCGCCACGTACCGACCCTAAGGCCGCCTTCGCCCAATTCACGTAGTCCGCGACCGTGGCGTGGGGCATCAACAATGACGGCGAGTTTTTTCTCGAAGAATCAATCCCTGGCCGATACGTCATCGCAGAGCATCACGGATCTTTCGCATAGTTGTTTGGAGGTAGGGCGCCGTGTCGCTGACTGATGAACTGATCAAAGAAGCGTCGAAGGCACTCTCTATTCGTGCCAGCGGCGGCGTCACGAAATCCCGAGGTGTAAGAAATCTCCGGAACGGATATACGGGTTCGATGAGATCAGATGTACGAAAACTCTAGGTGTCAACACAAAAGCGACCTATGAATGTGCCGCGAGAGCCTCTTGATATTGACAAGGTTTTGAAGTGATGTTAGTGTGGATAAGAAATATTGGATACACAGAGGTGAGATGGGGACGGCGAAGGTTGGTCCGCTGTTGATCCGCTGTGCTGCGAGGGGGAGTATGCGGAAATTTCGAGTTTGCATAGTAACAGTGCCATTGGCGTTCGCGCTAGTGGGTCTCGGTCTAGTGGTCAGTGCCTCGCCGCCCTTTGCGGCAGCATCGGGAGCGGCTAGTGATTCTCTTGTAATCGGCTCTCAAATTGCTCCGCCGGCACTGGATCCCACCGCCAATGCATCCGCCGCTATTGACGAGGTATTCGACTACAACGTGTATCAGCATCTGGTGCAGTTGGACCCCAAGGGGGCCATCATTCCAGTTCTCGCTACCGGTTACAACGAGTCGAGCGACGGTCTCACCTACACGTTTAAATTGCGTTCGGGAGTGTCGTTCTCCAATGGAGATCCTTTGACCGCTGCGGACGTGGTATTCAGTCTCAAGCGTGCGGCTAACGCGACTTCCGGTTACCCCTATCAGCCGCTGGTCGCTGACGTGAGCACAGTGACCTCGCCGAGCACCGACACGGTGGTTGTCACGCTGACGCATCCGGACTCGCAGTTTCTCTATGATCTGGCGGCTTACAGTAACGGTGTGGTGTTGGACCCGAGTACCGTCGCCACTTTGGCCACTGCGCCAATCGGCACCGGTCCCTACGTCTTTCAGTCCCAGGTCAGCAACTACGACATTGCTCTGACCGCCAACACGAAGTACTGGGACGGAACACCGAAACTGTCAGCGGTCACGTTTCGTTACTTCTCAAGTTCCACCACCTTGGATAGCGCACTGAAGAGTGGCGAGATTCAGGTCATCGATAACCTGGCCAGCGCGCAGGACGTCAGTCAGTTCAGGGGGAACAGCGCCTATAAGGTGATTTCCGGACCGACCGAAGGGAAGATCGACCTCACGATCAATGACTCGTATGGACCACTGAAGAACTTGAAGGTGCGTCAGGCGATCGCGTACGCGACAAATAAGAAGGCAGTGCTGAAAATTGACGGCGCCGGCTACGGAACCGTGATTGGCAGCGACCAGGTGCCGGGCGATCCTTGGTACACGCCGAGCGTCAACAAGACCTACGCCTACAGCCCGGCCAAGGCCAAGAAGTTGTTGGCGCAGGCTGGCTACAAACATGGCTTTTCACTCACCTTGACGGTTCCCCCCTACGGGTACGCAGAGACAGCTGCTCCGTTGATCCAAGCTGAACTTGCAGCTGTGGGGATTAAAGTAGTACTCAAGAACATTGCGTGGGCGCTGTGGATTTCAAAAGTCTTCGAAGCGCACGGTTACCAGTTGACCATTATCAATCAAGTGGAGGCTCGAGACATCAGTGAATACGGCGATTGCTCGTACTACTGGAAGTACACCGGCTGTTCGCAGGTGTCCAAGATGCTGACAATTGCTGACGAGGCCAAGACCCCTGCGGCGGGCGTTGCAGAGTTCCGGGCGATTGTTAAGAAGATCAACGAGGCAGCAGTCATCGACTGGCTCTACAACCCAGACCAGTTGACGGTCGCCGCCAAGGACGTCGTGGGCCTTCCCAGTGGAGCAGTTGCGGAGTCGTTCAATCTCAGCTTCGCGTCAATTGGAGGCACTCTTTCAGCCACCGCGAAGTCAGAAGGCTTTGTTAATTAATCAGATGGAAAGTATGCATGGCAGAGCCACACCCGCGCTCAGTGGAGCGCGGGTGTGGCTCTGCCATTCATGAGGTAGTAATGAGTTCGGCACAACGTCGTGTCAGCGACGCAATGTGGTCTTACGCGAAGCGCGTGGCGGTGATGATCGCGACGCTGTTCAGTTCCTCGCTCGTCATTTTCGTCGCCCTCAACATCCTGCCCGGTTCGCCGGCCGAGGTGATCTTGGGCACGCAATCCACGCCCAGCGCCGTGCGTCAACTGACGGTGGCGCTCGGGTTGAACAAGCCGATGTGGCGTCTTTACATTGGCTGGCTCGGCGGACTGTTACACGGCGACTTCGGGACCTCGTATATTTCGCATCTCGCCATCGGGGGTCTGATAGGCCAAGCCATGACCGTGACGGGTCCCCTCGTGCTGATGGCACTAATGATGGGACTGCTTATTGGCTTACCTCTCGGCTTCGCCGGCGCCCTTCGTAACGGAAAGCTCTCAGGATCTGTCATTGGAGGAGTGAGCCAGATCGGGATGGCTGTGCCCACCGTGGTTGCGGGACTGCTGCTGATTTTGATTTTGACGGTGAAAGTGCGGTTGTTCCCGTCGAGTGGTTTTCCAGGTTGGTCCGATCCCTTTCAGGCGATTCGCGCGCTACTTCTGCCGGCATTTACGCTCGGTGTGGTGGAGGGCGCGATCTTCAGTCGTTACGTACGCGCTTCAGTGCTTGAGCAACTTCGCTCGGACTACTTGCGCACCGCCCGTTCCAAAGGCCTCACGATTAGTCAGGCGCTTCGACGCCATGGACTGCGTAACGCGGCGATTCCTCTCATCACTGTGGTGGCCCTCGAGCTTTCGGGCCTCGTCGTCGGGGCCATCCTGGTTGAGAATGTGTTCGAGCTTCCCGGTATTGGACTGCTGCTGCTTCAGTCGGTCAATAATCGCGATCTTTTGACGGTTCAGGACATCACCATGTTGGTGGCCGCCTTGGTGCTCGTGATCAACATGCTGGTTGATATGTCCTACCGGTTCATCGATCCGAGGCTGAGGATGACGCCGTGAGCACCTTTCGCGTCAGTATTGCGTCAGACTCGCCAATCGGAACCGAGGACGTGGCCGTCGTTGAAGGGACGGGCACTCGTCGGCAAAGGTGGCGGCGCAGCCCCAGTCTGGTCATCGGCGGATCAATCGTGGGGATCATCGTGCTGGTCGCCATCGTCTCACTGTTCTGGACGCCGTACAATCCGCTCGCGGTCGATACCGCGCACGTCCTGACTGGACCGAGCATGCATCACTGGCTGGGCACGGACGAGTACGGTCGGGACCTGCTCAGCCGGCTGATGGCGGGTTCTCAGGTCGCCATGTTTGTGGGCACCCTTTCCGTAGTATTCGCGACGGTGATTGGGGTTCCCGCCGGTCTGCTGTCGGCCCAGCGTGGCGGCGTGACGAGTCACTTGGTGCTGCGATTCGCGGACATCCTCTACGGATTCCCGGTTCTGCTTGCGGCCGTCGTCCTCGTCGCGGGGTTCGGAGCATCGACCATCATCGTGGTCTGGGCCATTGGCATTGCTTATATCCCTATCTTTATTCGAGTGACACGCAGCAACGCGCTGGTGGTCTTGCGTTCGGAATATGTGATGGCGGCGCGCTCCTACGGTCGTCGGCCGCTGGCGATTATGCGACGGCACGTGGTGCCCAACATTGCGTCCACGATGATCGCGCAGATGAGTCTGTTGTTCGCACTGGCGATCATCGCCGAGGCGGGCCTGGACTTTCTCGGTCTGGGCACCAGTCCCCCCACGGCTTCCTGGGGCACCATGCTCCAGGAGAGCCAAAATTATCTCAGTAGCGACTCGTTCTTGATTCTTCTGCCCAGCTTCGCCATCATCGTGTGCGTCCTGGGATTCTCTCTCCTGGGTGACGGAATTGGCGAACTGCGCGACGCGCGGAGCGATCAATAATGGCCCTGCTGGAGATTCGTGATCTCAGCGTGCAGAGCGGCGACGTCTCGCTCGTGAGTGGCGTCAACTTCGACGTCGAATCTGGCGAACGGGTCGGTTTGATCGGAGAATCGGGATCCGGGAAGTCGTTGACCGCACTTGCGATCATGGGCTTGCTCAACCAGGGACTGACCACAAGCGGACGCGTCGAGTTTAGTGGAGAGGACCTCTTGACACTCTCAGAGCGCCGACGCAGTGCGTTTCGCGGTGACAGGATCGCCATGATCTTCCAGGAGCCGATGACGGCCTTGAATCCGACGAAACGAATCGGCGATCAGGTGGGCGAGACGCTGCGGATACACCGTCACATGAGCCGTCGCGACGCGACGAAAAAAGCGATCGAACTACTCGCGAGGGTTGAGATGCCTGAGCCGGCCCGGTACGCGCAAATGTATCCGCACGAACTGTCCGGTGGACAGCGTCAGCGGGTCATGATCGCCAGTGCCATCTCTTGCGATCCCGACGTTATTCTCGCCGATGAACCGACGACGGCGCTGGACGTCACCGTACAGCGCCGCGTCCTTGACCTGCTCGATCGCATCGTGACCGAAGAACGCTGTGCGTTCCTGCTGATCGCCCACGACCTGGCCGTCGTGAGCGAAGTGTGTGATCGGGTCATCACCATGTACGGCGGTCACTTAGTCGAGTCGGGCTTGGTGGGTGACGTCATCGACGATCCCTGGCATCCCTATACCAGGGCGTTGCTTGATACGTCGAGGGCACTGTCGGTGGACGGAGTCGCTCCAGGTACGGACCTGCCCTCGATCGCCGGCACCGTACCCAGTGCCGGACATTTCCCTGCGGGATGCCCGTTCCGTGACCGATGCGAAAACCGGGTTGACGCGTGCGTCACGATGCCACCGATGAAGGTGAACGGGACCCATTCGATTGCCTGCTGGAATCCGGTGTCATCGCTGAGTGAGTTGAAGGGTTAGTCGTGGCTGAGAACGGACCCTTGCTCGAGGTGCGCGAACTTACTAAGGTCTATCCATCTCACGGCCGTCTAGGTGAGTCCACCACCGCGGTGCAACACGCGAACTTGAGTGTCAACGTTGGCGATACCATCGCCATCGTCGGTGAGTCCGGTTCTGGAAAATCGACGTTCGCTCGTCTCTTGATGATTCTAGAAACGCCAACTTCCGGAACGATCAGTTATCACGGGGAGGTGGTCAGTGGACTCAAGGAACGTCAGCTCAGAGAGTATCGACGGCGGGTTCAGATGGTCTTTCAGGACCCGATGTCGTCACTCGACCCACGAATGAAAGTCCACAATATTCTGGCAGAGCCGCTTCGCGCGTTGGGGATCGACGTGGATGAGGGCGAGCGAGTGCGCGAGCTGCTCACGTCGGTCGAATTACCGGCTTCGGCGGCGAATCGCTACGCGCATCAGTTCTCGGGGGGGCAACGTCAGCGCATCGCGATCGCTCGCGCCCTCAGTACGTCACCCGAAATTCTGATAGCGGACGAACCGGTGAGCGCTCTCGACGTGTCCGTGCGAGCGCAGATCTTGAACCTTCTGTCCGGCCTTGTACGCGACTTCGGCCTCACGTTGGTGTTCATTTCGCACGACATGGCGGTGGTGCGTCACCTCTGTAAACGCGTGGTGGTGCTCTATCACGGCGACATCGTCGAGACCGGTGACACGGAAGATATCTTTCAGAATGCACAACAGCAGTACACGAAGGATCTGGTCGCCGCGGTACCGCGAATCCGCGTGGTGCGTGGCGCAGCCGAGGGCACGCCAGGGCAGACCTAACTGGTCACTTACTTGATCCTGGCGCTCGGGTAACGGTCGAAATAGGCAGTCATACCAGGCGTGCTCGTCGCCGCGAGCGCCGCGTGCACGATAGCGCGTGTCACGACGTTCGCACCGGCCGCCATGATCTCATCGAGTCCGTGTTGTCGATGCACGTCGGTCGTGATGATGTCCTGGGTCGCCCCGTCGACCAGGGGGACCGATTGAGTTGACAGCGCAAAGACAACGTCCCCGTCGGTCATGCAGTGCACCGGCGTGATAGATCGAGCCAAACCGTCATGCGCGGACATCGCGACCCGGCGACACTCGGTCTTAGTGAGCGCGGCGTCGGTGGCCACGACCACGAGAACTGTGTTGCGAGGCGCCGCGACCGCCGATGCCGTTGGGTCGTTAGGTCGACCCATTTGAGGCGTGCCGAGTGAGGAGAATTCACCGGGCAACCCATATCGAACACCGTAGAGTTCGCCGGTCTCAAGATCCACGACGTTGCCGCCTGAATTGAGTGCCACAAGCGCAGCCACGGTCACGCCATTTGGCAGAACGACACTGGCCGAGCCAATCCCACCCTTGAGATCTCCCGCGTGACCACCAGTGCCGGCACCGACGTTTCCTTGCGCTACGACGTTCTCCGAGGCCGCATCGAACGCGGCTTCTCCGAATGTGGCGTCGGGCCGGTTGGTGAATTCACCCCCGCCGATGAGGTCGAAGAGGCACGCTGAGGGAACGATGGGTACGATCATGTGGGATTCAAGGCCCACTTGGAAACCAACCGCATTCGCTTCGAGTCGTCGCATGACACCGTCCGCTGCGGCGAGCCCGAAGCTGCTACCTCCCGAGAGGCAGATCGCGTGCACGGCATTGGTGAGGGTGGTCGGGTCAAGAGCGTCCGTTTCTCGAGTTGATGGACCCCCACCGCGCACGTCCACGCTTCCTACCGTGCCCAACGGAGGAATGATCACCGTGGTGCCGGTGAGCCAACCATCCCCGATCTTTTGATAGTGCCCGACGCGGATTCCTGCGACATCAGTGATGTCGTTTCTCGCTCCGGCGCGACCGATCTTTGCAATTTCTATGGCCGGCATCATGGCACCCTTCGGAGAATGTTTAAAGGAGGACTAACCGTCATTCTTGCGCGGCGCGCAAGAACATTGAGCAATTGAACACGGTTCCTCGTGGCTGGACTGCATCAGGGGCCTCACGCGGAAGCGCCGGTTCCTCGATCGACCTCAATTTGGTCCCGCTCGCGGAGACGTTCCATAGTGGTCTCAATGTGATGCCTCGCGAATTTCTCTGCGCTCACGGCGTCTCGGTCGCGGATGGCCGCCAGTATCGCTCGATGTTGCTGGACGGCATTGATGGCCACAGATTGCGGCACTCCCAACGACGGACTGAAGATTTGAGCTGTCATGCGAAGAAGAACGATCTGAGCGATGAGGAACTCGTTCTCGGTGGCGCGCAGAATCGCTTCGTGGAACTCGATGTTCAGTTTGGTGTAGTCGACGGGTATCCAAGGATCCAAGGATTTCTCCTGGGCCACGACGATTGCCTCCAACTCGGCGATGCGCGCCTCGTCCATCTCAATGGTGGACAGGCGTGCCGCAAGTCCGTCCACGACCGAGCGCAATTCGTACGCGGCGAGCAGCGTCTTTCGGTCGGCTGATATCACTCGTGCCCCGCGGCCCGGTTCGGCGATCAGGAGTCCCTCTTGTTCCAACATGCGAATCGCCTCGCGAAGTGGCGTGCGACTGATGCCAAGTTCGGCTGAGATGTTCTCTTGGTGAATCACACTTCCAGGCCCGTACCAGCCCTCATAGATCCTCACGCGCAGCTCGTTGGCAACTTCGTCGACGAGTCGGGTACGCCGTTCCCATCGTCGAACTTGAGAACTATTGGAAATTTCATCAGTCACGGCTCAACTCCTTCGCCACGAGCTCGGCGCTTTGAAAACTAGGGCAGCACTATTTAGTCGAAAAATGATAAGCCCCCTTTTTGGGCCAGAAGTGTCTTTGTATCCAGGGTACATTACGCGGGTTCATGATGTCGCTGGTTGATTTAGTGGGGCGCCCGGGTCCCGATCCCGGCACCTCGGGATTAAAAAGAACTGTCAATCGGTTGCGATGTGTCGGTCTCGTCGCGCATATCGTTTGTTTTCAAGGAACCGTGATGTTCTTTGTCGGTCTCGTCAAGTGGTGTTGCAGAAACATGAGGCCCAAAATGAGGCCGTTAGGACAAGTAGTGTCACCTCGTCAAGTTGACATCGTCCCAGAACACACTCGCGCACTAAGAACGCCGCCAATCTCGTCGAGCCCTCGCCAGTGGTCACCGATGCCGGCTAACGCGGCGGCGTTGCGGTGGAGTTCGGTCTTGAAGAGTCCCATCACTGGTTCGACTACGGCATTGTCAAGACTTTCGCGGACCGTTCCGATGGAGGGTGCTGCTCGCACGTCGGCGATGCGCTCACCCCTTGAAGTTGCCCATCGATTATTGATTCTTTGCCAAACACTCTTCCAACCATGGTTTTCGCCTGGTCGGCCGGTACCGCAGATGAGAAGAGGTAGCCCTGACCGAGTTCACATTTGAGGTCTCGAAGAAGATCGAGCTGTGGTTGGGTCTCGATTCCTTCAGCGAGCATCTTCATTTGCAGTTTGTCACCGAGTGAGACAATCGTCTCGAGCAGTGTTTCGTTGTGGGCACTGTCGTTCGGAGGGTTGACGAAGTAACGGTCGATTTTGATGATTTTCGGGTTTAAGAGCACCAGGTAAGAAAGCGAGGAGAATCCGGTGCCGAAGTCGTCGAGTGCGACGTTGATGCCGAGACGCTTGAGATGATCAATCACGCTCAGTGTCTCGATGACGTCGAGAAGCGCCACGCTCTCGGTGATCTCGAGAATCAGTCGCTCGTGGGCCAATCCGCTCGTGCGAAGAATTTCCTCGATCATCGGCACGAGGCCCGGATCTCGAAACTGGTGCGCCGAGAGATTAACCGTGACGTATGGACTCCGGGCTTGGTCACTTAATTGTCCCCAGGAGATCGCCGCGGCCACCGACTCGCGAAGCGCGAAGTAGCCGAGATCCAAGATCAGTGAACTATTCTCGGCTAGTGGGATGAAGGTGTCGGGCGGTACCCATCCCCGTTCGGGATGTTGCCATCGCATCAGCGCTTCAAACCCGACCACCTCGGTTGTCGTGAGGTTCACGATGGGTTGGAAGTGCATTGAGAGTTCGCCGACCTGAAGGGCGTGATGCAACTCCTGGACGATGGTGAATCGATTGATTGCCTGTTGGTGCATATTCGGAGTAAAGAGCGCGTAACCGCCTCTTCGCTGGCGCTTGGCTTCGTAGAGGGCGACGTCGGCGTTTCGGACGAATTCGTTGCTGTCAGCGGTTGCTCCATCCCAGATCATGACGCCGATGCTCGCGTGCTGTTCTAGATGAAACTCACTAAATGAAAACGGTTCGGCGAGAACGGCGAGAAGACGTTTCGCAACCTCCTCGGCCTCGGTCGTGGACGTCAGCCCCTCAGCGAGGTAGAGGAACTCGTCACCGCCGAGACGACACAAGGTGTCCGAAGAGCGAGTTACCAGTTCAAGGCGTCGCGCGATCCCTACGAGTAGTTCGTCGCCGACGAGATGGCCGTGCGTGTCGTTGACCCCCTTGAAGTCATCGAGGTCCAACAACAACACCGCGCCCATTTCGCCATGTCGAGAAGCCCTGGCGTGTGCATGGCTCAGCCGGTCTTCAAAGAGCGTCCGGTTGGCGAGTCCGGTGAGCGGGTCGTGAAGCGCCAAGTGGGAGAGCTGGTCGGTGAGCACCCGTTCTTCGGTGATGTCGCGTTCTGAGGAAACGAAGTAGAGGATCTTTCCCGAGGCGTCGCGCGCCGCGGACCGAGATACCTCCGAGACGATCACCCGACTGTCCTTACGGAGGTAGCGCTTGATGTAACGAACTTGACCAACCTCCTTCGACGTCAGTTGCCGGTGCGCCCCTTCGGTGATGCCGACATCTTCGGGATAGGTGAACTGTGTCGAGTCATGACCGATCAGTTCTTCGCGCGTGAAGCCAACCATCTCACAGAAGGCGTCGTTGACCGCGATGGTCACATCGTCGAGATCGCTGAAGGTCATCGGGGCCATATTGTCCTCGAAAGCGAGGCGGAATCGCTGCTCGGACTCAGTGAGAGCGTCTTCGGCGGAAGTCATGGCCATGACCGCGACGGTGGTCTCTTCGAGGGCGACCTTGGTCTTTCGAACCGAACGAACGTGCGTAATCGCGAAGCCGGCTTCACGCACGATCTCCTCGAGTCCTTTGACGGTCATCTCGTCAAAGGTGTCAACGTCCCGACCATAGATCACCAGTGCCCCTTGCTGGGATCCGATTCGGTGGGGAATGGCGACCGATGAGCCGAATCCAAATTGAGACGAACGCTGACGCCATGGTTTGGTGATGGCGTTGATCTCCCGGTTGGTGACCACTTCGGTGGCTTGGGTGCGCAGTGCGTTCCCGGCCTGTCCTAGTCCACTCTCCTTCGACCCCCACCAAGAGTCCATCTCACCGTGGAGGTAGTCAGTGGCTCCCGCGGCGCAGATGACGTCGACACCGTCAGTCCCATTTCGGGAATTCATGGCAATCCATGCCAGCGGGTAGCCGCCCACGTCGACCAAAATGTCGCAAAGCTGCTGGAGGAACTGGACTTCGTCGATGGCGAGCATCGCGATTCTGTTCACCTCCGACAGCAATCGCAGCATGTGATCTTTCTTTATCCGATCGGTGATGTCGCGCCCGGAGATGACGAAGTAGAGCAAGGTCCCCGCGGCGTCACGCGCGAGAGACCTTGACACTTCGGCGACAACTACCCGCCCGTCCTTGTGTAGGTAACGCTTGACGTAGCGGCTATGGTCCGTCTCGCCCTTTAGGGCGAGCTCGTGAGACGCCTCAGAGATGCCAACGTCCTCCGGATGGGTGAAGGGTGTCATGTCGTTCCCTAGCAACTCCTCCTTCGTGCGCCCGAGCAACTGGCAGAAAGCCTCATTGGCGGCGGTCACCCGATCCTCGAGGTCAGTGAAGATAATCGGAGCCATGTTCTGTTCGAACGCATTTCTAAAGCGTTGCTCGCTCGTGGCCAGTGCTTCAGCGGCTTCGACCTTCGCCACGTCGGCTAGTTGTTCGGCGACGCGACGAGCGCACTCCGTCGCTCTTCGTTCGGTCGCATCGCGAATGCTCGCGACGACCCACGGTTTCTCGTCAAGTTGCATTGGTACCAGTGCGACGTCAATGGCAAGCGCGCTTCCGTCGTGGCGAACGAGGTCGAGATTCGCGTTGGCGCCCATTTGCCGCTTGCTCGATTTTCGGGAAAAGTCACCACGGTGTCCGACGTGTGTCCCTCGGTACCGCGAAGGCACAAGCACCTCGACTGCCTGACCGACCAGTTCGTCGCGGGCGTAACCGGTCATCTTCATGAGGGATTCGTTTACGTGGCGGATGATTCCGCATTCGTCGACAAGTGCGACCCCGTCCAGGAGCACATCAAGCAGGTGAAGCCAAGAAATAACTCGATCATCCAGATGGTTCACGACGTGTCAACTCGGCTCTTCGGATCCGAGGACCTCGTGCGGTTCGCCATAGGTCGATTTTCCTCGCCAGGACGAGTCAGTACCAGATGGCGGTGGACCATTTCCGACTAGGGCAGATGAACCAAAGGCACCGATCTCGCTCGAGCTCGCCAAAGCGGTAGTAGGGCGCCCTACGTTTGGGCCCACTGGCACGCGGGCTTGATATCGCAGAGCGCCCCACAACATAATCAGATAGCGCGTGCTAGTAAAACAGATACGCCTCAATCATTACCGACCGGTCAAGATCTACTATCAGCAGATGATCCATCTTCGCTAGGTGGTTGGGGCCTTTCGCGACGGTCTGGATTCGCGATCCCATGGGTGGTGCCCGACGGATCTGGTCTGGCGAAGAGACCTTTGAATATGACGGCGGGGATAATCCCCTCAGTTGCAGGTCAACGATCCAGACTCCCCATAAGACAGCAGCCACATAAGCGCGACTTGCCATTCCTAAAGGGATTACCATTTGGTTCAAACCATTGGCACATGGGAGACTCTTGATGCAGTTGCTCGGCGGCCCAGATCAAGTAGACGAACTCGTCTCAATCTTGATCGTCGAGGACCAGGACATGGTCGCAGAGGCGTTTCGCCGTGTCATTGACGGCGAGGATGACTTCAGCGTGGTTGGCGTGGTTGGGTCGGTCCACGATGCCGTCCAGAGTGCCCGTCTTCTCCATCCCCGCGTCGTGGTCATGGACTACGGGTTACCCGACGGCACCGGCGCAGAAGCGACGAAGCAAATCAAAGCGGAACAGCCGGACATTGAGGTCGTCATGTTGACGGGTCTCAGCAGCGGTGCGATCCTCGGCGAGGCACTCGAAGCAGGTTGCTCAGGCTTCTTACCAAAAGAGGCCAGTTTCGGCGAACTCATTGCCGCCATCAGGACCGTCATTGCGGGACGGGTCCAAGTTCCACAGGATCTCATGATCGCGCTCGTCGCACATTTGCGCCCTCATCCGAGTGTCCTCGGCAGCGACCTGACTCCTCGGGAAGCCGAAGTTCTCCACCTCCTTGCCACGGGTCAATCGACCACCGAGATCGCCACTCAGCTCTTCGTGAGTATCCACACCGTCCGGAACCACATCGCCAATATCCTCACCAAACTCCAGGCCAATTCTCGCCTAGCAGCAGTTGCCGTCGCCGTCCAGCACGGACTTGTAGAAATGCGCGCTGACCCTGGGGAAGGCTTGGCATGACTCGACTCGCCGACAGTACGCTGCTTGGCCTTCTCGATGCGGTACCGGACGCGATGCTCGCGGTCAACGAGGCTGGCCTGATCGTACTGGTGAATGCTCAAGCCGAGCGACTCTTCGGGTATCGCCGTGAAGATCTCATTGGAAGGCCCGTCGAGTTACTCGTGCCCATTGCGGATCCCAAATTTCGACCTTATGCAACCGGCTTGCAGATGGCGGGTCGACGACAAGACGGGAGCGAGTTCCCCGCGTCGGTTTCGGTGTCGACAATGACTGCCGACACTGGACTCTTGATCTCTGCAACGATTCGAGACGCCACTGAAGTGGGTGAAGTTGAGGCCGAACGCATTCGAGTCAAGACCGAAGCCGAACGCGTGCGCCTCGAAGCCGAAGCCGATCGCGTCAAGGCCGAGGGGGAGAAGAAGGAAGCCGAACGCGTGCGCCTCGAAGCCGAAGCCGATCGCGTCAAGGCCGAGCGGGAGAAGACCGAAGCCGAACGAGTGCGCCTCGAAGCCGAAGCCGATCGCGTCACGGCCGAGGGGGAGAAGAAGGAAGCCGAACGCGTGCGCCTCGAAGCCGAAGCCGATCGCGTCAAGGCCGAGGGGGAGAAGAAGGAAGCCGAACGCGTGCGCCTCGAAGCCGAAGCCGAACGTGTCACGGCCGAACGAGTGC
>Ga0209483_1001238_pt1 | contig 19706 bp, 15 predicted proteins | sample NGEPerA_FD_184508 | JGI IMG/M metagenome (GOLD analysis project Ga0209483, IMG submission 184508) | Arctic peat soil microbial communities from the Barrow Environmental Observatory site, Barrow, Alaska, USA - NGEE PermafrostL2-A... | ecosystem: Environmental > Terrestrial > Soil > Wetlands >... | reverse complement strand
TCCAGTACCTTGGCGCCAGAGTCCTTGGCTTCCTTGATAAGGCTGTCGACGAAGGCTTTCTGCGCCGGCGAATGCAGCGGGCCCATCGTCGTGCCCTTGTCGAGGCCATAGCCGAGCTTGACCTTCCTCAGCCGGGCAGACAGGCCCTCGACCACCTCGTCGATACGCGGCTTGTGCACGAACAGTCGCTTGGCGTTCATGCAGATTTGGCCGGTAGTGTCGTAGATGGCCGCGAACAGGCGGTCGAGGTGCACGTCGTCGAGGATTGCGTCCTCCAGTACGATAGCCGCATCGTTGCCGCCGAGTTCAAGCGTGACGCGAGTGAGATTGTGCGAGGCCATTTCCATCATCTTCTTGCCGCTGCTCACCGAGCCCGTGAAACAGACCTTGGCCACGTCCGGGTTTCGGATCAGTGCACTCATGTTGGCATCCGGGCCGGTCACGACGTTGAGCACACCGGATGGCAGCTGTTTGGCGATGCGCTGCACGATGCGGGCCGTGGCCAGGGGGGCCGTCAGAGGCGGCTTTACAATGACCGTATTGCCAGCCAGCAGCGCATGCGGCAGCGCGGCGCCGAGAATGGCGACTGGCCAGTTGAAAGGCACGATGATGGTGACCACGCCCAGCGGCTGGTAGGCCACCGTGGTTTCCACCGGAATAGCGCCTGGAATGGGGGGCAGTACTTTCGACGCATTGACTTCGTCGGCGTGGCTCAGAGCCAGCTTCCAGCGCAGCTCCAGCACCAGCGAATCGATCCAGGCTTCAAAACGGATTTTGCCGTTCTCCTGCGACAGGATGGCGGCGTCGTCATCGCGGTTCTCGGCAATGCCCGCGAGCGCCGTCAGCATCTTCCCGGCGCGCTGCTGCGGCGACAGGGCGGCCCACGCCGGGTAGGCGGCCTTCGCGGCGGCGACGGCATCGCTGACATCCTGAATGGTGGCCGCGGCGGAATAACCGACGACAACACCTGCTTTGGCGGGATCGGCAATCGCCGTCTTGTCCGCGGTCTGCCGTTCCTTGCCCCCAATGTACAAAGGAGTGGTCACTGATTGTGACATTGATGGTTACCTCTTTATGGTTGCGTCTGGGACGTCCGGAATAGTGGTGGCAGGTTACCCTGTCTGAGAAACGAATTCGCGAACAAGCGATCAGTGCCCAGGCCAAGAAAATCCCTGAGGGGAAGGGGTGGGGTTACGTCCAGTTCCTCAATAATCGAAATGCCGCTGTCTCGATGAAATTGCACGCACTTGCGAGCCGCATTACGAGATTGACCCTCACAAAACCGTGTTGATTGTAGTGATCCTGTTTGCAGCGCCGGAACATGCCGGCCCGGTAAGCGTCTCGATCGATAGCCGGCAGAGCACCGATCCGGTCAGCCGGTACGAATATGGAGCGTTCATTGAACCCATTGGTGGACTTATCGCGCGGAGCCGATCGTTCCGGAAGCGAAGGATCCGCCGCTACCGCAGAGCGTTGAAGGCCGTCCCGGCATCATCTGTCGGAAGTGGCGGCCGATAGGCGGGGACGATGCGGTCACGATGGACAGCCAGGACCGCTACGTCGGCGCGCGAAGCGCCAGCGTCGTGGTCAGTGAAAGCATGCCGCGCGGTTTTGACCAGAGAGGATTCGGGATTACCAAGGGTAGGGTCTACGACGGTCACCTCGTAATGCGCAGTGACGTGGGCGCGAAAGTACAGGTGGCGCTGCTCTGGGGTTCCGGTTCGGATGATCGTCAGATCGTTACCCTCCCGTCCCCCGGTCCGAATTGGCAGAGTATGTCATTCGAGTTTGCGCCTGGCGCCGATGCACGCCTTGAGATGACCGGTACAGGAATCGGAAAATTCCGCGTTACCGTGGTCTCTGTGGAAATTCGCCGCAGCCCGAGCCGAAGTTCCCGACGGGCTTCGATCACCCAAAGGTTCGCGCGGGCAGCTCCACCTACCCGCTCGATGTAATCGCGGGTTTCGGTCCTGATGGGAGGACGCTCCGGATCGCGGTGGTCAACGCCACTGTCAAGTCACAAACTCTTGCGATCAACCTCACCGGCATTAACACGCGCGGAGGCGGCACGCTTTGGAGACTCAACCGGCATGAGCCTCGACGCGGCCAACAAGGTTGGACAGCCACCGGGCTGCCCCGGAGCCTAAGCCTCCCGCCTGTTTCCACTTCGATCTTCGAATACCCTGTCGTCGATCTCGATGAGCGCGTCCGTCTCTCGCAAGCGAGGCAGGGGTACCCGGCATTAGTGCAGCCTAAAAACAGCGCTCGCATGAGCCGGAAGCTGGACGTCGATAGCCGTTAGCTTGCCGATTCGCTGGGCGCTCAGAACGTCGAGTACCGCTCGGTTGCCTGACCCCAACCCGAGTGCTTGCCAATTAGCCCGCACAGTCCTGGGTTGGGATCCGAGATTGAACAAGGCGACGATCGTGTCGCTGGTGGGGACGTCGGGCTGCGTTGCAATCCACACGCGGATGCTTTCATAGGCTGCCGGCAAATCGGCCAACGGCCGGCTGATCCATGCACCCTGATTAATTTCAATGAGCCTGCGATTAGTGATCAGCGAGTGCGTGAAATCATCCAACTGGGTCAGGTTGCTGCCGAGGATGAGTGGCGAGTGTGCCACGGCCCATAGCGCAAATTGCGTGCGTTGCTCCTCGGGAGTGAGTCTCGACGGGCGGGCATCGCCCCAGCCCGGATGCGGGGCCAACCTTCCGATTGGCAACATGTCCGCGTCCGGCCAGTGGCCGGCTCGCACATACGGAGCCCAGAGGGCCAGTTTGTCAAAGGCCGAGACGATTCCTGTGGGAAAGTCATCATCGGGTTTGTCGTGCTCGAACGACCAACCGTCCCAGATGTCGTTCGAAATCCGCCACATTTGCGCATAGCGCCCGACTTCTTCAGCGTGGGAAACGTCGGTAGGGCCAGGTGAAAGGCTGAGAACCATGGGCCGACCGGCGTGTTGAATCGCGGTAGCGATTTGCCGTATTTCCGAGGGTCTGTACGGCCGATTGGCGATACAGTCAACTTTCACAAAATCAATTTTCCACGCTGCATACAATTTGAACATGGAGTCGTAGTAGGCCTGCCCGGCCTTGTTGTCGCGCACACCGTAGTTGCCGTCGTCCCATGGACAGGTATCGGCAATGTCGGCGGCATCGGCCGCCTGGAAGATAGAATCAGCGATCGGCAAGTTATCGCGCACAGCCTGGCGCGGGATTCCGCGCACGATGTGGATTCCCAGCTTCAATCCGTGATGGTGAATCCAGTCGGCGAGGGATCGCAGACCTGCGGCATTCGCGGCCGACGGAAAGCGATTCAACGCGGGAATGAGCAGTCCGTGACCATCCAGTTGATATTCCCGCGCCGCCAGGTTCGCGCCCGCCGGGTTCTTCATGTACCAGCCTTCATCGATGATTGCGTACTTCCAGCCGTAGCTGCGCAACTGAGCAAGCACGGCAGCGTTGGCCCTGAAGTCTGCTTCATCAATGGCGAAGCCATATGCGTCCCAACTATTCCAACCCATGGGCGGCGACGTTGCCATTCCTGCGGATAAGCCGGTGCAAGCCGCGAGGGCCGTCAGCGCGAGCGCGGCGAAAAACAGAGCAATAAAGTACCTGGCTGTCACGCGATACGTTGTGAGGTAGCCGTGAAATCGCGGCCACGGTGAGTGGTTTTGTGCGGGCACCCGGCGATTTTAACATCTAGAATGAATTGACAATTATTCTGCAAGCACTTGATTATATTGGCTCCCATGGTTGGAGCCACAATTACGCTGAAAAGGCCGGAAAATCTAGGGATTTCGTGGTTGCCGTCTACGAAGATACCCCCACGGATACCCGCGCCGATATGCGGCTCTCACTGAACATATGCAGTTGTTCCTGGACGTCGAGCATTGAAAGTCGCGCATCCCGCTGTGCAGCCTTCGATCGGTGACGGTTTTGACCGCATGTGGTAAAGTAATACTCTTGCTACACGAGGTATTACATCGATGGCGACGAATGTAACCAGCAAAGGGCAAGTAACCGTGCCCAAAAGCGTCCGCGACTATCTGGGACTTAAGCCCGGCGTGGCTGTGATATTTGAGCGTCTGTCGAGCGGGGAAGTAGCCCTACGTCCGGCCAAGCGAGGTGCGAAGCCGCGCCCAAGTGTCTTTGCACGACTGCGCGGACGCGCCACGGTAAAGATGAGGACAGAGGACATTCTCGCTCTCACACGCGATAGCTAGCCGGCGGCGTGATTCTCGTCGACACCAATGTGCTGCTCGATGTGCTGCAGGACGACCCCAAGTGGGCCGACTGGTCGCAGGGTCAGCTCGAAGCCGCGAGCCTGACCGAACGGCTAGCGATCAATGCGGTGATCTATTCTGAACTCTCGATGGCCTTCGCGCGAATCGAGGAGTTAGAGGTAGTCATCGCCGATGCCGCGCTGATGCTCGAGCCGATTCCGCGTGAAGCATTGTTCCTGGCAGGTAAGGTGTTTCTCGAGTATCGGCGACGAAAGGGCACCAAGCAGGGTGTACTGCCTGATTTCTACGTCGGCGCCCACGCGGCCGTGTGCGGCTATGCAATCCTGACGCGCGATAGCGCTCGCTACAGAAGCTATTTTCCCACCGTTGAACTCATCACTCCCGCCCAAGGGTCAGAGGCGGAATGACAAACTAAGTCTCCCCCTTGTAGCGCGAGCAATCTGACGCTAGCCGCCCGGTCCTTCAATTTGGTATTCTGGAAGGCTGGGTAGGCTCCAGCCGTCGCCAACCCTGAGCGGCGCACCTCATGACAGGAGCGCCAATGCGTCCGGATATGGCAAAAGTCTTGGTCGAGCGACCCCGGCCGCCGAGCCGCGTACCCCGCGGCCGTGATGGCCGGAAGTTTCGCGACAGGAGCGAGGCCGCGTTCCTGCCGATGAAGGCGGGTTATCGGGATCTCAAGTCCCTCAATGAAAACCTTCGGCCGCTGGAGCGGTATTTGTCGCGCCAGGTAAACCGTCCCTGGGACATTGTCTATCGGGAGATGTGCGCGGTAATTGACGGGCGCAGCGCTGTCCAGCGCCACATCCTCGAGCATCTGCGTCAGTATGTTGCGATTCACACGTCTGTGGTCGATGGAGAACTCATCGATCGAGGCAATCGCTTTTTCGGCCCGGGGCCCATCTGGCAGTCGCTGTACGTTCACCCCAGGACCGGACTGCTGCGCACGAACTCACAGGATGTGTCGTGGCGCCGAGGCTATCGCGAACGGCAGCAAATCGCCAAACGTAAGCGTGCCAACCGCTGGCGCGAACTCTCCCCCAGTCGCCAATTGCACCGGCTCGATGGGCAATGGTTCATCGTGGAGATCGTAGCTCTGCCGCCGGCCCCTGCGACGGTGTGGGATGCGGTGCGGCGCCGTCGTATCACGCAAGGAACAAGCAAGACGCGCCGCGCGATGGAAGAAAGATATGCGCAGCAGCTCTTCGGCCGGTCGGGCGTCTACGCCGCCTCGAAGCGTCAGCTGGCGTCACGAGAGATGCGCGACTATGGGCTTCTCGACTCCGCATAATCGATCCGCCCCCTGAAGGCAGCCTACACAACATTCTTCTGACCGTCTTGTCGGACGCGCCCGGTTTCATCGTGACGTGCAGAATCGCGTAGACGTAGCTATCGGCTCCATCGGCCACGGGGCGCCAGTGGCCGACCGCCTATGGCATGGAGCGCATCCTATGCGCGAGCGGCGAGGTCGGCAAATGTTAGGCGCCGCAAGCGCTGCCCAAAGACAAATGGGATGCGGCCTGGGCCGAATCCGAAAGGACGGTCACCGATTATTTTGTGGTGAAGCATTGAGTGGCGGCCATCCATAGGAGATGGCGCCGCAGGCGCAGAAAAGAGCACATATGGCGGGTTCTGTCGTTCGAATCGGTTCTACTTAATAACACCGTCATACGAAAGGGATTACATGCAACGTCAAGTCAGGCTCATTATGGTCACGGGGCTCGCGGCGATGGTGACGGTGCTCGCTAACGCGGCAGGTGGGCAGGAAACGATGACAGGGCTGCCGCTGCCGGATGCAGCGTCCGGCATGCGCGTCGACCCGCCGGCGGTGGACATGCCTCCGGCCTCGATCTGCCGCAGCACGATGAAATCGGTTTTTTACTCCGTCTCCGGATTTCGGATCAGCACTGCTCTCGCCTGGTATGGCGCCCATCTGAAGGGCTTCAAGCATCTGCATGGCTACGGCGCGGGCCGCACGCAGGATGCGTTCCTGAGTGCGGACGGCACGCTGTACGTCGGTATCACCGGCAGCCCGGGCAAGGATGGCGCGGATAGTGAGGCGTACGCCGTCGTCTACGCGACCTTCAAGCCGGCCGTGTCAGAAAAGGGACTGCTGGGAATGCTCACGCAGCACGGCGGCTGCTAGAGCGGCTCACAAGCAACCTTGCTCATTTCAAGGAAGAACCCAATGAGAATTCTGTATCTATCCATGGCACTGTCCTGCCTGGCGACGAGCGCATGGGCTGCTGACGATCCGCTGCCGGCGGGCGCGATCCAACGTGGCACGCTCGCCAATGAGAAGCTCATCGCGGACACCAAGCTCGGGGTCGCCAGCAAGGTCGGCACGATGGGCTGCGAGAAGCTCGGGGATGTCGCCACCTATGTGACGCAGCTGCCGACCGGTGCTCCCGGCCACCGGCGATGGAAAGAGCTGTGGATCGTATCGGGCTGCAATCACAAATATCCGGTGAACATCGAGTTCGCCACATCCGGCAACGACGCCGACTGGACGATTCGTTAGTTCGATGTGACCCGCTCGGGAGAAATCGGACCAACTGGAATATGAGTTTTGCGACAAAGTCGGGTCTTGGAGGACGGAGGTTTTGTCGTGAAGAGGAAGCGGTTTTCGGTCGAGCAGATCACGAGTATTCATACGTGTGATGTCAGCCTGTGGTTCCGGTTCGCTTCAGGGCAAGTTGTCACGTGAAGCAACGCCACCTTTCTTGCGCGGAAGATGCAGGCGGGGTTTCGGAGTAAATCCAGTGATACCCCGGCGGTAGGTCTTGTACCGGGACTGGGTTCGAGCGCGCCATGCTTGAAGCGGTACAGCCTCGTAGCGCGATGGTGGACCAAGCGTTCGATCTACTTGACCTTGTGCCCTGTCTGGTCGAACGAGTTACCTTTCGGATCCTCAAAATGGGCGTGCATGGTCACGCCATCCGGGTCGACCGACCAACGTGTCCGCATGCGGAGCTGCCCCTTTTTCGTATATGTTTCCTCGATTGTGTTCGGGCTAATCATCTTCACCGATACCTGGTCCCATCGAGGATCGCCTGTGTAAGGAGCTGGAGTACCGTCGAGCTTCGCGATATACGAAGACCCCTCAATATCATTTCGCTTCAACGATCCACCGATCACTTTGAACGTTGTCACGTCAACATTGTCGGACGTTTCCGTTTTTGTGAGCTTCCAGCTGCCGGAGATTGCGTGAGAACCCGCAGGCCCGGCGGCAACCCGCACGAAATACTCAGTTACAGTGAAGGGTTGAGGCCCGACGTCGAAGATGATCTCGCTGACCGTCTCGGTGTTTCCGTCCGGGGAAACGGCGATCGTGGAATCGAATGATTTCTTTCCCTTATTCATTTCGGTCATTGCGACCGAATGCTCGTCGACAGCGCGTACGCTTCGCGTATCAACACCGGAGCCAGGCACCGGATGCTGCGCGCCGTCGGCCTTGAGTTCGCAGGGCGGTTCGCAGGTCACGTATTTGTAGGTGCCCTGCATCAGTTGGCGCACTTCGGGCTTGGCGTTCCGTTCATTCTTGCCCAAGTCCGCCTTCCATGTTCCGTCGAACACGCTCGCGGCATGACTGGGAACCAGTGACCAGGATATAGATAAGGCTCGACGCCGCTGAGAATTTAAAAGCCATACACGCCCAAACTGAAGAGGGCTCACGCCCCTGGGGAGGCTATCTTGTAACTCTACGCCGCGAGCTTAGCACGGGATTGAAAAAAACCAGCGTCAAAGGGATTCAGGCATGGAAGAGCTATTCGTGGACCCATCCTGCGCATGACTTGGCACCGCAAACAATGACCGGCGGCCTGCCGCGGATACCCGCGCCGATGGGTGGCTGTGACTGAACATACGCAGCTGTTTCCTGGACGTCGATGCAGTCACCGACGTATCCGAGTGAGGCGGCAGCCAATCGCGCCAGTGTAGCAAGGCTGCGCTGCCGCTAACTTCCTGAAGCAAGCAGGTAGCGCACGCTACGCCCCCCACCTTGCATGCGAAGTATTCTACGTTCTACGAGCTCGGCAAGATCACGCTGTGCCGTGGCGGGACTGATGTGAGTGAGGTGCGCGTACTTCTTGTTGGTCATTCCGCCGACAAATCCTTCAGGGCCGGCATCGAGCAATGTGTTGAGTAGCTTGCGCTGGCGCTCGTTGAAGCCGGATCGCGAATGATGCATCCAGAAGCGGGCTTTCTGCAGTACGCGCTCGACCGTGCCGGCACTCTCAGCGCAAGCGGCCACGACCTGCTTGAGAAACCATTTCAGCCAATCCGTTGCGTCGAGATCGCCGCGCGACAGCGCCTGTAATGCCTCGTAGTACTCGCTGCGAACCGCCATGAATCTTGCTGAAAGGCTATAGAGCCGCGTTGACCGGTGCTCATCCTGGGCAAGCGCACGATCGAGGAGGGCACGACCGACGCGCCCATTACCGTCTTCGAACGGGTGAATGAGCTCGAACCAAGCATGGGCCAAACCGGCGCGCGCGAGTCCATCCACCTCCGCCGGTGGCTTGTTGAACCAGTCAAAAAAGCGTTTGAGTTCCCGCTCGAGCCCGCGCCGCGGAGGCGCCTCATAGTGAACCTTCTGCCGACCGACCGGAGCAGAGACGATCCGCATCGGGGAGGCGCCGCGCAACGTGCCGACGCGGATCTTGGCGAGCCCCGAGCGCCCGGTCGGAAAGAGCGCGGCCTGCCAGCTGGCGAGCATTCGTTGGGTCAGTGGCTTGTCCAGCTTCTGCGTAGCATCCAGGAGCACGTCGACGAGGCCCTCGACGGAGCGTGACGGCGCGGGTAGGCCTGCGGTGGGCAGGCCGAGCCGGCGAGCCAGTGAGTTACGTAGTGCATTGGGGTCGAAGCGCTCGCCCTCAATGGCGCTGGTGGCAACGCCCTCGGACGTGAGCATTTCCAGCTGGGCGTGTAGATCCGAATCGGGGTCCAGCAAGCGGGCCATCCCGGTGAGCTCGCCCTGGGCCTTGCGGGCCGCGGCCAGCGGCTGTGCCAGACGAGCCGAATCCCAACGAAATTGGGGCCAGTCGTGGCGCTGCCAGATCCAGGGCCTGAGGTGTTTGTCCGCCATAATCGCCTCAATAAGTGAGGTGGTTATAGCCCCTAATCACCTCACGGGGCGGACCAGCATCACGGTGCCCCCGCGCACCTTGGCACCTGGTGCCAAAGCTTTGGATAGGCCTTCGCGACAAGTCCTAATTGGCTCCCCGGGTTGGACTCGAACCAACGACCAACGGATTAACAGTCCGACGCTCTACCAACTGAGCTACCGGGGAGTGGACGCGGCGTTCCGAATGAACGCCTTAGGTGGGCTCTCGAGAGGCGGCGAATTCTTAAGGTTTGGGAACCGCTCGTCAAGGACTTGCATGCATCGGCGATCGGCCCTCTAAGCGGTTTTGGCCTGAGCCTGGGCCTGGACGGGCAATACGGCGCGGATGCGTGCGATTGCCTTTTCCAGCGTCTCCCGGCTGCAGGCGAAGGAAAGCCGCATATGGCCCGGGGCGCCAAACCCCGAGCCGGCCACGACCGCGACCAGCGCCTTGTTGATCAGCAGTTCGCAGAACGAGTTGTCGTCGCGCAGCCCGAGGTTGCGCATGGCGCCGCGCACATCGGCGAAGGCATAGAAGGTACCCGCGCCCGGCAGGCAGGACACGCCGGGCAGGCTGTTCAAAGCGGCGACCAGGTAGTCGTGGCGTTCCTTGAATGCCCGGTTCATATCGGTGACGCACTGCTGGTCGCCATTGAGAGCAGCGACCGCCGCTTTCTGCGAGATACTCGAGGCATTCGAAGTCGATTGCCCCTGAATCGTGGCCATCGCCGTGATGATCTCCTTCGGACCGCCGCAGTAACCGATGCGCCAGCCAGTCATGGCGTAGGCTTTGGAAACCCCATTGATAGTGACCGTGCGATCGTAAAGTTCCGGCGCCACGGTCAGCAGGCTCGCGAATGGCTCGCTGCTCCAGTAGATCTTCTCGTACATGTCGTCGGTGCCAATCAGGATACGAGGATGTTCCACCAGCACATCGGCCAGCGCCCGCAGTTCGGCACGCGTATAGGCGGCGCCGGTCGGGTTGCTGGGGCTGTTGAGCAGGAATAGCCGCGTCTTGCTCGTGACCGCGGCAGCCAGCTGCTTGGGGCTGATTTTGTAACCCTGCTCAGGGCCGGCACTCGGAGTGACCGGAATGCCGTCGGCGAGCATGACCATGTCGGGGTAAGACACCCAATACGGGCTCGGAATAATGGCCTCGTCGCCGGCATCGAGCACCGCCATGCACAGGTTAAAGATCGTCTGCTTGGCGCCGCTCGATACCAGGATCTGCGGGCGCTCGTAGCTGATGCCGTTGTCGCGCCTGAATTTGGCAATGATGGCGTCCTTGAGCTCGACGATGCCATCCACATTGGTGTAGCGCGTGAAGCCACTGCGAATCGCCTGCACGCCGGCATCGGCAATGTGCACCGGGGTATCGAAATCCGGCTCGCCCGCCCCCAGACCTATAACGTCCTTGCCCTCGGCCTTGAGGCGCGCGGCCAGGGCAGTGACGGCAAGTGTCGGTGAGGGTTTGACGCGCTGCGCGCGCCTGGAGACGTTTGAATGCACGAAGTACCTCTGCGAGAGTTCGACCAGCGACCGCCATGGGCGATCGGGGGGTTATATTACGGGATTCGATTCCCGACGACCACGACCGGACAACGACACAGCGCATGAGTGAACCCACCGATCGCTTTGAATTAAAAGCCAGTTATGAGCCGGCGGGCGATCAGCCGCAGGCCATCGAGGGCCTGATCGATGGGCTGGAATCGGGGTTGGCGCACCAAACGCTGCTCGGGGTAACCGGCAGCGGAAAAAGTATCGGCTATGACGATCCGTTGTACTTGATTGAAAAAGTGGGCGATCAGCGCCGCGCCATGGTAGTCAAGGCCGGTCCGTTCATCGATGCCTTGATGACCGCACGGGGAATGGGCGCATCTGAGGATCCGGAAACGGAACGGTACGCCTGCGTCGATCGGGCATTCTTCACCCTGGCCTACGAGTCAACTTATGGCACCACGGCTGAATATCCGGTGGCGGCGTTCGTTCGCCATCGGGCGCCCGACAGAATGTTCCGGCTGCGTACGCGCTGTGGCCGTGAAATCACGCTTACCGGCGATCACAATCTCTGGGTTTTGCGCGACGGTTCATTGCAACTGATTCGCACCGAGGAGGCCCGCAGCAGCGATTACCTGCCCATGCCTGAGTCTCTGGCGCAGGACCTGCGGCAATCCGAGACTCTTCAGGTACTGGATGTGCTCCCGTATCTGGCCGATACGCAATTGTCGGTATTTGCCGAAGCGCCCATCCTGAAATATGTCGCGGCGGGGGGGGCCGGATCATTCATCACCGCCATGAGCGGCAGCGGCATCAACCCCCGTATGAAACTCGCGGCAATCCGCGGGGGCCTGTGGCGGCGCGGCATCAAGGTGCGGCACTTTGTTCGCCTCATGGCGGCGACCGATGATCTGGCACGCTCGTACGGCGATGCAGAAATATTCGTTGGCGGAAAAAAGCAGTCATGTTGCCTGCCGGCGCACCTGCCGCTGACGGATTCGCTGCTGGCGCTGTTCGGGTACTACATCGCCGAAGGCAATAGCCAGCGCCGCTATCTGATCATCTCCAATCGCGAGTCTGGTATTCGGGCCGGCATTGAAAGCGCGCTGCATGAGCTGGGCGTACCGTTTGGCATCCGTCCATCCTCCGATTACCAGATCTCTTCCACGGCGCTGACCGCGCTCATGGGCACACTGTGCGGCAAGAGCGCGCATCACAAGCGTTTGCCGGAATTCTGGCCACGCCTGAGCGATCGCGCGCTGGGCTGCCTGCTGCGAGCTTACTACGACGGCGACGCCACCGTGTCGGCTAACGGCCAAGTCATCGCCGCGACCGCCAGCGAGCAGCTGGCGTCCGATCTCGCCTATGCCTTGAAACGCTTCGGCATCCATGCGCGCATACGGCGCACCTCGAAGCGCGCCACTAATTCGATGCACGCGGGCGGCGAGTATCTCGATGTGAGCGTTTCCGGCGCCAGGGACGTGGAGCGTTTTGCGCGCGCCGTCGGCTTTGGGCATCCGGAAAAAAACCGCAGACTGGAACAGGCGCTTAAGCGCAAGCGCGACACCAATGTGGATGTGGTGCCGATTTCAGGCATCGACTGGCGAGATCTGCGCAGAGCATCGGGACTGTCTATGCTGACGCTCGCCAGGCGCGCGCGGTGTTCGTGTCCGATGATCAGTATGATGGAAAGCGGCAGCAGGCGACCGAGCCGGGCACTGCTGACCAGACTACTGAATGTCGTTGGCCGCCAGCTGCATGAGCAGAAGGTCACTGACCTGCGTACCTGGAGCCGCTGGCAGCGCATGCGAGGCCTGTGCAGGGTACGGTGGTCGCCGGTGCGCAGCGTCGAGCGCATCGACTACGCCCACGCCCATGTATATGACCTCTCGGTCCCCGGACCGGAGACGTTCCTGGCGGGGCTGGGCGGCGCCCTGGTACACAATACCTACACCATTGCCAACGTCATCGAGCGCGTGCAGCGCCCGACCATGGTGCTGGCGCACAACAAGACATTGGCGGCGCAGCTCTACGGGGAATTGCGGGATTTCTTTCCGCGCAATGCCATCGAGTATTTCGTCTCGTACTACGACTACTACCAGCCCGAGGCTTACGTGCCCTCGAGCGATACCTACATCGAGAAGGATTCATCGGTCAACGAACACATCGAGCAGATGCGGCTGTCGGCCACCAAGGCGCTGCTGGAGCGCCGCGACTCGATCATAGTCGCCACGGTTTCCTCAATCTATGGCCTGGGCGATCCGCAGGCGTATCTGTCGATGGTATTGCACCTGGTGCGCGGGGAGCACATCGATCAACGGCGGTTACTGCGTCGCCTGGCTGAAATGCAATACACCCGCAATGACATGGACCTGCAGCCCGGCACCTATCGCGTGCGCGGCGATGTCATCGATATCTTCCCGGCCGAATCCGGCCGCGATGCGGTGCGCGTCGAGCTGTTCGACGACACACTCGAGAATCTGTCGCTGATCGATCCGCTCACCGGCGCGGTGATCGGACGCATTCCGCGATTCACGGTGTATCCGGGCACGCACTATGTGACGCCGCGCGATCGCTTGATGGAGGCGATTGACCTGATTCGCGAGGAACTGCGCGAGCGGCTGGCGGCGTTGTATGCCGCCGGCAAGCTGGTGGAAGCGCAGCGGCTCGAGCAGCGCACGCTGTTCGATCTGGAGATGATCAAGGAAGTGGGCTACTGCTCGGGCATCGAGAACTACTCGCGCTACCTGTCCGGTCGCGGCACCGGCGAGCCGCCGCCGTGTCTGTACGACTACCTGCCGCCCAACGCCTTGCTCATAGTCGATGAGAGTCATCAGACCATCCCGCAGCTCGGTGCCATGTACCGCGGCGACCGCTCGCGCAAGGAGACGCTGGTTGAATACGGCTTTCGCCTGCCCTCGGCGCTCGACAACCGGCCGCTGAAATTCGAGGAGTGGGAAAAACGGGCGCCGCAGATGATCTTCGTCTCGGCCACCCCCGGCAAGTATGAGGCGTCCAAATCCTCGCAGGTGATCGAGCAGGTGGTGCGCCCCACCGGACTGCTCGATCCGCAGATCGAGATACGGCCCGTGCGCACACAAGTGGACGACGTGCTATCCGAGATTCACCGCTGCGTGGCGGCACAGCAGCGGGTACTGATCACCACTCTGACCAAGCGCATGGCGGAGGATCTCAGTGAGTACCTGCACGAGCATGGCGTACGCGTGCGCTACCTGCACGCCGATATTGAAACGGTGGAGCGCGTGGAGATTATCCGCGACCTGCGACTGGGGCGCTTCGATGTGCTGGTCGGTATCAACTTGCTGCGCGAAGGTCTGGACATGCCCGAGGTGGCATTGGTGGCGATCCTGGATGCCGACAAGGAGGGCTTCCTGCGCTCCGAAGGCTCGTTGATTCAGACCATGGGGCGCGCGGCGCGCAATGTGCACGGCCGAGCGATTCTCTATGCCGATCGTATCACCGGCTCGATGGAGCGCGCCATCGCCGAAATCGATCGCCGTCGCGCCAAGCAGCATGAGTTCAACGTCGAGCACGACATCACGCCGCGCAGCATCATCAAGCCCGTCACCGACATCATGGAGGGTGCGCGCAGCGGCACCGGCGGTAAGGGCTCATCCGGACGACGTGCGCGCGGGGAAGGCAAGAGCGGTCCGCTCGACACGCGCAAGCTGCGTACCTCGGCCGACATCGCCCGCGAACTCAAGCGCCTGGAGAGCGATATGTATCGCCACGCCCGCAATCTGGAGTTCGAGCAGGCAGCGCTGCTGCGCGACCAGCTTGAGCAGTTGCGACAGCTCGAGCTCGATCTGGCCGCGACAACCTCGTATGACGCCCAGCCGGCCGTAGCGAGTACCAGTAAGGCTATTTGACCGTGGCCGCCCCCAGCGGCATGGGCAAAGGCACGCGCCAGGCAACTATCGATCCGGCAACACTGCCGTGCCTGGAGGCTTGCTGAACACCAGCAGGTTTGCCCATGTGTAGTTGAATATCAGCGCAAGCGCCGATCCTGCGGTCATAGGAATCAGTGGCCGAGCGGCGACTTCGGGCCAGTGCCGGATTGTCAGCACGAACGCGCCCACATTGATCAGTGCGCCGATGACTTGACCACCGACATACAGAACGTAGCGGGCGTGCGCGCCTGCTTGGGATCGATCCCGAAACGTGTAGCGCCGGTTCAGCAACCATGTCGCTGTCACCGCGATAGGAAATGAGATGCATCGAGCGATGAGCGGCCGAACCCCGAGACTGAACAGCGCCTGGAGTATGCCGGCGTCCACCATAAAGCCGATGCCACCGATCGCCCCAAACGACAATATTCGCGCTTTCAGGCTCGTAAACGAGCTATCGGGTTGCGGCATCGCTCATCACTTGCCGGGCTTGGTGAATCGAATCGGAATGCTAAGGTACGCCAGGCGCTTCGCCTCCATGCGCCCGCGAGTCACCGTGTCCAGCACCAGCCCACAGGTAAAGCTCAGAAGAGCCATTACCATCAGACCCATCGACAGAACCGCGGTCGGCAGCCGTGGAACCAGGCCTGTCTTTCCGTACTCCACAAATACCGGGAAGCCCAGCACGAGCGCCGCAATCGCGAACAGGCCAGAGACCACCAGGAAGAACGCGAGCGGCTTTTCCCCCTTGATGAGCAGGAAGATCATCCGCGCAATGCGCAGGCCATCACGGTAGGTGTTGAGCTTGCTGACCGAGCCGGGCGGCCGCTCACGATAGGGAGTCGGCAGTTCGGCAATGGGCAGACGCAGTTCCAGGGCGTGCACCGTCAGCTCCGTTTCTATCTCGAACCCCGTTGCCAGGGCTGGAAAGGACTTTACGAAGCGATGCGAGAAGATTCGGTATCCGGATAGCATGTCGGATGAACGGCTGCTAAAGATCCAGGCGACAAATCCGGTCAGCAGGCTGTTGCCGAGGCGATGACCCGCCCGGTAGGCCGATGCGGAGTTCTCCACTCGAACCGCGCTGACCATATCGAGAGAATCCTCGAGCAGCTTGCGAATGAGCGCCGGTGCACTCGCTGCATCGTAAGTATCGTCGCCATCGACGAGCACATATATGTCGGCCGCAACGTCCGCAAACATACGCCGCACGACGTTGCCTTTACCTCGTAATGGTTCGGTTCGTACAATCGCACCCGCCGCCCGCGCTACCTCGGCTGTGCTGTCCTGGGAGTTGTTGTCATAAACAAAAATAGTCGCGGCCGGCAACGCCAGGCGAAAATCTTCAATGACTTTGCGAACCGCGATCTCTTCGTTGTAGCAGGGCACCAGAACAACAACTTCAGGCTCGGTCATGGTGCGGTGGCGGGCTAGCTCATTCCAACGTGGAAGGCTGTTGCGGTATCCTAGTCGAAGCTGCGGATTCCCGCATGCGCCATCGACCGGCTTGCGCGGTCCGAATTGGTCAATTCGGGCCGCCCGAACCGGAGGTCATTGCTCAGCAGCATCCCACCCAGCAGAACGGGAGCATGCTGCTCACGACGGCCTGTCGCCGGCACCGCCAACAAGGATGCGATCGCCACATACGCGGCTACCCTGGGCTGGCTCACTTGCTTGCACGTGTAATAGAGCAGGCAAGCGGATAAAAAGACCAATCCGTTTTGCATCAGGCTCGCAAGGTACATTTCTCCCTTGAGCTCCAGCTGCAACAGCGGCGCGAGCCAATGAACGATCTTGTAGAGAACCGTCGGCGCTGCAATGGGCGTGTAGTTCTCCGCGCCAGGGAATCGTCCGAAGAGCAGATACTGTGTTTCGAGCCAGACATCGCGCGGATAGAGGTCGACGGGCAACAGCAGCGCGCACGCCAGCGTACACAGTATCAGTGCCGCAATGACGACCTTGTCTTGTCCCCGCCTGCGGAACCAATTGCCAAGCATGTTCATGAGAAGCTGCAAATCGGGGGAATCTCAATCACTGGCAGCGATCCCATGCGCCACTCCTGACGGTCGCAGGCGTTGGCCTCCACGTGCGATGGGATCGGCGTTCAGTGCGCCGCGATACCGAACAGGTTCTGGGATTCGATCGCCGGGTCGCTGCTCAACACGCAGCTGTCCAGATTGCCGGTGGCTACCGTGATCGGGCAGACGAACACGCCGCCGACGCCGCCCAAGCCGCCGTAACCGCTGACATAGGCATAGCTGTTGCTGAAAGCGAAGCCCACAGCCTGTGCGAAATTCGCGGCCACCGCGGTGATCACGCAGTTGGCAGCCGTGATGCTGCCGTCGCTGTTGATGGGGCAGCGCTTGACGGAATCGGCATCGTCGCCGGTGGCGACATAGACATTGCCGTTGTAGGCCGCATCACCGGCGGGTGTCAGGCCGACGGGGCTCTGCGTACAGTTCAACAATTCCCCGTCTATGGTGCTGACCACACACGTTGTCAGATTGCCGCCGTTATAGTCGACCATATAGGCATAGGCACTGCCATTGGCGGCCGTGGCGATCGATATGCCGTCAGCGACGTCGAGTCCGTTCGGTGCCGACCAGCCCGTGGTGAAGCAGCCACTGATCGAGCCATCGCCATTGACGGAACAGGCGATGACGGGCGTGGCACCATTGGCGTCGACCACGTAGATCAGACCGCCGAAGATGGCGATCGCACGCGGCGAGGTGAAGGGATTGGTTCCCCCGTCCGTCGCAACCGTGCAGGCGCCGAAAGTACCGTCGATGTTCACGGGACAGATGTTCACGGTGCCCGCGGAATCGTCAGCGATGTAGGCGAAGTTGCCGTTGAAGGTGAGTCCAACCGGGGCACCGAAAGCAGCAAGGGGGATGCAACCCGAAAGACTGCCGTCGGTGAAACTGGCGGCACAGCGCAGGACGTCGCCGGATTCGCCGCCGACGTAAAGATAGGTGGGCACGGACGCATAGGGTACATCCACCGAACCGGTCTGGGCGCCGCCGGCATTGTCTACATAGCTGTAGTCCAGAGAAATGATGCCGTTGCTGTTGTCCGACGTCGGCTGAAACTGCAGTGGCAGCGCGCAGGCATTGCCGCTTGCGGCGCTGGCGCAAGTGAAGCTCGCCGGGCCGGTCCAGTCGGTGGGAAGCGAGTTCAGGCCGCCCGTGATGGCCACATTGGACACGGGGTTGCCGTCATCGCTGGTAAAGGTGATGGTCGCGATCTGAGTGCCCTCATTGACTTCAGCCGTAACCTGGCCCGTCGGCGAGACGGTAGCCAACAGGCGGTTGTGCGAAGTGGAGCTGTATTGCAGCGAGGCGGTACCGGTCTTGGCGGCGCCGGCATTGCTGTTGTAGCTGAAGGCCAGTTGCAGCGTACCGGACACGACGGCGGTCGGGGCGAACAACAGCGTCAGCTGGCAGCCGCTGCCCGTGGCCAGCGTGGCGCAACCGAAGGCCGGCGGATTAGGCGCTCCCGGGAAACTCCATCCGGAGGGCAGATTGCCAAGATCGCTGGTGATGAGCAGGTTGCGGGCGAGGTTGCCATCGTCGGTGGTGAAGGTCAGCGTGACGGTCTTGCCGGTGCCGCCGACCACGGAATCGATCTGGCCTGAAGGCGCGGCAGTGGCCACGACATTGTTGTCGGCGGTCGCCACGTAAGGGATGGATACCGTGCCGGTTTTGGCACTGCCGGCGGCACTGGTATAGCGGTACGAAAATACGATCGTGCCGGAAGCGACGGCCGTGGGACTGTAATTGAGGTTGAGCGTGCAGCCGTTGCCCAGATTCACCGTGGCGCAGGTGAAGCTGGCCGGACCCGACCAGCCGGCGGGCAGCGTATTCAAGCCCGCGGTGAGCTGCAGATTACTGGCGGCATCACCATCGTCGGTGGTAAATCCAATGGCGACCGCGCCATTGCGGCCGCCGACGACGGCCGCGAGCTGGCCGGCCGGATCCGGCGTGGCGATCACATTGTTGTCGTTGGTGACCAGGTAGGGCACGTCAACCGATCCCGACTGCGCCGCGCCGGCGTTGTCCGTATAGGTGAAATTGAGCATCAGCGTACCGCTGCCCGGTGCCGGTGGTGCAAACGTCAATGGCAGCTGGCAGCCGTTGCCGGTACTTACCGCCGCGCACAGGAATGTGGCGGCACTGCTGGTCCAGCCGGCCGGCAGCGATGCCAGGCCGGTGAGCTGCAGGCTGGTAGCCTGAGCGCCGTCGTCGGTGGTGAACTGCACCGTGACCGACTGCTTGCCGCCGGCTATGACGGTGATCTGACCCACCGGCGTGACCGTCGCGACGACGTTGTCGTGGGTGGTGGCATGGTAGGGGAGCATCGCGGCGCCGAACTGAGTCTTGCCTTCGTCGTCAACGAACTCAAAGGCAATGGTCAAGGTTCCCGTGGCCGCGGCGATCGGCGTAAAGCGCAGGGCCAGCACACAACCGCCGCCGCTCGTCACCTGGGCGCAGGACAGCGGCGCGTTGATGGCAGTCCAGCCGACCGGCAGTGTTCCCTGCGTGATATGAAAACCGGTGGCTGGTTTGCCGTTGTCGCTGGTGAACGCCAGGGTCACCGTCTGGCTGCCGCCCACGACCACCTGCAAGGTACCGGCCTGCGACCAGGTACCGGCCACGGTGTTACGGGCCACCACCACCACGTCCGCGCAGCCGACAAACCAAAACACTAACAGCAGCACGGCTGATCGGAATGCAGAGGACGGATTGACGGTCACCGGGAATTGCTCCTGTCGCGTCCGCCGGAAGGCGTTTTCGCGCTCAAGGGCCGATTATTCATTAGCCGCTGGTGCGCACATGAGACCGCCTTCTCACTATGGAGGGGCGTTGCGATCGCATGCGGTTTGCACTCCAATATGCGAGTACCCCGTCACGCCGGGCGGGCGCTGCGGCAGCGTTCTTGCGGCACGTGACGG
>Ga0209483_1001237_pt1 | contig 19720 bp, 19 predicted proteins | sample NGEPerA_FD_184508 | JGI IMG/M metagenome (GOLD analysis project Ga0209483, IMG submission 184508) | Arctic peat soil microbial communities from the Barrow Environmental Observatory site, Barrow, Alaska, USA - NGEE PermafrostL2-A... | ecosystem: Environmental > Terrestrial > Soil > Wetlands >... | reverse complement strand
AAGGCGAGGTGTTTCCCGGCGTCACCGCCGTGCCCAGCCTTGGCCATACGCCGGGCCATACCGCGTTTCTCGTCGCCTCCGGCAAGGATCAGTTGATGATCTGGGGTGACACGGTGCATGTGCCGGAAGTGCAGACCGCGTTTCCCGAAGCCGGCATGGCGTTCGACACCGATCTCGCGGCGGCCGCGGCCTCACGCAAGCGCATGTTCGATCGCGTCGCCAGCGACGGCGTCCTGGTCGCCGGCATGCATTTGCATTTCCCCGCGTTTGCGCATCTGGCGCGGCGAGGCGAGGCCTATGCGCTTGTTCCGGAGGCGTGGCAACACTCGCTGGATGCGAGTTGAGCGACGCGATCGGGCGGAACCGGCGCTCCTGCGCGTGGCGGCGCGCGTGGAGAAGTACCGATAAATAGGCACGAAGCAGCTTCGCTGCCGGCAACGACGCTCACGATCCAATCCTGACGCGACGACGCACGCTGCGGCGACCGTTCCGTCGTGCGCAAAGCCATGTGAGGTGAATCACATCTGCAATGAACGCGAATTCCTAAGAGCGACACCACGGGACTAGTGACGGCTCCTTGAGACGGGGCTTGAGCAAACATCAAACCCAAGGAGACGAACATGGAATCCGCAATGCATCCCGCAAACGAATCCTCGAACGGCGATCTCGCCGTATTGCCCGAGCGCGACCAGGCCGCCGCCACGCTGGTGAATGATCCGCCGGCAGTGGACACGCTACAGTTCTGGGAAGCCGAGCACACGCGCCCCGACTTTCAACCGAGCCGTGAGGGGACTTCCGAGCTTGTCGCGGCAACCGAAAATTATCTCGGCGAGTGCATGCGGCATCCCTATTTGCCGGTTTCCGAAATTCGCGCGCAGCAGTTTGCCCGCATCAAGGAACTGGTCGAACTCGCCTACCGGGACATTCCGGTCTATCGCGCCAAATACGATGCGGCCGGGTTCAAGCCACAGCATCTGCGCGACTATGACGATATCCAGAAGATTCCGGTCATTACCAAACCGGAACTCGTCGCAGCTTTCCCGAATCAATGCGTCAACGCGAAGTTCAGGAACGAGGATCTGTTTCCGACGCGCTCGTCCGGCTCTTCCGGCCAGACGCTGCTGATCCGCGTGAATTACGACGCCATTCTCACCGACACCATCCAGGGCATTCGCCAGTTCGCGATGCAGAGCGGGTCCAACTACCGCGAACAGGATCTGCTCGCCCACGTCTATACGGTGCCATGGTGGTTCGATTCGATCGGCGGCAAATATCCGACGGCGTTCATCTCGAACCTGATCCCGCCCTCCCGCGTCGCGCAGCACCTGCGTTATCTCGGCCCGAAAATCCTCTCGCTCTACCCCTCGAGCCTCGACGCGCTGATGCCGCATGTCGACGAGTTCCGCTCGTCGTTGAACCTGGCCGTGACGCATTCGGAATATTCCTCGCGCACCGCGCGGCAGGAATGGTCGAAGCAGCTCGGCGTGCCCGTGCTCGACGAATACAGCTCCGAGGAGGCGACCCGTATCGCGCTCGAATTGCCGTGCGGCCACTATCACGTCTGCGAAGACACCGTGCATCTCGACGTGCTCGATCCCGTCACGATGGAACCGCAGATTCCGGGCCAGTCCGGCATCGCCGTCATCACCAACCTGCTCAACGAGGCGATGCCGTTCATTCGCTACGTCCAGGGCGACTACATCACCCAGCCGGCGAACCCGGAACCCTGCGACATCAACTGGTCGCAGATCGCCAGCATCGACGGCCGGCTCAACGACGCCTTTCTCAACCGCGACGGCCGCAAGGTCCCCGCCGGCAGCATCCTCGACGCCACCTATCGGTGGATGTTCGACTGCAACCTGCACCTCGCGCAATTCGAGATCGTGCAACAGGGGCTCGACCTCGTGGAGGCGCGCGTCATGCTCGGCACGGACACGCCGCCCTCGCGGCTGAAATCCTCGATCGCGCATCTGGAGGACCTGCTCGCGATCTGCCTCGAGCATCCGGTGCGGGTGAAGGCCCGCGTGCTCGACGCGTTCCCGCCGAAGACCGGCAAGCGCCGGCCGATCCGCCGCGAGATTCCGGGAAGCTGAAAGGGAGACTACCGTGAGGGACTCATTGAACCGAATGGCGGCCATGACGGCGCGCTATTATTACCTGCTGCGCTCGTCATGGCTGCGGCTGCTGGAGCTGATCTACTGGCCGGCCATGCAGATGCTGGTGTGGGGATTTCTCTACACCTATCTGTATGACAGCAAATCGTCCATGACGAGCACTGCCGGCATGTTGCTCGGCGCCGTGCTGCTGTGGGACGTGCTTTTTCGCGGCCAGCTCGGCTTCAGCTTCACGTTCCTCGAGGAGATCTGGTCGCGCAATCTCGCGAACCTGATGATGAGTCCGCTGAAACCGGCGGAGCTTGCCGCCTCGTTGATGCTGATGAGCCTGATCCGGCTGCTGATCGGCACCATCCCCGTCACCATCCTGACGTGGCTGCTGTTCGGCTTCAACATCTACGCGCTGGGTTTTGGCCTGTTCGCGTTCCTCGTCAATCTCGTGCTGACGAGCTGGGCGATCGGACTTGTCGTATCCGGGATGGTGATCCGCCAGGGGTTAGGCGCGGAGAGCCTTGCCTATTCGGTCATGATCCTGCTGCTGCCCTTGTGCTGCGTCTATTATCCCGTGTGGGCGCTGCCGGCTTGGCTGCAACCAGTCGCCTGGTCGCTGACCCCGACCTATGTGTTCGAAGGCATGCGGGCGATGCTGCTCGATGGCGTGTTCCGCGCCGACCTGATGGTCGAGTGCCTGGCGCTCAACGCCGTCTATCTCGGCCTCGGCTTCACGACATTCATCCTCCTCTTGAGCAGCGCACGCCATCGAGGCGGCCTGCTCACCATGGGAGAGTAAAGGAAAGCGCCATGAGCAACATCGAAAAATTCCCCTCCGACCGGAAGGCCAAGCCGATGCCAGCGTCGCTCCCAGTGACCGATACGCCGACCGAGGTCGAGGCCGAGCCGGCGATCGCGGTGGAAGACCTGTGCAAGAAATACGGTTCGCACTGGGCCGTGGACGAGGTGAACTTCATCGTCCCCAAGGGTTGGACCGTCGGCCTGCTCGGCGGCAACGGCGCCGGCAAGACCACCACCATCGCCATGATCATGGGGCTGGTGATTCCGACGGTTGGCAGTGCCAAGGTCCTTGGCTGCGATATGGCGCAGGAACGCCACAAGGTCCTGAGCCGGATGAATTTCGAGAGCCCTTACGTTGCGCTGCCGGCGCGGCTTACGGTACGCGAAAATCTCATGGTGTTCGGACGGCTCTACGGCGTATCCAACGTCAAGGCGCGTATCGAGGAACTGACCGAGGATTTCGAACTCGGTGATATCCTCGACCGGGCGACCGGGAGACTCTCGGCCGGCCAGAAAACCCGCGTCTCGGTGGCGAAGGCGCTGATCAACGACCCGGAAGTCCTGCTGCTCGACGAGCCGACGGCGTCGCTCGATCCCGATCGCGCCGAATGGGTTCGCAGCCGCCTGCGCGCCTTTCAGCAGCGCCGTGGCGCCACCATCCTGTTGTCCTCGCACAACATGCCGGAGGTCGAAGCGCTGTGCGACTTCGTCGTGATCATGAGCAAAGGTCGCGTCGTCGCGATGGGCCGCCCGAAGGAACTCGTCGAACGGTTCAAATGCGAAGACCTCGATGAAGTCTTCATCTATTTGGCGCGGGTGGCGTGATGTCGCTGCTGTTCCGCACGCCGAAGGTTTTATCGCGGGCCGCGCAGCAGGAGCCGGTCCGGATTCGCCGCGAGCGGGGTTCCGACGTTACCGCCCGCGAACAACTGCTCGATGCCGCCTTCGGAGACGATCGTTTCGCCAAGAGTTCGGAACGGCTGCGCGAGGGCCGCGTGCCTGCCGGCGGGCTGACATTTGTGGCACTGGACGGCAACCGGCTCATCGGCACCATCCGGCTTTGGTCGATCACGGCAGGATATGACCGCCCCTGCCTGCTGCTCGGTCCGCTCGCCGTCGCAGCCGACGCACAAAACCACGGCGTCGGCGGCCACCTGATGCGCCACGCCTTACGCAAGGCCGCAAGCCTTCGCTACAGCGCCGTCATTCTGGTCGGCGACGCCGACTATTACCGCCGCTTCGGCTTTTCGTCGGAGCGGACCGGCGCCCTGTACATGCCGGGCCCGTTCGAGCGCGAACGTCTGCTCGCGTGCGAACTGGCGCCGGGAGCGCTCAAGGGCGCGCGCGGAACAATCGCCGTCCATCGCCCGTCAAGGCCGCGATTGCTGGGGAGCCTGGACAGGGTCGAAGGCTACGGTCCGGCGGCCCCGCAGATGGCGTAATCGAGCTTCGCGCGAGCATCAGATTTGCGCTCGAAAATGGCCCTCCCCGAGCGAAGCGCCGGTGTGCGAGCCGTACCGCTTAACAAGGCCGGTGTGGCCGCCACCTTCGGCGCTTTCCCGCGCGACCGCCTGAACCCGAACGATGGCAGCGTCGCCCTCGGCTATAACCGGTATCGGCGTAATCGCACGGCTATCGAACTAAAGTCCCGACTTGCTCGACACCTGCGTCGGATTTTCCTTCCGGTGCCGGGATTTGTTTGCGCCACCACGGGAATTGAGCAATACGCGACCACTCAGTGCCGAGAAAAACGACAAGGCGCGAAATCGCAATCCGAATTATCGAAGTGACGCAGCTTGTGATGGAACGTTGGGTCGTGTGCTTTCTTTAACTTGAGTTCGTCTTGAAGACGAACTTTCAAAGCACGGAGACCACCATGCGCAACACCTTGTTCGCGTCTACGCTTGCGTTCGCACTAGCTGCTTCGGGAGCTGCCTTCGCCCAGTCGGCGACCAGCACCAACCCACCTTCGCAAGACACCGCCAAACAGCAAAGTTCAGATCACAAACCCGCCCCGACGATCGAGAAGGTCACACAAGACCTGCAAAAGGCCGGATTCTCCGACGTCAAGGTTCTGGAAGATGCGTTCCTGATACAGGCCAAAACCCGAGATGGCGATCCCATGATCATGACCATTGGTCCGAGCGGCGTGAGTGCGATGGAAATGTCAAAATCCACGCAAACGACGGGTCAGGTTCATTCAGACACCAGCTCTGTTGCCCCCGCACCGGCGAATCCCGACAAGAACTAGACGAATCGGAGAGCGGTAATTCCGCTCTCCTTCGGCCAAGGCATCGGTATCTCTGTTCGACCGTCGCTGCCGCGCTGATCTTTGGCGACATGCTGCTTCTGTTCCGCAGGGCGCGCGCCGGCAACGGCTTGTTCCAGGACGAAAACGACCGTGCATCGGGATCAGGTGTCGAGCGTTTGTTCGCCGAGCGCCTCATCCAAGGATGATCCCCTTTTATCGACCGTCCCTCTAACCCGCCGGATCCGGGATGGGATCCAGCCTGCCGAGGAGGAAGATGTAGGCAAGGACGCCAACGATCAGAACAACACCCGCGGTCATGAATGCTCCCGTAAAGGAATGCGTGGCTCCGGCGATATAGCCTGTCGTTACCGGGGCAACGGCGCCCATCAGATTGTTCAGGAAGTTCATGATGCCGCCGATCGTACCGGTCCCGCCACGAGGTGCAATCAGAGACGGGATCGACCAGCCGACCGGTGCGGCCGCCGACAGGCCGCTCAACGCGATCGAGATCCAGACCACCGCCCATATGGGGCTGGTGGTGAGGGTAGCGCCGAAAACGGCAAGGCCCAGCAGCATGCCGCATATCAGGACCGTCTTGCGCACCGGCGTTTCATCGTAGCCGCGCGCGATCAAGTGGTCGATCAACCAGCCACCGACGACGAGATCGGCGACCGTGGCGCATGCCCAGGGAATCGCGGAGAAACCGGCGGACTTCAGGATGCTCATGTGCATCGTCTCGACGAGATAGTTCGGCAGCCACGTCAGAAACAAATAGAATGAGTATCCATAGGCTGCGAATCCGATCGTCAGACCCCAAACCTTCCGATTGCGCAGGAGATAGCCGAGCATCGCGACTTCGCCGCCCTCGGCCGGCCCTTCCGGCGCGGCCCCGCCCGCATGAATGTATTCGCGCTCTTCCGCGGTTAGTCCCGGATGTTTACTGGGATCGCGGTAGATGAACAGGAAGGCGAAGAAGTACAGGAAACTCAGTGCACCCGTGATACCAAATCCCCAACGCCAGCCGAAATGCACCACGGCGAGGGCCACCAGCGGCACACCGATCACGTTGGAGAATTTTGCCGCGGCATCGAAAATCGATGTCGCAAACGCACGTTCCTTGCGGGGAAACCAGTAGCCGGTTGCCTTCGAGTTCGCGGGGAAGCCGGGCGCTTCAGCGACGCCGAGCAGAACGCGCGCGCCAAGGATACTGCCGAATCCGCTGGCGAAAGCCGTCATCGCGGAAATCAGCGACCAGAAAAACGTGCTGACGCGGTTGACGCTGGTGACGCCGAAGCGATCGAGGATCATGCCGGTCGGAATTTGCAGCAGCGCGTAGGACCAGAAGAAGCCGCTGAAGAGCCAGCCCAGTTCGCCGTCGGTCAGGCCGAAATCATGCTTCAATTGCGGCGCGGCCACGGAGAGATTGATCCGGTCGAAATAATTGATGAGTACGCCCGCGCCCAGCAAGACGCCGATGCCCCAGCGCAGCCTGGGGATGCGCCGAACGGCGGTTGGTGGGCTGCCCGATGCGATCGATGTCATGACATAAATCCTCGCGGTCCGGCCGCGTGAGCGTGCAATTCCCTGGCTGTCCTCATCTCCAAGGCTGCAAGTCGACCGTTCATGCCCATCTCGCGGCAACAATTGGCAACAAAGACTTGGTGAACGAGGAAAATCGTCAACGCGACGTTCCTCTCGCTACGTGTGGAATACCGATTGGGAGCAAATGTTCCAGCGTCTGGACTAAAGTAGACCGGCGGATTCCGGTAAAACGTCCGAGAGCCCCGCTTTCTTGGATGTGAATAACTCCGTGCCGAATAGCCGCTCAGGCCGATTGAATCGGGAGATTGCCGTTCCGCGAATCAATGCACAACGCTAATGATCGCGAGGAGCTGTCGGTCCCATTCGGAGAACTTCTATGGCCCTTCCTCTCGTCCAACGGCAGCCGACCCCGGCCTGGGCCGGCGACAGGCGTTCAACGCGCGACGATCTCCTTGCCGAGTATCTTCACCTTCGGGAAATTTCCAAGAGACTTCATGAGGAAGTTCTCAGGTCCATTTCCGGCGACGCACTGCTGAAGCACGCGCGCCGGCTCGGATTGGCACAGGGAAAGACCCTGATTCTCGATAACAGGGACGAGATTTACTACGTCTACGACCTTGCCATTTACACGGCGCCGGCAGATCGCTCGCGGGCGATCGACCGCTACGCCAAATCGGCCAGGTTTGAACCGCGGTCCAGCGAGCGGCTGATGCTGGACGCGATGTGTGGGGCGCAGTTTGCGATACTCCTGATCGAAGAACGTCACGACGCGGTCGGCCTGATCGCCACCGATATTCTTCGTAACTCCAAAGTATGGCTGCTCGACATCGGGCTCGAGAGTTCGATGGAAGACGGAGAATTGATCGCTACCAGGCTGATTACCCCTGGGCCGTTCTCGATGACCGCCGGCGTCAACGTTCCGTTTGAGGTCGAAATGCTCGAGCCAATTTGCATGCTGCTGCCCCGGCGCCTGGGCAACAGCAAGCTGAGGCAAATAGCCGAGGACAGGCGCTTCGCTGAAACCGTCTACAAATTAGGACTCGCGGACGGCGTCATGGATCGTCTGGCCTATCTTGATCTGCCCGATCGAGCCTGACCTCGGATTCGTAAGACGGGTTGGGCTCTCGCAGAAAGCTATCGCCGTTCTTCCGCAAAGCGTTTTCTACCTTTAGGCCATTCACCCCGCCTTCTTCACCTCGCCTCCCACCAGCCCTTTGCGGACAGCTTCCGCATAGCCATCGTCGAGCGCGCCCTTGAGAGCGTCGATCAACACATCACACTCCGCTTTGGTGATGATCAGCGGCGGGCACACGTAAACCGCATCGGGTGCGGCGCGAAGGAGAACGCCGCGATCCATGGCGCTCTGCTGGATCAGCGGACCGATGCCGGCGGCGGGCGGCAACGCCGCGCGGCTCGCCTTGTCGGCGACGATCTGAACCGCACCGATCAGTCCGACGCCGCGCGCTTCGCCGACCAGGGGATGGGCGGCCAGCGCTTGCAGCCTGCCTTGCAGATAGGGGCCGACCTGCCGGACATGGGCGAGGATATCCCGCTCCTCGTATATCTTCAGAGTTTCCAGCCCGACCGCCGCGGAGACCGGGTGACCGGCATAGGTAAAGCCGTGCGCGAAGTTTCCGAGCTTGCCGGAATGCTTCGTGATGGCCTCGGCAATCTTTTCGCTGATGACCGTCGCCGAGATCGGCAGATAAGCGGATGACAGCGCCTTGGCTACCGTCATGATATCGGGCTCGATGCCAAACGTCTCGCAGCCGAACATGTTGCCGGTGCGGCCGAAGCCTGTGATCACCTCGTCGGCGATGAACAGGATGTCGTAGCGGCGCAGCACCTCCTGCATGCGGGGAAAGTAGTCGCGCGGCGGCACGATCACGCCGCCCGCGCCATTCACCGGCTCCGCGATGAAGGCCGCGATGGTGTCGGGTCCTTCGCGGATGATCATCGCTTCGAGATTGCCGACCAGCCGGTCGACGAAGGCCGGCTCGCTCTCGTTCGCCAGGCCATAGAGATAGTGGCTCGGACAGTCGGTCCGCAGCACGCCTCCGACAGGCAGATCGAAATCATTATGGTTGGGCGCCAGCCCCGTCAGGCTTCCGGAAAACACCGTGATGCCGTGATAGGCGCGCACGCGGCTGATGATCTTCTTCTTGCGCGGACGGCCGATCGCGTTGTTGTAGAACCAGACGATCTTGGCCGCCTGGTCGTTGGCTTCCGAGCCGGAATTCGCAAACAGCACCTTGCCGAGCCCCTTCGGGGCGATCTTCAGGAGCGCCGCCGCCAATTCGATCATCGCCTCGTTCGACCGGCCGTTGAAGGTGTGATAGGTCGGAAGCTGCTCCATCTGGCGAACCGCCGCCTCCACCAGCCGCTTCTCGGAAAAGCCGAGCGAGGTGCTCCAGAGGCCGGCCATGCCCTCCAGATATTTCTTGCCGCTATCGTCGTAGACATAGACCCCCTCGCCCTTCGCGATCACGGTCGGCCCGACCGCCTTGTGCTGCTCGAGGTTGGTGTAGGGATGAATGACGGACGCGACATCGCGAGCGGCGAGTGAATTGGGTTGAGCGACCATGGAGTTCTCCGGAAGTCATCGGACGGCGTGAAGCGGCGATCTTGTCCCACCGCAGGGACAACAACAAACTCAAATTATGCAATGAATCGACGGCGGGCGGGCAATGGCGCGCCATTCAGAATAAAATTGCGAACTCGTATGTAATTGAGATATCTATATAATACCCGACGCACTTATCTGCGGGCAACGAAGTTTTCTCTCAGCGGGGCTACCGGCCGTCAATCTGTCGAGCAATAGCCGAGGTACCAAGGCATTGTGAGGTGGGGTGTTGCGAGGGCGGGTCAGAGGGTGAAAAACTGCGATATCACCATAGACATGTCCGGTCCGGGTTAGCCCGGACCTTCGGCAGTGTCGAGCGGATGATCGCGGCATCGTAACCCGACGTGCAATTGCCATCACGGTACGTCGCAAACGTGCCAACTGCGGAAGCGGTGAGGCTCATTCAATCACCTCGAGGGCGAACGGCGCCGGCGGCCCGGTGAGACCAGCCCCGACGACCGACAGCGGCGCATCGATCTCATAGATCAATCCTTCCGGCGCAAACCTGATCTTTGGTTGGGCATTAAAGTCCGAGGCAACAGCCTTTTCGAGCAATATACGACCGAAGCCTTGGCGGGTCGGAGGGGTGACTGGCGGTCCGCCGAGTTCCTGCCATTGAAACTTGAACCTGGCCTCGGTGCCCACACCCTCGATCGACCAAAGGATCGCGATGTGGCCTCCTGGCCCGGACAACGCACCGTGCTTGGCGGCATTGGTAGCGAGCTCATGCACGACGAGGGCGAAGGTCTGCGCTAACCTGGGGGTCAGCATCACATCGGGGCCGCCAGCTTTGACCCGGCCTGAGAAGGCTTCGAACTCCAGACGGATGACCTTGGCTACGGGCAGGCCAACGAAGCCCTCTGTCACGAGCACCGCTTGGCTGCGTGCGAGCGCCTGTATGCGTTGCGTGAGTACTTCGCGCGCCTCGGCGAGCGATCGCGTTCCGGACAGACTGCGGGTCGCGATCGATTGAAACACGGCCAGCAGGTTCTGGCTTCGGTGCGCGAGCTCGTTCATGAGGAGCCGTTGACGATCCTCGGCCTCGCGTTCGTTGGTGATATCGGTGTTGGTGCCGAAGAACCGCGTGACCTTCCCGGATTCATCGCGGATGGCATTCATGCGGGAGAGGAACCAGCGATAATTGCCGTCTTTGCCACGTAACGGGAAGGTGTCTTCCCAGTCCCGCCCCTCCCGGAGGTGGCGTTCGAACTTCTCCGCCACGGCCTCGAGGTGGTCGGGATGGTGGACCGCCTTCCAGCCCACGCCCTGGTTCTCCTGGAGCGTGGTGCCGGTATACTCCAGCCAGCCCCGATTGAACCAGTCAACATAGCCTTCGCCGTCGGCAATCCACGCCAGTTGCGGAATATTCTCGGCGATGGCGCGGAAGCGACCTTCGCTTTCACGTAGCGCTGTCGCAGCCCGTTTCTGTGCGGTGATGTCTTTGAAAATAACTGCTACGCGACGATGATTTTGTTCTTGGACCCGAAAGGCGTAGAGTTCCAACACGCGCCCGTGAGTAACGAAGTCACGTTCAAACCTTATCGGCTCGCCGGTTCTGAGAACGGTGTCATAAATTAAGCACCATCCCTCAGGTTCGTCCGGCAACACTTGACGGATGGTTTTCCCGACCATGCCGCTCATGCCGGATTGCACCGCGAATGCCGGGTTGGCTTCGAGATAGAGAAAATCCGGCGGCGCGCCCACACCGCCTTCAACCTTTTCGATGACGCAAAAGCCTTCGTCGATCGAATTGAACAAACCGCGATAACGATCCTCACTTTCTCGCAGCGCTGCCTCCGCGAGCTTGCGCTCGGCGATTTCCTTTTGTAGTTGGACGTTCAGGGATTCGGCGGCTTCGGTGAGTTCTTGCTGACGCAGCGAACCGAGGATTAACGCCTCGTTCATCGCGAGCATCTTTTCATTTATCTGGGCGGCTTCAGTCACCTGGATGTACTCGACACTCTCAAGGGAGTTCCCGCTATAGCGGCTGCACCGTAGCACTCCCGGCCGATTACTGTAATCGGCCTTTTCTCTCTACTTCTTCGCCTTCGGTTCCGGCGGGGTTTCTTCTTTTTGTGACGGGCGCGGACCGGTTCGCGTGGGGATTCCCGTGGTCAGCCCGTCGTAATCCGTGGATCGCGGATGGATGACCACCACGCCCTTGTCCGTGATGACATATTCGCGAATGTCTTTGCTGTGATTGCCGCCGCGCATTTTGATGACGACCATTATCTTCCGAAGCTGGCCATCGATCTCCACATAACGTAGCCGGATAATGTCATCGGTGAGAAACGAAATTGTGTAATGGCTCAGCGACATCTCGGTAAATTTATCTTCCACCTCGACCGTGCTGAGAATCGTAACCCCGGCTCCCGTCAAGGCTGCGATCATCCGGTAGAGCGACTCGCGAAAGTCCGTGCGGAAACCGGGAGCCAGCGCCATCTCAAAACCGACCAGCGAATCGATTACCAGCCGTTTTGCGCCGACCCTTTTGATGGCATCGAGAATCTCTTGCATGGTTTCATCCACCGAAAGGTCGAGCGGACGGAGGTAAAGGATTTCGAGTTTTCCCTTTTGCTGCGGTGTTTCTAAATTCAAACCAAAACTGTCGGCGCGATCGGTGTACCCTTTCGGGCGTTCCTCGAAGATTGCCATGATACCCGGTTCACCCTTGCGCAATCCTTCGGCGATAAATTGCGTGGCCAAAGCCGATTTGCCCGTCCCCGAGGGTCCCGCTATCAGGAGACTGTCGCCTTCGAGAAGGCCGCCGCCCATCATCTTGTCCAACTCGGGAACGCCGACGGAAAGCCGCCGGCGCCGCGAAGGCTTCGGCCTTTGTCCGATCAATCCCAGCGTGCGCGAGAAGGCTTGCATCCCGTCATAGCTGATGCGGATGGTGTGCAGTCCCGGCACCGATGCCACCCCGCGTAATTTATAAATTTGCAACTTTCGCACCACGGAATTTCTCTCGGCCACCTGCGAAAGCCAGAGCAGACCATCGGCGACGGTGAACAGCGGATTGTCGCGCATCTCATCGACGGTATATTCGCCGACCAGAAACGACGTGGCTTCCCAACTGGTCAAAAATTGGGCGAGGCGCTGGATGAAGGATTGCATCTCCAGTTCGCCCGCGCCGGCCATCGCCTTGCGCACCACGGTGCGAAAGGAATCCACCACCACGACGCCGGGATTGGTCGCCGTGACTTCCTTGATAATTTCTTCCAGTACCGTATTCAAATCCTTTTCCAGCACCACGTCGGACAGGTTGATAAAGCGGACTGCCGTGCCCAGCCTGGATTCGTCGAAGAAAGAATATTGTTGCTGGTAGCGCAGCATCTTCAAAGCGGGTTCGCCGAGGACGGTGAAATAGAGTGCGGGTTTGCGCGCCGTCGCATTGGCGAAAACGATCTGATGCGCCAGTGTGGTTTTGCCGCACCCCGGAGTGCCCGCGATGATGTTGAAAGAAAATTCGGGGATGCCGCCGCCCAGGATGTCGTCGAGGCCGCGCACGCCGGTCGGCAATTTACGGATCGTGACTTTAGCCCGCTGGCTCACGGCCTCTTTTTTCGCCAGTTTGCGGTTTCGCTTTTTCATCTTTCACCCTTACCGACATCCAAACTGTTGAGGGACAGTTTCGGCCAGACCTCCCGCACCAACCGCAGCGTTAAATCTTCGCCGATGAAGGTCACCAGCAGTCCGAGCATCTGGGCGAGCAAAACAAGACAGCCCTCGAAAATCTCATCCGGATCAACTTGCGCGTCAAGTTCATCCAGCCCTTCCAAAGAGCCTTCCGCTTTGACATGCACCGCACGTAGCCACGGAAATTCCGTGTTGGAAAGCGCGAGCGTGCGCGAAAGCAGCGCACGAAAGCCAATGTTGCCCATGAGTGTCGCCAGCTGCGGACGCAGCTTGTCAATGACGAGACAGGCCACCGGGGTTTTTGTCCCGGATGATCTATTTCCCTTCGCCTCATAAACAACGAGACGCTCGGCGAAATCCCGCATCTTTGGAGTGGCACGGCTCATTTAGAAACGTGCTCGCATGGGCACTCTTCATTGAGACTTCTTGCTTGCGACCCGCGACGAGGGGCGCTCGCAATTTGCTCCGGCGAGAGAACGTAACCCAAGCAACGCGCTGCGCGGCATCGAACCGTCGCGCGCCGATTCATCCTGGGCGAAGGTAATCCTGCCATCGGCCTTGGTCGCATCCAGTCCAAGCGTGCCGTCGGTCGACGTGCCGGATCGAATCGCGCCGATCGTGCGGGCCCATCCTCGACAGCAAGATCCTGCCAGGAGCCGAGGTCGGTCTCCGCAGTCCTTATTGTGAGCTATTTTAGGGCAGCGTGTCGGTAATATACATTACCGTTTCGGGTCGGGAGCTGGCTTTTTACGTGTATGTTTTGGGAAGGTGAAAAGCCACGCGCTCTCGGACCAACTGATAACATTCACACGATGCCGCCGTGAGGCCCGGCCGATCCAGTATCGTGACCTGTTGTCGGCCGCGCTCAATCAAACCTGCGCGTTCCAACTCCCGGGCGGCATTCGTGATGGTTGGCCTCTGGACACCCAGCATTTCGGCAAGCAGGTCCTGGGTGATCGGCAATGCGTCCTCGTCACTACGGTCGCGCATCATGAGCAGCCAACGCGCCAGCCGCTCCTTCAGGCTGTGGGCACCGTTGCACGCTACCGACACCATCACCTGCTCGAGAAAGGCCTGGACGTAAGCGTACATAAGACTACGGAAGGCCGGCATCGACTCCGTGGCCCGCATAAACGCCACGCGCGACATCTTTGCTGCGCTCCCCGGGATTTGGACGAGAAGCCGGACGGCGGAACTCTTGGCGCCGAAGACGGCTTGTACACCCGCGCAGCCTTCCCTACCGATCGTTGCCATCTCAATGATACTGCCGTCCGCATAGACCGCCACCGCCGAGATCACACCGCTATCGGGGAAAAATACATGGTCGAGCGAACTGTCAGCGTCCATGAGGATCTGCTCGCGTTGGCAGCGAATGTGTTCAAGCTCCGGCATAAGCCGCTTGAGATTGCTGGATGGCAGGGCGAGCAAAAGCCGATTACGGGGCCAATTCGATATAGCGTTCATGCCCTTAAACCAGCCCAATTCGGGGTGGTCTATCAGCAGATGGGGTAACGGGCGAAGGCCAGGTCCGTAAGCCGCTGCCGGTCTCGCTCACCCTGCGGCTCCATTTCAATGATGCGCTTGGCGAGCACTTCACGCGTCGATGCAGCTTGGTCATCGGCAGCAAGAAAGTGCGATCGTGTCCGGATCAAAGGCTATATTTGCCAGAAGCGAATTTATCGGCATAGCGGTCCCATGCTTGCAAGCGGGACCGCTACCGGAACACCCACGGTAGCCTCCGCCGGTTCTGACCGTGCGCTGGTTGGAATGTGTTGTCGGTATGTAGATTACTATTCGAGAAACTTAGTATTTTACGTGTATGTTTTGGGAAGGTGAAAAACGACGCGCTCTCGGACCAACTGATAACATTCACACGATGCCGCCGTGAGGCCCGGCCGATCCAGTATCGTGACCTGTTGTCGGCCGCGCTCAATCAAACCTGCGCGTTCCATCTCTCCGGCGGCATTCGTGATGGTTGGCCTCTGGACACCCAGCATTTCGGCCAGCAGGTCCTGGGTGATCTGCAGTGCGTCATCGTCGCCGCGGTCACGCATCATGAGCAACCAACGCGCCAGCCGCTGCTTGAGGCTATGGGCACCGTTGCATGCTACCGACACCATGGCCTGCTCGAGAAAGGCCTGGACGTAAGCGAACATGAGACTTCGGAAGGACGGCATCGATCCCATGGCCCGTGTGAACGCCGCGCGCGACATCTTTGCTGCGCTCCCCGGGATTTGGACGAGAAGCCGGGCGGGGGAACTCTTGGCGCCGAAGACGGCTTGCACACCGGCGCAACCCTCCCGACCGATCGTTGCCATCTCAATGATGCTGCCGTCCGGATAGACCGCCACCACCGAGACCACACCGCTATCGGGGAAAAAGACATGGTCGAGCGAACTATCAGCGTCCATGAGGACCTGCTCGCGTTGGCAGCGAATGTGTTCAAGCTCCGGCATAAGCCGCTTGAGATTGCGGGCTGGAAGGGCGAGTAAAAGCCGATTGCGAGGCCAATTCGATAAAGCGTCCATACCGTTAAACCGCGCCCGGTTCGCATTAGTTCCAAGAGGAAGCGGGTGTGACGCCATTGGTCCACGCGTCAACATCCTTGTCCAGGAATGACCTCGACAGATGACGAGTGTCGGTGCGCCGGATTTAAACCTGAAATCTGCCATCCGCCTCCGGATGCTATGAGCCCCTCGCTGCGACACGGTTGTGACAGTCGAGATTTGGACCGGAGGCTGGCTGGTAGGACCTAGAGAAACCTCGGTGTTTAAAGGTTTCGTGGCGCTCCCTAGGGGAATCGAACCCCTGTTTCAGCCTTGAGAGGGCCGTGTCCTAACCGCTAGACGAAGGGAGCGTGCGGCTTCAGGGAATAGCCTTGAAATCGGGCTGCCGCAAGGTTTCCGGCTCACGGCTCGCTGACGAATTTCAGCCGGCCGGCCGGTTTCAGCGTCCGCGCGTCGAAGGTGCGGATTTCGGTCGCGCCGCCTATATCCAGCGTCACCAGCAGGCGGTCGCCGGCGACTGACGTGGAGACGATGCGGGCGCCCTTCGGCAAGGTGGCCGTCACGTCGGCGGCGGCGGTAACGCTTCCCTCTGATCGAAAAAGGCGATAGCCGATGGCGACCAGTACGGCCGCCACCGCCAGCGCCGTGGTCAGGCCCGCGATCAGCATCAACCGCCGGACGCGCGCGAATAGCGCGGCCTGTTCGGGGGTCGGTTCGGGCGGGGCGGTCTCGGTCATAAGGCTCAATCTTTTGCAACAAGAGAACTCAGCGAACAGCGGCGAGAGGCTCGAGGTCACCGTCGGCGGCGACGAGGGCTCCAACCGGCTCGACCGCGTGCTGGCGGCGCGGCTGCCGGAATTGTCGCGCTCGCGGCTGAAGGCGCTGATCCTCGCGGGCCAGGTCGCGCTCGGCCGTGACGCGGCCAAAAACGCCCTTGTCCGCGACCCCGCTTATCATGTCGCGAAAGGCGATACGATCACAATCGATGTGCCGCCGGCGGTTGCCGCCGAGCCTGGGGCTGAGGATATCGCGCTCGATATCGTCCATGAGGATGACGACATCGTCGTCATCGACAAGCCCAAGGGGATCGTGGTGCATCCCGCCGCCGGCCACGAGACCGGCACACTCGTGAACGCGCTGATCGCCCATTGCGGCGCGAGCCTGTCCGGGATCGGCGGCGTGCGGCGGCCGGGCATCGTGCACCGGCTCGACAAGGACACCACCGGGCTGATGGTGGTCGCCAAGAACGACCGGGCGCACGCCTCGCTCAGCGAGCAGTTCGCCGACCACGGCCGCACCGGGGAAATGCGGCGCGGCTATCTCGCCTTTGTCTGGGGCGTGCCGAACCGGGCGCGCGGCACCGTGGACGCGCCGATCGACCGCCATCCGCATGCGCGGGAAAAGATGGCGGTGCGCGAGGGCGGCCGCGAAGCCGTCACCCATTGGGAGGTCCGGGAGACTTTCAATGGCCGTGACGGCACGCCGGTCGCAACGCTGCTCGCCTGCCAACTCGAGACCGGCCGCACCCACCAGATCCGGGTCCATCTCGCCCATATCGGCCACCCCCTGATGGGCGACGCCGTCTATGGCCCTCATTTCAAGACCAAGGCAAGCCATCTGCCCCCCCGCAGCCGGGCGGCCCTGACCACCCTCGACCGCCAGGCGCTGCACGCCTACCTGCTGGCCCTCGAGCACCCGGGAACCGGCGCCGTCCTGGAGTGGATTTCGGATTTGCCGGAGGATTTGACTAGACTAAGGGATTGCCTGCGAGCGGCGCTATGACGCAGGCCTCCGGGAAAAGCGATGCTATGCCAACAGGTTATAGCTGCCACACGGGGACGTGACGGCGGTTATCCTTCCAAATGCCCGCCGAAATAGTGTATGTTGCACCTGCGTTGAATATCCAACGCGGAACATCGCAGCGCGGCCGGCTTTAACAAAGCGGCTACCTGCCGGGCCCGCCGCTGTCGGGGGCCTGAACCACTGGAGGGCGCTATCATGGCCCGTACAGCTACCTTGCCGATTCTCAATGGAGAATCCGGCCTATCCCGATACCTCGCCGAGATCCGCAAGTTTCCGATGCTGGAACCCCAGCAGGAATACATGCTCGCCAAGCGCTGGCGCGAGCATGACGATCGCGACGCGGCCCATCACCTCGTCACCAGCCATCTCCGGCTCGTCGCCAAGATCGCCATGGGCTATCGCGGCTACGGATTGCCGATTTCCGAGGTCGTCTCGGAAGGCAATGTCGGCCTGATGCAGGCGGTGAAGCGATTCGAACCCGAAAAGGGATTCCGGCTCGCCACCTATGCCATGTGGTGGATCAAGGCCTCGATACAAGAGTACATCCTGCGTTCCTGGTCGCTCGTGAAGATGGGCACCACCGCGAACCAGAAGAAGCTGTTCTTCAACCTGCGCAAGGCGAAGAGCAAAATCTCCGCTCTGGACGAGGGCGATCTTCGTCCCGACCAGGTGGCTATCATTGCCAAGCGCCTCGGCGTCACGACCCAGGACGTGGTCGACATGAACCGCCGGCTCGGCGGCGATGCCTCGCTCAACGCACCGATCCGCGACGACGGCGAGGCGGGCGAATGGCAGGACTGGCTGGTCGATAATTCGCCCAACCAGGAAGCCATCATGGCCGAGCACGAGGAGTTCGATCATCGCCGCGAGGCGCTGACCGGAGCCATCGGCGTGCTCAACCCGAGGGAAAAGCGCATCTTCGAGGCACGGCGTCTGGCGGAGGATCCGATGACGCTGGAAGACCTCGCGGCCGAATTCGGCGTCTCGCGCGAGCGCGTGCGGCAGATCGAGGTCCGCGCCTTCGAGAAGGTGCAGTCGGCGGTCAAGGGCACCATCGCGCGGCAGGAAGCTGCCGCGCTGGAGGCCGCGCATTGATCGGGGCGGATTGAGGCAAAAACCGAGACAAGACAGCAAAGCCGGCGGCAACGCCGGCTTTTTTGCTGGATGAAGCTGCCGACGCGGGGGGCTTGAACCCCGGCGCCCGATCATTCGACCAATACAGGCAACGCTTCGGGGGAAGATCGTGTCGATCACACTGCAATCAACCGTCGGCGGGTTCTCCGCCGAATTCATGCGCAAGCTGCCGGAGCTCGAGCAGGCCATGACCGCGCATGGGCTCGAGCCCACCCAATTCGTGATCTCCAAGGACCGCGCCTCGTCGGGCGAGATGCCGGTGATCAGACCGTTTTTCTATGACTACACGGTGTTCATTGGCGAGGAGAGTTTTACCGTCACCGAGCCGAACGACATGGTGTTCCTGGACTATTTCTACCAGCGCTGCGTCGCCGAGGACGAGCCCTCGCCCGAAGCCGAACGACGCGCCCGCCGGCCTGGCCTGATCCACCGCTTGTTCCGCTGGATGGCGCAGCCGATCTAGGCGGCGCCGTCATTCCGGGGCGCGCGTAGCGCGAACCAGAATCCAGAGGTTACCGGAGCGAGATTCCGGGTTCGCTCGTTTCACGCGCGCCCCGGAATGACAACCTCACTCTCCCCATTGTCTCGCCAGCGTCGCCAGCGCGCAGCCTTCGCAATAGCGGGCGTCCTTGAAGTCGATCCAGTTGTGCGCGTAGACGTGGTCGAGCGGAATGCCGTAACGCGCCCGCAGCACCTTCACCAGCACCCGCCATGCCGCGACCTGCGCCTCGGTCGCCGGACGCGTCACGTCGGGATAATTGCCGGCGAATTCCACACCGATCGAGGTGTCCTTGTTGACCCGGTGATAGGTCGGGCCGTTGTCGATATATTTGTTGTCGTTGCGATCGGCGCCGTCGGTATGAGTCGGAACCAGATTCTCAGGCACCGCCCAGTACACCGTGCCGTCGGTCTCCACCCAGACCATGACGCCGCGCCGCGTCGGATTCTTCGACTGCGCCTCGGCGCCGCCGCGCGCGGAGCCGGCCGGCCCCTCGGTCCGGTGCACGATGATGTTCTTCCACGGATGGGCCTTTGCCACTTCGCCCCACGGCGCGAGCCAGACCATCTTGAGGCCGGGAATATCGGGCGTGCCCGAGGCGCGCGCGATGGCCGCGAGATCGGGGGTCTGCGCCGACACCGGGGCAGCGAGCGCGGCGACGCAGAGCACCATCGCCAGCAGGCGGAGATTCATGGCCGGGATTCCGTTACGAGACCCCAGATAGCATGGCTCAGGCGTGTTTGCGCAGCGGCATCGGCTCGAGCAGGGGCGCCAGCGGCGGCGGCGCGGGGTCGTAGACGGCATAACCGTTCTTGC
>Ga0209483_1001236_pt1 | contig 19724 bp, 18 predicted proteins | sample NGEPerA_FD_184508 | JGI IMG/M metagenome (GOLD analysis project Ga0209483, IMG submission 184508) | Arctic peat soil microbial communities from the Barrow Environmental Observatory site, Barrow, Alaska, USA - NGEE PermafrostL2-A... | ecosystem: Environmental > Terrestrial > Soil > Wetlands >... | reverse complement strand
CGCCGCCACGAGATCGCGGCGTCGAGCTTCTCGAGCCGCTTCCAGGTAAAGGTCGGCGGCTCAACTTCGTTGGCCATGCGCGGCTCCTCTCGGCTTCTGGCAGCGAACGCGGACCTGTCTCGGAGCCAAATCCTACCGATCACTCCCCTCGCGGGGGCTTCGTTCCGCGGCGAAAAGTTGCACCGAGTTCCACAGAAAGGACTGAGGAAGGCAGGCCGCGTTCGAAATACGCTTGGGCGAACGGAAGGATCGGTGATGCAGCTCTATCTCGCCATGCACGAGGCCACGCCCGAAGAGGGCGGCCCACGGGTTCTCGGGGTCTTTTCCACCTTGGACCGCGCGAAGCTCCGCCATGAGGAGTCCGGGCCGAAGCTGCCTTGGATGGAGATGCAAGGAATCGGGCGACGATGGTGGGAGGTCGGTGTCGGAGGGGACCAGTTCATCTACGCGATCGATCTGGACGAAAAGTTGTAGTACCGCCTCCTTTTCGAATCGACAACTCGCCGCACCAACTGATCGTCGTCGAGGCCGCCGTTTTGGAGAAGGAAGGGGCCCTCGGTAAGCTCTGCACTCCTCGACCCGTAGCGTCGCCGTTTCTCGCTGCGTCGGCGCCGCGCCACGCACATCGGTCGAGCTGTCCGTGGAACTCGCCAAGGAGGTAACCGTGCCGCAGACGTACCAGGTAGTTATCGTCGGCGGGGGCCCGGTTGGGATGGCCTTGGCAGTCGAGCTCGGCCAGCGAGGTGTCTCGTGCGTCGTCGTCGAACGTCATCTCGAAGTCGGTCGGATCCCAAAAGGCCAGAACCTGACGCAGCGGACCCTCGAGCACTTCTACTTCTGGCACTGCGTCGATGAGCTCCGTGCCGCCCGCCTCCTTCCACCTGGTTACCCGATCGGGGGACTGACCGCCTACGGCAGCCTTGCCAGTGAGTACTGGTACGCGCCGCCCGGTCTCGAGCAGGTCCGCTCCTACTACTTCCAGGAGAACGAGCGACTGCCCCAATACCTCACTGAGCAGGTGCTCCGTGATCGTGTCGCGCAGTTGCCAAGCGTCGAGGCGCTCCTTGGATGGACTGCTAAGTCGGTCGAACAAGACGATGACGGGGTTCATGTCACCATCGCCGGCGAGGAGTGGCCCTACGAGGAACAGGTGCTAGACGGCCAGTTTGTGGTCGGCTGTGATGGCGCCAGGTCACTTGTGCGCGAAGCGATCGGAATCGAACGGAAGGGTCCCGACTACGGCCTTCGGATGCTGCTCGCGGTCTTTCGTTCGAAGGACCTCCACGAGGGCTTGGAACGCTTCCCGAATCGGACCACGTTTCGGGTGATCAAGCCCGAGACCAACGGGATCTGGCAGTTCTTCGGACGAGTGGACGTCGGCGAGAGCTTCTTCTTCCACGGTCCGGTGCCGCCCGAAACGACGAGCTCTGACGTCGAGTATCTAAAGGCCATGCTCGCTGAGGTCGCCGGTTTCCCGATCGAGGTGGAGTTCGATTACATCGGATTCTGGGACATGCGCATCGAGGTGGCGACCACCTATCGAAGCGGCCGCGGCTTCATCGCCGGCGACGCGTGCCACAGTCACCCTCCTTACGGTGGTTTTGGACTGAACACCGGTATCGAAGATGTCGCCAACCTGGGCTGGAAACTCGCTGCCGCCCTCGAGGGGTGGGGCGGCGACGCCTTACTCGACTCCTACGGCGAAGAGCGTCAACCGGTCTTCGAAGACACCGGCCTCAAGGTGATCGCCGGCGGCATCTCCAAAGACGCCGAGTTCCTCGCGCGCTACAACCCGAACCTCGACAGAGCCGAGTTCGAAGAGGCCTGGAGCAGACGAACGACGGGCGATGCAGCGGGACCCTCGTATGAGCCGAACTACGAAGGCTCTTCGGTCGTGCTCGGGCCGAAGGACGCGCGAATCGGCGCGTCCGGCTCGCACTCCTTCGCAGCCAGAGCCGGCCACCACCTCGCACCACTCGTGCTCGGGACTGGCCGAAATGTCTACGAGGAACTCGGGGAAGGATTCACGCTGCTTGCTTTCGACGCAGAAGAGAGCGATGTCGCAGCGCTCGCTGCGGCCGCTGTCAACGCCCGGGTTCCCCTCACGATCGTGCGAGACAGCTTCACCGACGAGCGCAAGGAGTTCGATGCGCGTCTCGTTCTCGTGCGCCCGGATCAGTTCGTCGTATGGGCGGCGGACAAAGCGCCGGCAACCGTGACCGAGCTGTTCGCTCGAGTAACCGGCTCGTAGAGATAACTTCGCCCAACACACGCGGGTCGCCGCGAGTGGTCTGCCCGTCATGCGGCGACGAGCGCGGTTGCTCGTTCCTCCCTTTCCTTGCACAGCCCGGCGAACTACGGTCGGGTCGGGACAGATAGGGGGACTTCGATGGCACCACGATTCGGAAGCGGCGCACTGCAGTTCGAACTGGTCGAGGGGTGGGAGCAGCTCCCAGCGGGCTGGAAGCACGAGGACGTGGCGGCAGTCTGCACCGATGACGCTCGAAACGTCTTCCTCTACTGCAGGGGTGATCACCCGGTGATGGTCTACGACCAAGACGGCAGATTTCTCGACTCATGGGGCGAGGGCAAGTTCAGCTACCGCACGCACGGCATGTTCATGAACGGCGAGAACGAGATCTTCTGCGTCGACGACTCCGGGAACTCCGTTGGCCGCTACGCGACGGACGGCACCTTGTTGCAGCAGATCGGCTCAGTCGGCGTGCTGAGCGACAGCGGCTACGACGGAGCCGACATGGCGACCATCACCCATGGCGCCCCGCCCTACAACCGCCCAACGAACCTGGCGGTGGCACCATCGGGAGATCTCTATGTCTCTGACGGCTACGGGAACTCCCGAGTGCACCGATTCACCGACGGTGGGGACCTGATCCAGTCCTGGGGCGAGCCAGGTGGTGGGCCGGGACAGTTCCGGACCCCGCACAGCGCTTGGGTCCACACCGACGGACGGGTCTTCGTCGCGGACCGGCAAAACGACCGGGTCCAGATCTTCGACGGTGAGGGCAACTACTTAAGCGAGTGGCTCGACGTGCAACGACCCCAGGACATCTTCATCGACGACGCGGGACTCGTCTACGTCGGTGAGCTCGTCTACCGAAAAGGCGACGTGTCGTCGCGCAGGGGACCGATCGCGGAGGAAGAGCCCTCTCGTATCAGCATCTACGACCTCGACGGCAACGTGCTCTTGCGTTGGAGCGACTCTGATCCCTCCAAGGACGGTTTCTTCATCGCACCGCACGGTCTGTGGGTGGACAACGAGGGCTCTATCTACATGGCTGAGGTCACCAACACCATCGGTGTGCGCCCGGGCCTGGCACCTCCTGACGCCCACACCTTCCAGAAGTTCGCCCGGATCTAGGCGACCTCAGGGCCACCCGAGCCAGCGCGCGAGTGCCTCCCCCATCACCTGGCCGGTCTCGATTTCGCTGAGGCAGCCGAAACCGGCTCTGCCAGCGTCAACCCACTCGACATACGGGCGGGGAAGGCGCGAGAGGTCCGAGCCCCACATGCAACGATCGGCGCCGAAGGCATCGACCACGCGGCGAATGTGCGGTGCCAGGGCCTCGGGGGAGTCGTGTGGCCCGAGGAGGCATGGCAGCGCGGAGAGCTTGACCGCCACGTTGTCGAGGTCAGCGAGCGCGAGCAGTGGAGCGATCCCGCGCTCGAGATCGCCGATGCCAGCGCCGGTTCCGAGGTTCAGGTGGTCGATGATGAGTCGCAGGTTCGGGTAGCGCCGAGCGACGTCGTGAAGCTCCTCGGTATGCCCGGGAGCAAAGATCATCACGGGCAGGTCGGCGGCCTCTGCTCGCGGCCAGAACCAGTCCGCGTCATCGACGCGACCGCCGACCAAAAAGGTCAGCCGCACCCCGAGCATCCCTGGCTGCGCGCGCCACGTTGCGAAGTCCGTAGCACTCGGTTGAGCGAGATCGATGCGACCCATCACTGCGAGGCGCTCCGGGTAGCGCGCCGCTGCAGCCAGTGCGACGTCGTTGCGGTCGCCTTCCCATGACGGCGGCACGATGACCGCTCGGTCGACGCCCGCGGCGTCCATCTCCTCGATCAGGTCGCTCATCTCGAACGGGATCGGTCGCTGGGCGCGCGCGGCTCCACCGGCGGGCCACGGCCTGCTCGGTGAATCGGCCGCCCAGATGTGCACCTGCGAATCCGTAATCGTCACGCTGTCCCCCGCTCTTCACACGACGTCGACCTTGCCGGAGTTTTATCGAGATGGGGTCGGCCAGGCGAACATCTGGGCTCGCGCAGAACCCCTGAAGTAGTTTTCGGGTGGCGGTAGCACCGAAAAGACCTGCTTATCGGGGTACCGATCAACTCATGAGGCCTCGCTCGAGTGGCTCGTGAGCGTTCGGTTTGGTCTCCCGCTGGACGCCAGGACGACAGAATTTCCGGGAATCTCGGAAATAGCGACACACTAACGATATATCGCGATACACTCCCTCTCGAGGCTGCAAGAGGCCGCTACAAGGAGGCAACAAATTGCATCACCACCATGAAGGCCACAGCCATCGGGCACCGTGGCAACAAAACGTCGGATCGAACGCTCGCGACGAAGGACGAAGCGCCTTCGGGGCGTTTCCCGGCGCATTCGAATCAGCTTGGCGCGGACCGTTAGGTCCTCGGGGATTCGGCAGAGGGCGAGGGCCAGGAGGCCGTGCCCGTCGGGGAGATGTACGGGCGGCGATCCTCGCATTGCTCGCAGAGCGTCCGATGCACGGCTACGAGATCATTCAAGAGCTCGCGGAGCGAACGAACGGCCTGTGGAAGGTAAGCCCAGGATCGGTCTACCCCGCCCTGCAGTTACTAGAGGACGAGGGCCACATCGTCGCTGAGGAAGACGCGGGCAAGCGACGCTTCGGGCTCACCGAGAGTGGTCGGGCGCTAAGCGCAGAGGCTGCTGGCGGAAAGTTCCCCTGGGAAGAGGTCGTCGAGGGTGTGAACCCGGGCGCGCTCAAGCTTCGAGGAGCGCTCGGCCAGCTTGCTGCGGCGGTCATCCAAGTCGGTCACGTCGCGACGAGTGACCAGCAGACCGAGGCGATCGCTCTGCTCGACGAGACCAGGCGCAAGCTCTACACGATCCTCTCCCAGCAAGGATGACCGATCCGACAGCGCTCGAAGCGGCGCAACCGTCCGGTCGGCGGGCTCGTCCCGCACCCCTCGACGTCGAAGTCGTGCGCGTCGAGCCCCAGGGCGGCGGCTTTGTCCGCGTCGTCCTTGGTGGCGACGCGCTCGAAGCATTCGTCTGGCCAGGGGCCGGCAGCCATCTCAAGTTTTTTCCATCCGTGAGCGTTGACAGCTCGCCAGTGACACGAGCCGGCGAGTCGGCGCCACGACCACCGTCGCGGACCTACACGCCGAGGTCGTTCGACGCCGCACGCGGCGAACTGTCCATTGACTTTTTGCTGCACGGCGACGGACTCTGCTCGAAGTGGGCAGCCACCGCCGAGCCGGGCGATCACGTTCGGGTCAGCATGCCGCGGGCGGTGTTTCACACCTCGCCCGGAGCGACCTGGCAGTTGCTCGCTGGTGACGACAGCGCCGTTCCAGCGATCAGCACGATCATCGAGGCAGGCGTCACGATTCCGACCGACATTGTCATCGAGACATTGTCGCAAGAGCGTGACCGTCCGGTACTCCCCGATCACCCGTTCATCTCCATCGAGTGGGTGGCAGCGCAGCCGGCTAGACCGGGCGCCGCGCTCGAGGAAGACCTCGCGCATCGGGCAATGCCAGACGGCTTCGGCTCGGTCTGGATCGCAGGTGAGGCGGTTGCGGTTCGAGGGATGCGAAAGACACTGCTCGAGAAGCATTCGGTTGCACCCGATGCGCTCGTCACTCGCGGCTACTGGCGAGAAGGAGCGGTGAACCATCCAGATCACGACTTCGGGACCGACGACCTCGACACCTGATCGACGCCGCCCCGATCTGGACCAAGTGGGGATCATCGCGACCAGCTTCTGAAGATTCGGTCGGAGCGCGTAGCACCCCCGTCGGCGAGGTGGCGTCCAACGGCCGACCACGAAAAGCGCTCGGCTGGGAAATCCCGGCCGAGCGTCTCGATAGTTTGTTTCTTTCAGCCCGTGTCGCGACGATTCCTAGCAACCGCCGCTAGGTCGGGCGCTTCTGTTGACAAGAACCGGCGTGCAACACACTCGGAGTCAGGTCATCTTGATGGAGTTGGGATTCCCCTCTACTTTGCGAATCGCGCCTGGATGGCTGGAATTACTCGGGGGATCGCGGCGATCACTGCCGCGATAAGGCCAATGAAAGCACCGTACTGCCACGACGTGACACTCGGTTTGGTCAAGAAGGAGATCACGGTCAGGAGAAGGTTAAAGGCGGTACCGAACAACAGCACCTGAGGGTGGGATACCGGCAACTTGAACGGCAATTTATCCATGCCCGCTACGAGGGCAAGGTACACCACGATGGCCAAGCTCACGATCAAAGTTAGGTACATGTAGCCGTGATAAAGCCCGTCCACGGTGAAGCCGAAGGCGCCGAACCATGCGAGGAATAATGAGATGAAGAGAACAAACGTCGCAATGGCCACGATCCGATCGGTTTGGGACCACCGCTTCGCATCGAACTTGAACGACGCGCCCGCTGGCGCCGAAGGATTTGGGGACTCATCAGACATGGGTACTCCTTGCACACTCGGCGAGGCTCGAGTCGTGGCGCTCAAGCTGTTGCTCGAACCTCCCACCGATTATTCCCCAGTCCAGTCTTGACTTCGCCATGAGGACCCCCAAGGTCGTTCAGCCACACGGGATGTGCTGCGCCGTACTCTAACGACGACAATCCACCCTGACTAGGGCTCTCTCCATTATTTTACGAGGGCAGCGGATGGGGCTGCTATCCGATATGGAGTTGAGAGCGAGTTTGTTACCCCGCTCACGTCTCGCCGTGACGTTCGAGTTGAACCCGACAGGATCCGGAACCATGGACTTCATTAAGCAATGCGATGCGCTCGAGGTAGAGATCGACCATTTCGCCCAAACGCTCGAAGCCATCGACTCGTCATTGGCGGTGCCGACGTGTCCGCCTTGGGCCGTCGGTGACCTTGCCCGTCATCTGGGCATGATCCACCGGTGGGCTGAATATCTCGTTCGACATCAAGCAGAGCGGCGAGTTCCGATCTCGGCGCTCGGGCTCGAGCCAGGCACCATCGACGGAGAGTGGATCCGCCAGGGCGGCCAATCGCTGCTAAAGACATTGCGAGACGCAGATCCTGAGGCCCCGATGTGGTCGTGGGGGGCGGATCAACATGTGCGCTTCTGGTCGCGACGACAACTCCACGAGACGTTGATCCATCGATCTGACTTAGAACTCGCCGGCGGCCTCTCGCCGGACTTCGACGCAACCGTCGCCGCCGATGCGATCGATGAGTTTCTGGAAAATCTTGCCAGTGCGGCAGCATTTTCACCAGAGGTTGCCGAGCTACGCGGGCGAGGAGAGAGCCTGGTCTTTGTGGCAGACGACGTCGATCGAGCTTGGACCGCGACGCTTTATCCGGATGCCTTCGAGATTCGATACGGCTCGTGTGACGCGAGGGCCCAGGTAAGCGGACCCGCATCGCGCCTGGCGCTGCTGTTGTACCGACGCGTGAGCCTTGCCGGTGCTGAAGTCGAGATATCTGGCAGCGAGTCGCTGGTTGACTTCTGGTTGGCGCATTCGATGCTCGGCTAGCGAGGACCAGCGAGCAAGATCGACCTCGGCGACTCCGACCCAGAAACCCTGGTCTAGGCCGCGGTGAGCTCGGCGATGGCCTCTTCGATTGCACGAATCGACTCGAACGTGCTTTTGCGCAGCATTTCTGGAGGAAACTCAATGTTGAACTTGTCTTCCAGGGCCAACATGATGTTCACGCTGCCGTGCGACGTCAGTCCGCTCCGGTACAGATCGTCGCCGGCGGAAAGTGTCGTTACGTCCACCTGCAACTTGGCATACTCAGCGAGTACCGACCGAATGTCGTCTTCAACCACGGGATCTGCTCCTCCGCTCCAGCACACGCCGATGATCGCCTAGCTCAGCAACTGCCAGCGTACCGACTGATCTTTTCGTTCCGGTCCATGGCCGCGCGTCCCTTTTTGAGCTAGTGAACGAATTGCTCCCAGCGAATAACGCATGCGCGGACTCATATATCGGCCGATTCCCGCTATCACTGAAGAATTAGTTTGCGTGTCGGCGATCGGGTGGACGGCCGCGATGCGGTGCTCCGAGGCTCGGACTCGAGACGGCGGCTAGGTACGCTCTGGTTAACCGATCGGGCGAGGTGTGATGGCGTTCAACCATTCCGGGATACGGGTCGGCGTCGACCTCGTTTGTATCTCCGAGGTCGAGCACTCGATAGAGATGTTCGGCGACCGCTATACCCATCGGCTCTTTAGCGACCATGAGCGGGCTTCGTGCGTTGGCACGCCGCGGACGGTCGCGGAAGGACTGGCGGCGCGCTTTGCGGCCAAAGAGGCAGCGATCAAGGTCCTCCGACCGACCGGCGCGAGTGGACTCTGGCGATCCATCGAGGTGGTGCGCAGTGAAAGTGGCGCGTGTGACCTGCTGCTGACAGGTGAGGCAGCGAGGCTGGCCGAGGCAGCCGGGATCGATGCAGTCGCGGTGAGCCTCGCCCACGAGCACGACCAGGCGGTGGCGGTTGTCGTTGCGACCTTCCGGGACGAGATTGACCACGATGTCCCGCGCGATGCGACGCCCTGACTTTTTGCCGCCCGGATTCAACTGCGTGCGCACCGTCGTTGGTCCTTGTCGGTGTTACAGGTCAAGGCCTGGGATCGACCTCATTCCAGCCGATCTGATCTCATCGCCGATGCCGATGCACCGGTTCGGAGCCGGTATTAGCGGAGAATCTGGAAATGTCGCGTCGATAGCGAGCGCGTAACGATCAGGACTGCAGGCAAGAAGAACAGCGCCTCCATCGCAGCCGAAATGACCCACGCCGCGCAGAGCCAGTTCAACCCACCAAGTGCGGCGCCAAGTGCTGCAGCCGCTACTTCAAAGGCCGTAGAGATGATGCCGATCTTCGCTGCCTCGGTGAGGCGGTTCTGCGCCCGCCGAATGGCAACGAAGTGGTCCTTCACGACGTACGGCACAGCGATAAGGAGGAGTAGCCGAAGCGACGTCGTTCCATGGAGCGCGTAGGTGTGGCCGAAGAGCCCTAGAAAGAGGCGCGCTCCAGGTTCGAACACGGCGAGCACCCCTAAAGAGCATGCCAATCCGGCCGGAAAGGTCTTTCGCACGCTCCGCCGCAGCAGCTCCGGTTCGCCTGCACTTTCTACAAACAGGCTCATCGACAGTAGGAAGGGGATGGCCAGCGAGCTCGTCGCGATGAGCATGGCAACCGAGAAGTACGCGACCTGTTTCGGGAGAATGAAGAGCGCGGCAATTACGGGCAGCATGAATCCCATGAATCCGAGAGCGAGGTTGACGGCGTGGTGTCCGAGCGAGAGGCGCCAGTACGTTCGTACGATCCTGCGCCGTCGAGCCAAGGAAACGGCCACGCGTTCTAGTTTGAGCAGTGGCAGATACGTGAGCAACGACAAAAGCGTCGAAGCATTCCAGCCGATGAGAAGAGCGACCGTCGTTCGCTGGTTGAGCGCTACCGCAACGGCAACGCCAGCGACCTTTAGGACTGATCCGAGGGTGTTTCGAATCAACCTCGGCCGAGATCTTGAAAGCCCGAGCGCCGCAGCGTCGTAGGTGGTGCCCACCATCGTCACGACCGCGCCGAGAACCATGAGCAGCCCGTCCGCAGGACTGTGACCGATCGTTCGAAGGCTCGGACCAAGCAGTGAGGAACAGGCCCAGACCGCGAGTGTCACCGCCGCCACGATCGGGGCCGCCATGGCGATGCCAGTCGTGATGAAGGCACTCCGATCGGCTGGTCGCTGGTTTTTCAGCTCGACGACGAGGACCGTGTTCACACCGAGGACGCCGAGTGCCGCGATCAGCGTCGCGGCCGAGACCGCTGCTGCGGCAACGCCTACCTGGGCTGCAGGTATCGAACGAGCGCTGATCGCCCAGTACCCGATCCCGATGAGCACGGTGACCGCCTGTGTCGCGACGAGGTAGCCGAAGCGGCCAAAAAGGCCGTGACCGGAGAGCAAACTTGCCCAACTCTCGCGGCTAGCTACGGTGCGCCACGCGGTCGCGAGGCGGGTGCCTTGCAGGCTCTTTCCTTCAGGCAGCTCTGCAATCTCCGCGCGTAAGGAAGCACCTTCCAGATGGGCTTCAGGCACCTCGGCGCCGCTGGCCGCTTCAGAACTCACGGCTTCCCGGCCTCACGGAGGAGTAAATGATCGGGAGCTGTAGTCGTAAGCGTCATGCGGTTATCTCACGTACTTCGTGGCCACCAATGACAAGTTCGACCTGGTCCGAGTCCGCGCCAGCAGAGCGCGGAAGCGTCACGGATTGGGAGCTCACCCGTCGCAGCGGATAGGAGCCGAGGATCTCGCCACCGTCGATCAGCACGAGCTTCGCTGCTGCCGGTGGCGACGCGAGCGACACCTCCGCGACAGGAGCCTGAGTGGAGCTGGTGACGATTGAGAGGGAGGTCACTGGCACGAAGTAGGTCCGCGCCGAAATCACCGCGATCACGACGGCCAGAAGGCACGCCAGCGCCCCGGAGCTCCCAAGCCAGAGTTGGGGCCGTCGAACTCGTGGCTTGGGCGCCTTGATGCTACGAGAACGAACGCTTGGGGTAAGTGCCTGGCGTGCCCGGCGAAGGAGCGTCATGGTGTCCCCCCGCCAAGCGAAGAAGGCAGTTGCGATCAGCAACGACGCAGCGATCGGAGTGGGGTCGAGCTTGGAAGGAACGAAACCGAACATCGCCACCACACCGATCGACATTGCCGCCACGATCGCGCCGAGGACGTCCTCGACCACCGGGTAGTACCTGCGTCTTCTGGCCTTCGCCAGCCAGGAGAAGAGCGCGAGAAGTGCAGGTATGAGCACCCAGAGATTCACGTTGTCCTCGGAGTTGCCAAAGGGCGCCACCGTCGTCGGTGCCGTGGTAGTCCTCAAAAGCGCCGCGGTGTTGTAGACCTTGATTGGCCCGTTGTCGTAGACCAATTGGAGGCCGGATGCAGTCCCGAATTTGTCAAGGTCGGCCGCGGTCACGCGGTTGATCTGTCCAGGCGACGGGGTTCCAGGCTCGAAGTATTGGCCGAATGCGGGTGGTCCCTCGAGCAGTCTTCTGTCGACGACGATGTAGCGAATGTCGTACTTCTGGATCTCCTGCATGTCGTAGCTACTGAAGTAAGTACTAAAGAAGATTAGGCCTGGGTTGATCAGGGCGGCGGTCTCCGACACGCTCGAGAGGTGGCCCATGGCCGCCATGAGCACGCTCGTGTCGACGTCGCTTGCGTCGCGCGACTCAACTGGCAGCTGCATCCCCGCCCACTGCGCCACTGCGATACCTGGCGTGTCTACGGAGCGCTGGTCAGCAGCGGGAAGGTAGGGTCCCGGCACGTAGGACCAGCTGGGGCCGGATCCGAAGATCAAGCTTCCGACGAAGCAGGCAGTCGCAATCGTGGTGAGCACAACGATCGGGGGCCTTCGTTTCCACGTGAGATACCACCCACCGACGAGTATTCCGAGTCCGAAAAAGATGAAGGTCGAGGCCCGTTGTCCGATCTGGGCACTGGCCGCGGTCAGAGGCGAGACGAGTACCACGACGTAGGCGGCCGTCACGATGATCGGTAAGAACCGTTGCGCGCCGCGTCGTAACGAGTCGCCAAAGAGCGCCTTCCATGCGGCGAGTGCACCGACAACGCACGTCACCAGGATTGACAAAACCAGGAGGGCCTGCTGCCAGTGTGGAGTCGTAGTGCCATTCGATGATTGGAACAAGGTACGGCTAGACGAGCTTCCGACAACGACGCTCTCGATTGACCTCCAGGCCTGGACGAAGATCGGCTCCAGGTAGAGATAGAGCTTTCTCGACGCGACGAGCGTCCATCCGCCGGTAACTATCACGCTGATCCCGGCGACGCGACGCACGAGGGACGCCCTTGAGCGGAGTTCTAGTCGCTGGCGACTCTCGAGCGAGATAGCGATCGCCCAGGCGCAAAACAGGCCAACGGTCAAGGCTCCGACCAGGTGGTGGCTAAGGGTCGCGCCGACGACGGCCAAGACCGAGAGGACCGTCCATCGACGCGCATGAACGCCGTCGCCAGCAAGGAGCAGGAAATAGATCGCGGCCGCGCCGAACGCGATCGCGATCGTCTGGTAGCTGTAGGCCGCGTTGAATGCGTAGAACTGCGGACCACACGCGTAGACGAGTACCGCGATACCAGCAGCTCGCGCCGAGTGCAGGACTCGCTCGGAAAAGAGAAAAAACGCGAGGACCAGCACGAGCCGGCATGCCAGAACGACCACTGCCTGACTTGCCACTGCTGGTAGACCAGTCCCCCACCTCACCGCCACGGTGAGCATCTCGAGCCCGGGGTAATACGGACTAATGGTGAGCTCGGTATTTGTCGCGAAGAGCTTCCTGAGGTCGAGGAGCTGCCAGTACGTCGTGTCGTGCAGCATCTCATCGAAGGTGTTGAAGAAGAGTGGACTGACAAGGTAGAAGGAGACAGCTAGCGCCACACCGAGTAAGGACGCAACCTGGAGGCGCTCTGTTCTCTCGGCTGCCACGCCAAGGAGCCTCCAGGCACAGGGCGCGAAAATTACGACCACTCCGGCGAAGAAGAGATCTAACCCGAAACTCACGTTCCCAGAACGCGCGATTGCATACCCAACAGCTTGGATGCAGAGTCCGAGCCCGACGATGAGCGTTACGGTGCCCGCTCGGGTGGCAGGTTTTTGGATCCCGAGGGATTTGGCATCCAGTCGAATTCGGTATCTCTCAGCAAGGCGCGAGTAAGAAAGGACCGAAGCGTTCATTCAGTGCTTTCCGGGTCAACTCCAGGCACGAGTAAATCCACTGCTGCGGCGAGCGCCGCCCCGCTCCCAGTGTTGTCGGGCCGCAGAGTGGTAGGCGACAGCGGCGTCTTGGCGGAGGCAGAAGGGCTTCTGACTCGTGCAGTCGAGCCGTCGAACTCGGCCACGAATCCATCAAGCCACCGCGTAGCGTCACGTCGAGATTTGGCACTAAATAGAGAATGATCGAGGCCAGGAAGCACTTCGAAGGTTAAAACCCCCGCGGAGATCAGCGCGTCAATACGCTTTCCTGCCCGTCGAAATGTACGGGCCTCAACCTCCCCACAGATCAACAATATGCTCGTCCCGCCGCTTCCGATCGTTTCAAGCACGCTGGCACCCGATCGAATGGTGCCCACCTTGTCGAGAAGGTTCCAGACAAACTCCGGCGTCCACTCATCGATGACCTGCGCCACGCGGGCGCTTTCGCGAACCTTCAACAGTGGAGGCCATCTAGAGACCCGAGTTATCGCTCGACTTTCGCGCATCCAGCGGACAATTTCGTGGCGGGGCTGGACCGCATTCCGGCGAGTGTCGAGTGGACGACCCTCTCGTACCTCGGTGGGGTCGAACGACAGGATTGGGTTAATTATCGCTACTCCCGTGATGTTGAGGGCGATGCTGGCCTCGAGTGCGTGATACGCACCTGAACAGATTCCAACAAGAATCACGTTCTCGTCGTCATCGGGCGCGACGAGGCGCATCGCATCGACGATGTCGTCGACGGCCTCGAGCGGATACTCGACGCCCTCGGAGCGATACGGGAGCGCGGGACTCTCCCCGATCCCTCCGAGATCGAATCGAAGGACCCGTATGCCCTTCGAGGCCCACTCGCGAGCGAGGTCGACCCAGAGTCGACCAGGACCCACGTGATGCAAGAGACCGACGTTTAGCAATACGACCGGAGGAAGGCCTGCATTAAAGGCCGGCTCCGTGACGACCCCGAATAAACCCGCACTACCGAAGAAGGAAAGACGTTCGACTATCGGTCTCCCCTCGGGGTCGTGGTCGACGATTGCCCCGCTACTCCCGAGGAGTCGTATCGGGGTAGTGCGAGCATCGAAGGTGCGATCTAACCACTCCGAGATTCCGTCGATCGTGTCCAAGGGGAGAACTGAAATTCCAGCTGGTACGTCGAGGAAGTCCTCCTGGCCTTTCGCTTCGACTTCCTCAGCCTGCGAGTGTTCGAGCCACTCTCGTACCTGAGGCGGCTTTGGTCGGTTCGCGCGCGTGACGAGCAGCGCCTTTACTGAGTCAAGCCGTTCGGAGCCGTCGAGCGTCATTGCAGCAAGGTCCGTCGCTAGCGAGGTCGGCATCCAAAACGAAAGTAGGTCCAGACCCTGTTCATCGGTGTCTGGAGTGCTAACGCTAAACGTCAAAGCCTTTAGCGCTTGTTGCTCACGCAGAAATGCCCGGCCGGTTGCGCACGGATCCCACAATGCGACAGCGTCATACGCACCGTGGGTGACGAGCGACCGGGCCGCAAGTGTCGCGCCTATGCGCAGCCCGACGATGCCAACCCGTTCCGCTCCCGACGACACCATGACGTCGCGCGCGAAACGAACGTCCTCCACCCACTGTTCGATCGACGCGGCCTCCATCGACCCCGCGGAGTCGCCGGTCGCCGAATAGTCGAATCGGAGCACGGCGAATCCCATGGCCTCCAAGTGACGAGCCAGTCGCAGGTACGCGGGCTGCGCGACCAGCGCTTCCACGCCGAGACTCGGACAGAGGATGATTCCCGCACGCGCCACACCGCTCTCGGGCAAGTGCAGCCAACCCGCGAGGGGGCGGTCCTCAGGTCCGAACCAGGTTGAAGACGTTGTCATGCACTCACACACTCCGTACTCCGGGAACCTCGCGCCCGTGGCTCGGCAGGAACCATACCGAGACCACCACACGGCGGATGCCCATCAAAGGACTTGCTAAAGGTATTCATTTGTGCGGAACTGCTCCCTTGAGTATCCCCTTATTTTGGAGTTGCCTATTCACATCTACGACGGAGTGATGCTACAAGTGAAGGCATTCGATGACGGGCGCACGATGCCGGTGCATCTCTAGGCCACGGGTTCGACGTCATTGCGTGAGCAGTTTTAAACCGTGATCGCAATCTGGCGAGCGAATTCGCACATGATCGCAACCGCAAACTAGTCTGTCGCGCCGACACGGTTTGGATTCCGGGCGGCTTCGCTTCACGATTAGATCAGGGCTGTGGTCACTGCAGGGCTTCGGCGAAAACCTCCACCCTTCGGCCAACTCAGGGTGACCGTCGCTAACAACCGAGCAGGAGAACCCTGCCCTGCTAAGCCGAACAGCCCTGCCTGAATCCGAGCATCGTGTCTGAACTCGCCGATTCAGCTCTTTTGCTTCTTTCGCGTATGGCCGCGAGCCCTCGACCTCTCCGGGATCACAGACGTCTGGGCGCCCGCCGGCGAGAGCTAGAAAGGCTCTCTTCGTCGAGCAATCGCGTGAATCCGCTCGCTGATTTCCATTCTGTTCGTCGGGTGAGCCGATGACATCGCTGCTGTTGAGGCGTACCCGAGAACGGCCACGGGGCCGACGTGTCAGGCGCGCCCCGCCGACCCTAGCACTCCTTTTGGCGGCGGCGACCGGCGCGATCTCGTCGACACTTCCGGGATTCACGCCTGAAACGGAGCTCAGCAGAAGAATTTCTGGATGTTTTCCAACTTCATGAGCGACAGAAAAATGAGCCACAGGAGCCTCGTTAGTCACTCATGCCTCGCGTGACTCGCCATATGCGCTCTAGTTCACCTCAAGTTCGCCAGGGCGCGGAAATTGCCTGAATTTTTGCCCAAAACGAGCAACCGCGACCTTGGGAGTTCCTGTAGTTTTGTGACAGTTTCCTCCGCAGCACAGCGACGAGCGAGCCCACAGGTTGACGATCGAACACAGAGATTTGATGATTTTTACTAACGTCCGCCCCACTTGGTGCCGTTACTAAGAATGATGAAAACCCCGCGGGCGTCAAGATCACGAGCTGCGGGTCAAGGCCGCCTGAGCTTACGGACTACCGATAGGTCAGAGACCCGGGCCCCACTCGAATCCTGTTTGACGCAAGCGTCGAGCGAGTCGGAGTGGAAGCTTGGTCGCGGCCCGAATCATGCACAGGAAACGGCTGTCGTTGTCGACACACTTGAGGGTGTCCGGTCGATTCGCGATGGTGCTGGCTCGCAAGTCCACGCCTCGACCTTCGCAAGAGCAGAGGCTTCGTAGGGTGAAAAATCGCTCTTCGTTGGTGAGCCTCGAGGGCTTGGATCGAATACGGAAAGCGAGCGTCCGTGCCGCTAGGTCTGCTCCTCCCGCGCCACCGGAGGTCAAGGTCGCTCCGCGTCCCTCGGCCGTTCCGCAAGCCAAAGTCCAACTACCGAGTCGACCGCGCCTTGCGCCGACGGTGTCGGTGATCATCCCGACGTTAAATGAAGCTGGCAATTTTCCGTACGTCTTGAACACACTGCCCGGTTGGGTCCACGAGGTCATCGTCGTCGATGGTCTTTCACGTGATGACACCGAACGCGTTGCAAAGGTGCTGCGTCCAGATGTTCGAATCATCCGGCAGACCACGCGCGGCAAGGGTGCGGCGATGCGAGCCGGTCTTCAGGCGGCAACGGGCGACATTCTCATCGCGATGGACGCCGATGGTTCAATGGACGGCGCTGCGATTGAAGCAATACGAGAAGCACTGGTATCTGGCGCTGATTACGTCAAGGGAAGCAGATTCTGTGCTGGGGCGGGATCGGCCGACATCACTCGCATCCGCCGCCTGGGCGACATGGGAATCTGCTGGCTGATTCGAATTCTCTTCGGCGCCAAATACTCCGACGTCACCTACGGCTTCATCGGTCTCTGGGCGAACAAGCTGTCGAGCATCGACATCGACTCTGACGGATTCGAGGTTGAGACGCTCATTGGTATCCGTGCACATCGAGCAGGGCTTCGAACCGTCGAGGTCCCGTGCTTTGAGTCGAATCGCATCTACGGGACGAGCAACCTGAGCGCCACGCGAGACGGATTGCGAATCCTGCGGGTGATCCTTCGAGAGAGATTGCGGAGATACCATGCACCGACGATCTGAGGGTCTCTCCGAGGTCTCCCCTAACGCAGTGGACAAAGATCGATCAGAGGTAGTGGTCGCGGGTCCAGGTTCCTCGCTAACTATCCCGGGGATAATCGTTGCCGAGATCGTGCAGGCCATCGGCCGGCTCACCTCGGTCACAAGAATCGAAGTTGACACCGACACCGCTTTCGCGAGCGGGTTGCATCGCGCGCCCTCGCTCGCCGCGGCGCACGATCCCATCCTCACTGGTGGCGCTCCTCGGCTCACAGCACCGAAGACTTCGCGTCTGCGGATGCAAGCTTTTCGCGAGTGGATGGGACCTGACGTACAGACCGTGGTGGCGTATGCCTGGCCGGGAATCGAAAACGACTGGATAAAGCAGTTCATCCAGGCGGGCAAGGCGGCGGGAGCCTGCACCATCGTGGCGGCTGCCAGCCTTCCGAACGCGGGCTCGGCTGGCGCCGAACTAGCGGAGGCAGTCGAGCGCGCAGATCTGGTCTTGGTTGGCGACCAATCTGACGCGAACGCGCTGAACTCGGAATTTGGCGGCTCCGGCCCCGCAGTAGAAACGCATCGGGCTCTCGCCCTTCGTCGTCGAGGTGCCCGCTCGGAGCTGCACCAGATCACCGCCTTCTTGCCGAAGGACAACGAAGAGACGCTTTCCACGGTGTTGGCCGCCTTTGATGCGGTCCCTGAGGCATGGATCGACCGCTACCACCTCACCATCGTGATGCGCTACGGCAGTAGCTCGATTCCCGGCAAGATCGCCAATAGTTACCACGCTCAGCACGTCGACCTCATCAGCGACGATATGTCGGAGCTCGACCTCGAGCGACTCTGTGCCAACTCGTCGGCGCTAAGCGTTGCCGAGCCAGCGTTCGACTCACGTGCCTTCTCAGCGGCAGTTGACTCTGGGAGCGCCATCGCGGTCTTGACGAGCGCGCTCCCCCCTGAGGTTGGGCGAGGTTACGTCGGTGGGCTACTTGGTGACGTGAAGCGTCCCGCTTCCGTTCATGTTGCGCTCGCCCACGCCCTTCGGCTGGCGAATCTCGGGTTCCCGCCACCGGATGCTTGGGACGACCTGGCGAAGCGCTTGAAGGGTGGCACGAGCGGCAAATCCGCAGATGCGCGATTCAGACGCGCCGTCACCCACACTCGCTGAGCACTTCACCGTTGCATGACGGCGACTGACCGCTTTCGCGGCCCCACTAAGAGCGCGGGAGTCCTCGAGCTGACCCCGAGCTCCCCGGCTATGGACACGACTCTGGCCGCGACACCCGCGGCCGAAGGAGAAGCTGGACGCACTACCGGCAGTCATCAAGAGTTCCGAGCCGACCTGCAGGGTCTTCGAGCCGTGGCCGTAGCTCTGGTGGTGCTTTACCACGCCCACCTGCCCGGAATCCGGGGCGGCTATGTGGGCGTCGACGTGTTCTATGTTCTCTCGGGCTTTCTCATTACTGGGCTGTTGCTGCGTGAGCGTGAGACGTCGAATCGAACCTCACTAGTCGGCTTTTACGCGCGACGAGCCCGCAGAATTCTGCCCGCCGCCTTCGTAGTTATCGTCGCAACGGTTCTGGCTTCGTACATCTGGCTCGGATTCGTTGCAGGAAACCGAACTGCTGATGACGCGAGATGGGCGTCGGTCTTCCTGGCGAACATTCACTTCGGTGCGATTGGGACCACGTACCTCGGGTCACAGCTGCCACCCTCGCCGATACAACAACTTTGGTCGCTATCGGTCGAGGAGCAGTTTTACGTCGTTTGGCCAACGCTGCTCCTCATTACCGCTTATATCGGTCGACGATTCAGTCTGCGAGCGCGGCTCGCAGCGGTGCTATCGGTAATCGTGGTTGCGTCCTACGTCTGGTCGATAGTCGAGACGAATCAGAACGGGACGTGGGCCTACTTCTCGCCGCTTACTCGCGCTTGGGAGCTGGCAATCGGCGGTCTGGTCGCTGTCGGCACGCCGCAACTCGCGAAACTTGGGCGGCGGACCTCCGCCACCTTGAGCTGGGCGGGCTTGGCAGCCATCATCTTCTCTGCACTTTGGTTCACCGAGGCGACAACTTTCCCGGGCTCCCTTGTGGCAGTTCCGGTCCTAGGAGCGGTTCTCTTCATCGTGGCCGGGTGTTCCGCCACGCCGTCTGGTGCCGCGGCTCTCCTACGCAATCGACCGGTTCAGTGGATCGGCGCGATCTCGTACTCGCTCTACCTTTGGCATTGGCCGATTCTGACGATTGCCTACGAGCGCGTCGGCCACCAACTCAGCTTGGCGGACAATCTCGGCCTGGTTGCTGTCTCGGTCGTGTTCGCGGCAGCGTCCTTTTACCTGGTGGAGAACCCCATACGGTTCCGAAAATTCTTCACGCGGCACCCGGTACGAAGCGTGGCGTTCGGGGTAGCGCTCATCGCAGCTTCGTTTGCATTTTGCACCTGGGAAATCCACGATCACGCGACGCACACTCAGTTCGTACCGACGGCGATCGCTCCACTGGAATCGTCAGCAACTTCAATACCTACGAACTGAGTTGGATTCCGGGTCACTCCATCACGTGCTACCTAAGCAGCGCCGTGAGAAGCATCTGACTCAGGTTCTTGTAGCTGATCGACCGGCGCAATGAACCCTCGGTTCGCCGCACAGGTTGCTTGTAGATAGGTCTCTCCCGGATGA
>Ga0209483_1001235_pt1 | contig 19757 bp, 17 predicted proteins | sample NGEPerA_FD_184508 | JGI IMG/M metagenome (GOLD analysis project Ga0209483, IMG submission 184508) | Arctic peat soil microbial communities from the Barrow Environmental Observatory site, Barrow, Alaska, USA - NGEE PermafrostL2-A... | ecosystem: Environmental > Terrestrial > Soil > Wetlands >... | reverse complement strand
GTGTCGCAACCCAACCCTACTCAGGATCGCCCCGGTGGCCGCTGACCGGCCTGCCTGCGCCAGACTCTTGGCGGTCGCTCCGGCGGGCCGGTCAGCGGTCTCCTACACCATCACCAGGGACACGACCAGCCCTGGCCTGTAACGCTGACAATTCCGGGACGTTCAGCGGCCCGGCAGCGCGCCCCTTGCGGGCAGCGCCAGAGGGGTTCACCCCAGATCCCAGTGCCGAAGGGCACATTCTTGGCGTGACGGGTACGGACGCGTCTTGTTTGCGGACCTTTCCCACTGGCCTGGAGACCGTGCTCTAGCGTCAACTGCCTGCATCGGCCTGCCTTTCCCCGCGCCCACCATTCCACCGACCGACCCGGACAGTGTGTTGCGACGGCGTTCAATCGACCATCTCGCTCAGCTGATCGCGATGCGGAACCAGCGGCAGCAGACAGAGGCGGAAAATCAGCCAGCATCCATAGACGGCATCCGCGCCATAGGGGGTACCGTCATGCGCCAGGCCGTGCGCGATGTCGTGCCGGAGATGCGGTCCGGGCCGGTTGAGAAATACGTTTTCTATGTCGGTCGTGATCGCCGGCGTGAAGATCGCGTCAAGCTCCTCGCGCATTTGCTCGAACAGCTGGGAGATTGTCCGGTCCTTCTGCGTCTGGGTGGCGTCATCGAAAATCGTGACATCGTGGCCGTGCAGTTTCAGCACATGGCGCAGCGAATTCTCGAGCAGCGGGGTCAGGGTGTAGGTAGCGCTGGTGAAATCGCCTTGGAAGAAGCGCACAAAAGCCCGTGCAAACGTGCCCGCTAATTCGCGCGGTACGAAAGGGCTGCTAAGAAGGATCGGGGCCAGCAATTCGTCCGACAGAAAATGCTGGGCCATGATCGTGTGCCGGGCAGTTTCGATCATCGCTCCGGTCAAACTCCGCCGAATTGACTCGGATTGCGCAATTTCCCGCCGCAGGGCCGATGCGGCAGGATCGCCATCAAACCCGGCGGCCGCGGAACGATGAACCGCCTTGCCTTCCTTGTCATAATGCACGGCAGAAAAGAGCGACGAGAGCGGATGTTGCCGCATCGACTCTTTGGCTTCGGTTATCAAGGCTGCCGGATCGGGCGAGCTTGCGACCGCCGCCAAGATGAAGAGCTGATCCACCAGCGACTCTTCGCCGACCGCCGCCTTGACCTTGGCTTCGATCTCCGCCAAGTCCCAACGATGGGAGTAGACTGACATCTCCTCAGAGATGAGCGCCTGAATATCGATCAGCCGGTGCCGCAGTACGGTCCGCCGGTCCCTTTTCGCGGGAATGCCGTGGAGTTGGGCGATGGCGTCGCTCATCATATGCGAGGCCAACATCGCCGCGTTCTGCCCCTGCCTTGCAAAGATCGCTTCAGCCTCAGCCGCCATCGCCTCGGCGGCCTCGGATTGGCAGCGGTACTTGTCGTCATCCCGCTTGGCCGCATGATACGCCCGCGCGGCAAACCGCCAGAGGGACGTGACGAGATGCACGTCGGCCTTCACCGGCGCAGCCAGCACCTTCTCGATCCCGTCGGCGACCGCGAGCGGTTCAGAGACGGCAAAATCAAGATCGAGCTCGGAGAACCAGACAACGGCTACCGCTGTCCGCAGCTCGATCGCGCGCTCGCGAAGCCGAACGACAGTTTCGCGCGCCCGGATGACCTCAGGCTTATCCCGTCCGATGCCCCAACCGATCTGCAAAGCGCGGCGCAGCAGGTCGAGTGCGCCATGCTCAAGAGGTCCCCAATCGTCGGCAAAGGGGAACTTCAACGCCCCGCTTTCGACGCCTTCGACAATATCGACATAGGCGGTCACGGCGAGACTTCCCACCGCGCCACGTCTGCGCTCCAAGAGCCAGGAAAGATCGGCAAGCCGGGCTTTCAGCACCGGGTTCGCCGACCGCGCCGCCATCTCTGCCAGGAGATCGACATGCGCGCCGCGGAAATCCGCCGCGATCGCAGAGCGGCGGCCGTCTGAAAATGACACCGCCGGGCCGAACGGCTCATTGGGCTCCCGCGACTTCGGGTACATCCCCGTAACAGCAGAGAGCATCGTGTAGAGGCGAGCTTCGGGCGTATCAGACGGCGCCACCTTGGCGCCCGCTGGATTTGCCGCCTGGCGATACAGCTCACTCAGCGCGTCACAGGTTGCCGAGATCGAACCCGCGATCGGAGCCTCGAAATCCCAATTGCCGAGGTCGGCACGCGTCGCCTGCAGCCAAGGTATGACTTGGCCGGACCCGGCATCTTCCGCCGGCCCACTGGCATCGCCGGCCAGATCGCCCGGCGGAATGCCGGCGTCGGTCTCATCAAGGTTGGTGGTCTGCCCCTTATCCATCGCTCGAAATTCCTGCTTTCGCCCAGCCGACTTGCGGTCGCGCTTTATCCATTCAATCGAATTAACAGCTCGAAGCCGGTCAGCTTTCGGCCCATGCGCCGCGCCGGAGCGAGGACCGGTTCCCCAAGCTTTCCGATAGATAGGTCGGGTTTCTTCAATTGGAAGCAGGAGACCAGCGGTTGCCTTCCCTTGCTCGGGGCGCCCGCGCAGGCGCGCCTGCGCGCCGGGCTATCGTAAACCAAGCCGCCCCCAGGGACCTGGTTGGAGTATTGGCCCTGCCGGGCCTCGATCCCTTCTGTAATCCGATCCCGGACGTCAAGCTCCATTCGTTGGTTTGTTTGGCGGCCTCCTCCCTCCGGTCGGGTCACGCCCTATCGCGCGGCGCAGGTGGCCGCGCGACGGAGCCGGTGGGCGAAGGCGTCTCCGCCCATGCGGGTGACGGTCGTTGCCGCGTATCTTGCGCGTTCGTTTTGCCTCTGCACTGCCTGGCCCCGCGCTTCTGTCCGGAGTCGGCCGACGGCACGCTCCATGATGGGGTTCGGCAGGTTGGGTCGTCCAAGCTAACTGCGCGTGTTCGGCTCAAAGGCCCGCACAGGGATCGAAACGGACTGGCCCTCCCCACGTCCTCGGCAGAGCAGCGGCTGCGCCGAGGCGTCCTTAAGCGGCCGCCGCGACAGGCTCCCGGCCGAACCGGAAGTCGGTCTCCTCGATCCACATCCGGTGCATGATCACGGCGAGCTTGCGGGCCACCGCGACGCACGCCTTCTCCATGCCGGTCCGTTTCGCCAGCTTTACGCCCCACGCCCGCAGCGTCGACCACTTGCGGGAGATGCGCAGATGCGAGTTGGCGGCCTCAAAGAGGGCATGCCGCATCAGCTTGTCGCCGCATTTGCTGATATTGCCCGAGCGGTCGAGCTCGCCCGACTGGTAGACCCGTGGGGTCAATCCGAGGTGCGCCGCCACGGCTTTTGAGGATGCCTGAAGCGGCCTAGGGACGTGTTGCCAGGGCGCAGCTGGCAGCGGCCTATTCAGGGATGATCATTCGCACGGCCGCGGCGCCCATTACCGCGGTCGCGGTCCAGCCGAGGATGATGATCGACCGACCCGCGGTGAAAGCACCCATCACCGATTTCTTCGAGACCAGAAGTATGATCACAGCAATCAGTGGAACGGCCACGACGCCGTTGATCACCGCACTCCAAAACAACGCCTTCATTGGGTTTATCGGTGAATACGGGATGCCGAGACCGACGAGCACGCTGACGGCGATGATCCCATAGAAGCCGCGAGCATCAGTCGCCCTTCGTTCGAGGCCCCACTTCCAGCCCATGGCCTCGCAAAGGGCATAAGCGCCGGAGCCCGCGAGGACCGGCACGCCGCCCAGACCAACCCCGAGAATGCCAAGAGCGAAGAGCAGATACGCGAAGTCGCCAGCCAGCGGCCGCAGCGCGCTCGCCCCCTGCGCCGCCGTCTCAATGTCTGTGACTCCCGCCACATTAAGCGTGACCGCGGTCGCCAGAATAATGAAGTAGGCCGTGATGTCGGAGTAGAGCATGCCGCTCCACGTGTCCCACCGGATGCGGCGGAGTCCCGACCGCGCGGGTACTAACTTGAGGCACGCGCCGATCGCTCACTAACGGCGATGTCGCCGCGGACCTCGGCCCCGGAAGGGAGCAGGAAGACCAGCGCGAGACAGATCGCCAGCATGGCCGCCGAACCCCACAGGCAAGCCGGCAGCCCGCCATATTGCGCCAGCAATCCCGACAAGAGGATGCCGATCAGCCGGCCGCCCGCATTGGCCGCGTAGTAAAATCCGACATCCTCGGCCGCCTTCTTCGTCCCCGCATAAGCGAGGATCAGGTAGGAGTGCAGCGACGAGATCACGGCGAAGGCAAAACCAAACACCGCCAGGACGCTGATCACCATCAGCGCGGGGCTGACCGGCAGTCGAGCCTGAAGCATCAGGACAAGGGCCACGGGGATCGCGGTCAGCGCCGCACCCCAAAGGCGCGCCTCTGGGATCTCCCGCGACAAGCCGTCGGCACTGCGGCGCACGACCATCGGGGCGATCGCCTGTACGATGCCGTAGCCGATGGTCCAGGCGGCGATGTAGCCCGCGACCTGCATGTATTGCCACCCCTGAGTATAGAGGTAGACCGGCAACCCGACCACAAACCACACATCGCGCGAGCCGAAGAGGAAGATGCGCGCCGCAACGAGCAGGTTGATCGAACGGGATTTGGCGAAGAGCTCGCGAAAGGATTTTGACGCCTTCGCCTTACCGAGCTCTCGTGGCAGGCTCAGCAACACGTTCGCGAGAACGACCGCCAGCATTGCGGCCATGAGCCAGAGGGCGGGACGGAACCCGACAATTTCGAGCAGGAAGCCGCCGGCGAAGAAGCCGAAGCCTTTCATCGCGTTTTTCGAGCCGGTGAACCACGCGACCCAGCGGAAGAGCTGCCCGGCGCCGCCCTCCGAGGTCGCCTTGATCGCAGATTTGGAGGCGGTCTTGGTGATGTCCTTGGCCACACCCGAGATGCCCTGGGCCATCACCACCCATACGACGGAGAAGGTCGCGCCCCAGCTCGGGTCAAGGCCGGACAACAGCACCAGGCCGCCGATCTGGAGCACGAGCCCGACCGCCAGCATGCGCGGGATTCCAAACCGCGCCGCAAGCCAGCCGCCGCCGAGATTGGCGAAGATGCCGGCCGCCTCATAAAGCAGGAACAGCGAGGCCAGCATGAAGGGCGTATAGCCGAGCGCATAGAAATGCAGCAGCACCAGCATGCGCAGCGCGCCGTCGGTCAGCGTGAAGCTCCAATAGCTGGCGGTAACAATGAGATAGTTGCGTGCTCCGCCCATCACACACCTCGCTCGCTGACGATGTTGGCCAGATCGACCATGCGGCAGGCATAGCCGACCTCGTTGTCATACCAGGAATAGATTTTGAGCAGCGTGCCATCGGTGACCATCGTGCTCGGGGCGTCGACGATCGAGCTGCGGGTATCGCCCTCGTAATCGGCCGAGACCAGCGGTCGCATCTCGAAGCCGAGGATTCCGGCGAGCGGTCCCGCAGCGGCTGCCCGGAACAGCTCGTTGACTTCGTTCTCGCTCGTGGCCCGCGCCAACTCGAAGACGCAATCCGTCAGCGAGGCGTTGAGCACGGGCACGCGCACCGCATGGCCGTTGAGCCTGCCGTTCAGTTCGGGATAGATCAGCGCGATCGCCGTCGCGCTTCCGGTCGTCGTCGGCTGCAGCGACAGCATGGCCGAGCGCGCGCGGCGCAGATCCCTGTGCGGGGCATCGACGACGACATTGGTGTTGGTCGGATTGTGGATCGTTGTGATCTGCCCGTGGCGGATGCCGAGCGCTTCATGCACCACCTTGACCACGGGGGCGAGACAGTTGGTGGTGCAGGACGCCGCCGTGAGCAGCCGGTGCTCGCTTGGGTCATAGCGATCGTCATTGACGCCGACGACGATATTCAGAGCCACCGGGTCCTTGACCGGCGCCGCGACGATCACCCGCTTCACGCCGCGATCGAAATAGCCCTGCAGCTGATCGCGTTTAAGAAATTTGCCCGTGCATTCCAGCACCACGTCGCAACCGAGGTCGCCCCACGGCACCTCGCCCGGCGCGCTCGCGGTGCTGAAGCCGATGCGTCGATTGCCGATCACGATCGTGTCTTCGCCATCGGCGTTCAGCTTTTGCCGCCAGCGGCCATGCAGGCTGTCGAATTCGAGAAGGTGCGCGGTGACCGCCGCGCCGCCCTTGATTTCATTAACGTGGGCGATGTCGAGGCGATTGCCGGCGCGGGGATCGTCGTCTGGCCGGTGCATCGCGCCCATCGCCGCGCGCAGCGCAAGGCGGCCGATCCGGCCCATGCCGTTGATGCCGACGCTCATGATTTAGGCCCCCCTGCTACGCGCCAGCACACCAATCGGCCCTTCGCCGATTTCGTCGAGCCTGATCTTCAGCGCCATCCGCTCGAGCTTCTCGAACGGCAGGCTCACAAAAATCCGGATGCGGCGAAGGAGCCCGGCATAGAGCTCGTTCAAAAGGGCGGAGCGCTCCGCCGCGCTGCCAGTGAACTGCGCCGGGTCCGGCAATGACCAGGAGGCCGTCACGACTTTCTCGCCGAGGTCCGGACAGGTTTGACTGTCCTCGGTATCGCAGAGCGTCAATACGAAATCGATTTTGGGGGCCTCGGGCGTAGCGAAGACGTTCCACGATTTGCAGTGCAGGCCGGACACGTCATGGCCGAGCGCACGCAGCTTCTCGATGACCTCGGGCATCGGCTCCGCCGCCGGCTCCGATCCCGCCGAATAGGCATGAAACCGCTCGCCGCCGACCGAGGCCAGAATGGCTTCGGCCATGATCGAGCGCGCTGAATTGCGCGTGCACAAGAACAGTACGTTGAACGCTGGCGTCATTGCGGGGCTTTCTTCGGGATAAGGCGGGAGGAGCGCTGCGATGTCGCCGCACAATTCCGGGTGACCGTCGCAGCACGCGTCGGTGAGGAAGGAGAGCAGCCCACGCAGGGCATTGATACGCAGGGCGTAGATGAGCTGGTTTTTTTGGCGCGTCGACGCGATGAGGCCCGCGCGTTCGAGAGCGCTCAGATGAAAGGAGGTGGTCGAGGCGGGCATGCCCACCTGGCCGGCCAATTCGCCGGCGGAAAGCCCGTTTGGCCCGCGGGCGATCAGTAGCCGCAAGACAGCGAGCCGGCGGTCCTGGCCGAGAGCGCCAAAGATACGGGCGGCTTCATCTATTTCCATGATTCTAGAATAACTGAGATGACGGACGCTAGCATCAATTTTTTAGCTGCTCAAGCCTCCCCAATAGGTAGATCACCCCGGCGCCACCCGTTTGGTTCGTCCCTCCTTTTTTTCGGTTGTCGGCGGGTGCGGGCAGGGCTATATTGAATTTCATTATCGTAAACCGAGCACGAATGTCGATATGCCCGTCACCGTCCGAACTTTTTTTTGAACATGGTACGATGTTGGGGCTTGTCTGCGTCATTGGGACTGCCGGATGGACGACCGCTTCCTCTATGCCGGGTTGATCCGGCTTCATGTCCTGCACCACGCGGTGAACGAACCGGTTTACGGGCTCGCGATGATCGAGGAGTTGGCGCACCACGGTTACAAGCTCAGCGCTGGTACGCTCTACCCCATCCTGCATGGGCTCGAACAACGGGGACTACTAATCTCGACCGAAGAGCGCTCTGGCAGCGCAGCCCGACGAATTTATCGCGCAACTCCCGAAGGAAAGGACGCGCTCGCGGCCGCCAAACTCAAAGTACGCGAGCTATTTGGCGAGCTGTTCGAGGACGATTTTCCGCCGGGCTGACCGGCTGCAAACTCCGGCTGGTCTTGAGGAAAAGGTGACCCAAATGCGTTTCGACCTGTCCGGCTGCGGCGCCGGCCTCGATGAGTCTGCGCGGAGCCTCCTGGAACTCGGCCCGGTGGCCGAATCTCTTGGCTATGACGGCCTGTGGATAAACGAGGAGCACTTTGGTCAAGGGAGCCGTGTCTGTCTCTCCCCGATCCTCCTGGCGACCGCTTTGGCGATGCGTACCCGCAAAATACGGATCGGCTTCTCGGTTCTGGTGCTGCCGCTCTTCGAGCCGATCCGGCTCGCCGAGGAAATCGCGACCCTCGACGTGCTCTCCGAGGGGCGCGTCGATTTCGGGGTTTCTCGCGGCAATACGAGCCGGTATTTCGAGGCCTGGGGGCTCGACTATGAAGATCGCTCAACCGCCTTCGATACTGTCTTCGAAAAGCTGCTCCGCTACTGGACCGAGGCGAAGGTCGAGGTCGGCTCGCGCACCGAGTCAATCGAGCCGAAATGCGTCCAGCGGCCCCATCCGCCGGTGTACGTGGCGACGTACCGCGAGGAATCCGCTGCCTGGGTCGGCGCGCAGGGGCACGTCCTCTTTCAGGGCAGCCAGCAATCGGTAGGCAGCATCCGCCGCTGCATCGCTGCGTTCAAGGATGCCGGCGGCGACGTCGCGCGGGTGCCGATCGGCCGCTTCGTCGTTGTCGGCGAGACGGATGACGCCGCCTGGCAGGCCGCGTGGCCGGCCGCCGAGAAGCTCACCGCCGGCTATCGCCGCGGCGGCGAGCAGGTGCGACGGCGGATTTCGACGGAAGACGAGCTTGAAACCGAGCGCTGGCTCCGCGAGGTGGCCGTCGTCGGCGGCCCGGACACGGTTGCCGAGCGGATCGCCGACCTTCACGCGGAGTTCGGGTTCGGCAACTTCATGCTGGTGACGGGCTTCCTCGGGAACCTTCCGCAGGACGAAGTGCTCCGCACGCTTGAGTTCTTTGCACGGGAAGTAAAGCCCCGGTTCGAGCGGGTGACCCAGCCGCAGCGCTTACCGTCAGCCGTATCGGGAAACGGGGGAACGCATGACGGTAGCCACTGAGGCGGCGGACGCGACAGGTCATCGCGGTTCGGCTCTCGAAGTTCTGCTCGTCTTCCTCAGGCTGGGTCTCACCTGCTTCGGCGGACCGATCGCGCATATAGGATATTTCCGCGAAGAGTTCGTTGTGCGCCGCCGCTGGATTGACGAACAGGCCTATGCCGATCTCGTGGGGCTCTGCCAGTTCTTGCCCGGCCCTGCCAGCAGCCAGGTTGGGTTTACCATCGGCCTCATGCGCGGCGGTTACCGTGGCGGCCTTGCGGCATGGACCGGCTTTACACTGCCTTCCGCCGTCGCGCTCGTGCTCTTCGCGTACGGCGCGGGCGCCCTCGGCGGCCCGACCGGCATCGGGCTTCTGCATGGCCTCAAGCTCGTAGCCGTCGCGATCGTCGCGCAGGCCGTCTGGGGCATGGCGCGCACGCTATGCCCCGACCGGGAGCGCGCGTCCGTTGCGCTCGTGGCGATGCTGATCATTTTGTTCAGCACGTCCTCGGCCGCCCAGATCGACGCAATCTTGCTCGGCGGAATTGCCGGGCTGTGGCTCTGCCGGGCGGGACCTGCGACAACAATCGGACATCTCACCGTGCCCGTCTCGCGCCGTGTTGGGCTCGTGGCGCTCGCGCTCTTCTTCCTTCTTCTCGCCGGGGTCCCTGTCCTGCGCGGCCTCGTTGTCTCGCAGGGTTTAGCGCTCTTCGAGGCATTTTACCGGTCGGGCGCGCTCGTCTTCGGCGGCGGTCACGTGGTGTTGCCGTTGCTGCGTGAGGCGTTCGTGACGCCCGGCTGGGTGAGCGACGACACCTTTCTTGCCGGCTACGGCGCCGCGCAGGCGGTCCCCGGGCCGCTCTTCACCTTCGCGGCCTATCTGGGCGTCGTCGTCGACCCCTCGCCGCACGGCGTGGCCGGCGCGGCGCTCGGCCTGATCGCCATCTTTCTCCCCGGCGTGCTGATCCTCATGGGCACGTTGCCGTTCTGGGATACCTTCCGAACGCGTAGCTGGGCGCAGGCAGCGATGCGCGGCGTCAACGCGGCCGTGGTCGGACTGCTCGGTGCAGCGCTCTACAACCCGGTCTGGACGAGTTCGGTCAAGACGCCGGTCGATTTCGGAATTGCCCTCGTCGGCTTTGTCCTCCTCACCGTCTGGCGCGGGCCGCCGCTGGTCGTCGTCATCGTCAGCGCCCTCGGCGCGGCCGGCATCGCGAACCTGCACTGGTTTCCCGGGGGGGTCTGATGCCGTGGCCGTTTCGTGCCGGCCATGCCATTGCCGCCGCCATCACACTGGCAGTGACGCTTTGCGCCGCGCCGGCGGTAGCTGGCCCGCCGTTCCGCACCGACGACCCGGAACCGGTCGATTATCAGCACTGGGAGTTTTGCCTGTTCTCCACGGGAACGCATGTGCGCGGCGACACCTCCGCAACCCTGCCGGGGGTGGAGATAAATTATGGCGCGCTTCCCGATCTGCAATTACACGTGATTGCCCCGCTTGCCTTCGACGACGCCTCGGGCAGCAGCACCCAATACGGCTACGGCGACACTGAGCTCGGCGTTAAGTACCGGTTCGTCCAGGAGGACGAAAACGGTTGGCGGCCGATGGTCGGCGTATTCCCGCTGCTGGAGGTCCCGACCGGGAACGCCGATCGTGGCCTCGGCACCGGCTCGACCCATGCTTACCTGCCGGTCTGGCTGCAAAAGAGCTTCGGCGATTGGACGACCTATGGCGGCGGCGGTTATTGGATCAATCCCGGTGTCGGCAATAAGAACTACGCGTTTGTCGGATGGCTGCTGCAACGCAAGATCACAGACAATCTGGCGTTTGGTGGTGAGATTTTTCAGCAAACGGCGGACGTGATCGGCGGTAAAGACCAGACAGGCTTCAATCTCGGTGGCATTTACGACATCACCGAAAACCACCACATCCTGTTCTCAGCGGGGCAGGGTATCCAGAATGCACCGACAACCAATGGGTTCTCTTATTACGTCGCCTACCAGCTGACTTTCTGAAGCCGCATGGCCCAACACTGCGGGCTTCCTCCGAAGCGTTCGCGCTGAAAACTTCCACCTTTTTGCGACAGCTCGCCGAGCTGTTGAGACGGTTCACGCGGGAGCGTCCTGTTCGGGACCGGGATTTAGGCTTAGCCGCTCTTATTCACGGCGGTACCGGATAGCAGCCGAACCGGCGCGCTGACGCGGCGAGCGCATGAGCGTCCGAAGCGTCTGTTTCGCCGCTGGCTTTGGTGTCTCGGGTGGGCGTTGGAGGTTTTCGGGAACGGGTTGACGGGCGATTGCGGCCCCGCCGTTTACGGCCCTGTCGGCATCAGCGCCGCCGCGATGTGGCGGATCAATGTGGCGTCGGGGCAGGCTGCAGCAAAGGCGAGGCGGACACGCGATGCCATCTCGATAACCCGCGCACCGAGCTTCAAAAGGCGCAGGCGGATGGTGTTGAACTCGGCATTGGCGAGCACGTGTGCCTTGGGGATGGTGTCGCGGACGGTGAGGATCAGCCAATAGGCGGCGGTGTGCAGGATCAGCCGCATCTGGTTGGCGAGCGGGCTGCGGCAGCTGGTGCGATCGGAGGCGAGCTGCGCCTTGTGCAATTTGATCAAGTTCTCGGCCTGGCCGCGTGCGCAGTAGAGCGTCTCGTAGATATGCTCGGCCGTTCCGGTCTCAATGCTGGTGACAACGAAGCGGATATCGAGGCCCTTGGTGGTGGCCTCGATGCGGGCGCAGGCACGACGGTCGGTGTTCCAAGATTTCGCCTGATAGCTTGTCTCGGCGAAGCCGCGCAGGCAGGGCTTCTGGTCGAGCGCCCGGCGGGTGCGGATGTCGTCGGCGGCCTCATCGGCCGCGCGGTCGAGCACGGCGTTGCCGGGCAGGCCGAAGACGAAGCCAACCGCATTCTCGTCGCACCACTCCATGACCTCCGGGCGACCGTAATGGCCATCGCCTCGGATGGTGATCCGGGTCGAAGGCCAGTTCCGGCGGATGCGACGGATCAGACGCCGCAGGTGACCGCGTATCTCAATGCCTGAGGGCGTCTTGCCGGGGCGCAGCAGCACGGCCACGGGCCGGCTCGTCGCCGTGTCGTAGACGTGGATCGGCAGGAAACAGCGCTCGTCGTAATGGGCGTTGAACAGAGAAAGCTGCTGGTGGCCGTGAACGACATCCACCGTGTCGTCGATGTCGAGCGTCACCGCGTCTGGCGGCCTCGAGTAGCTGGCGCAATAGAGATCGACCATCACGCCCATCAGGCGGATCAGGTCTCGCAGGTTGGGCGCATTCTCCCAGCGCGAGACGGTCGGCTGCGAGCACAGGTCCCGGCCGGTATCGGGTAGCCTCCCACAGGCCAGCTTGAACCCCGGATCGCCGCGCAACCGGTCGAGATCGTCGGCGTCTTCATAACCGCAGGCGATGGCGAAGATGCGGGCGCGCAGGATGTGAGGCAACAGATGGGTGACCCGGCTCGCATCGCGCTCGTCGGGGATTACCCGCGCGAGTTGGTCGGCGATGCCCAGCCGGCGCTCCGCCTGGGCCAGGAGCATTACGCCGCCGTCCGAGGTGATCCGTCCGCCATCGAAGGCGGCGCTCACCTTTTTCCGCGCAACCACTGGCAGGTCGAAGGGTAGCGGAATATCCTCATCCATCAGCGTTTGCCGTCCCTTGATCGCTGTGCTGCTTCGGACAGAGGAATCATGCTGCATATTCCCGTTTCGGGCTACTTCCGGCTTGCCGTTCCGGCGGCTGAGGCGGTGAGGTGAGGCGGCGCGCTTTCATCACTCTTCTCGGCGGCGCGGCTGCCACGTGACCGCTAGGGTCGCGCGCCCAGCAGAAGGCGATGCCGGTGATCGGGTTTCTCAGCCCAACTAACGACGTGGGCCTCAATCCCTTCCGGCGCGGTCTGCGGGAACTCGGCTATGTCGAAGGGCAAAACCTTCAGCTCGTGCTGCGCTCGTCGGATGGCGACAACAGTCGCCTGCCGGCGCTAGCGACCGAGATCGCGGCCCTCAGGCCGGATGTTATCGTCACCAATGGCGAGCCGGCGATCCGCGCCGCGAAGGAGGTCGCCGGCGCGATCCCGATCGTCATGTCCATCGTCGGCGATCCGGTGGCCGCCGGCTTTGCGGAGAGCCTTGCTCATCCCGCCGGGATGAGCATTCTATCCTAATCATTTGACATCATTCATGTTTTATGGCACTATGTGTCTACACATCGCCTACACGGATATGGCAAATCAAGGACTTAGGCGAAAAGGCTACACAATTCCTGCACAGCGGCAAGCCCCATGGCGTTTCTCACGGACAAGGAAGAACCCAAACCGGGCCTCGTGATCTTCCGGCGCACCGACGTCCGGCACCGCAACTGGTACTGCCGCGTCAAGATCCCCAAGAGCGACCGCTACAAGACACTCTCGCTGAAGACCGCGGATATCGCGGCGGCGCGCGACCGCGCCTACGACCATGACGCGGATTTGCGCTTCCGCCTCAAACACGACGTTCCGATCTTCAACCGCTCCTTCAGCCAGATCGCCAAGGAATATGTCGAGCACCAAAAGCGGCGCGCGGCGACCGGCCAGGTGTCCGATGCCCGCTGGCGCAAATGCGAGTCGGTCATCCGGGTGCGTCTCGATCTTTATGTCGGCTCGACGCAGATTCATCTGATCGGGCAAGACCGGTGGGATGATTATCCGACCTGGCGGCGCGAGACCAGCAAGGGCCGTCTGCGCGAACAGGTGAGCGACGCCACCATCCGCTTCGAGATGTCGATCTTCCGCGCGGTGATGAGTTTCGCCGCCAAAAAACGCTACATCAGGGCCGACCAACTGTTCGAAGGTCGGCCCACGCTCGCGAAGATGCGTCGCGACGCGTTCAGCCCTGAGGAATACCGCAAGCTCCACACCGTCGGGCGGTCGTGGGTAAAGGCGGCGGACCGCGCGTCAAGCACTTGGTACCGCACCGTCGCTTATAATTTCGTGCTGATCATGTGCAACACCGGCATGCGCCCCTCGGAGGCGAAGAGCCTCCGCTGGCGCGACGTGACAATCCGCAAGGACCGCGAGGGGCGTGATGTTGCCGTGTTGCGAGTCAGCGGCAAGGGCAAGACCCGCGAGCTGGTCGCCCCGGCCAGCGTCGCCCAGTATCTCGACCGCATTCGCGTCATTGCCAAGGCGTCAGAGCCGGATGATCGGGTCTTTACGACCCACACCGGCGAGCCGGCCAAGTCACTCTACAAAAATATGATCGAAGATCTGCTTACGGAAGCGAAGCTGCGGACTGGCCCTTCGGGCATCCCCCGCTCCACCTACAGCTTCCGGCACACTTACGCGACCTTCCGCCTAAGCGAAGGTATCGACGTTTATTTCCTGGCGGAGCAGATGGGCACGTCGGTAGCAATGATCGAGGACCATTACGGCCATGTGAGCCCGGTCAAAAACGCAGACCGCATCCTTCACGGGATGACTGGCTGGCAAGCAATCCCCGCCGAGCCGGAACCTGAAGCGCCGCCAGCGCGCAAGAAGGCGCCAGCGGGTGGCGACCCGGCCCCAAAGCCGCGAGCTTCGCGGCGTCGTCCGAGACGTCCCGCTGACCGCCAATAGGTAATACCCGAAAGTCGTTGTTGGCCTGTCGGATACGAGTGTCGAGCTTCGACGCGCCGACAGGCTGAATTGCTCTTTGCAATTGCTTGGAAACAGCCGACGCGCGGCGGCGCTCTTGGGCGGCTGTGATACGGGCCGGAAAAGGCCGAACCGCCGGTGTCGAGTTCGACCCGCGGACTTCCAGGCCCGTTCCTTTTGAGGCCGCTGCCTGCAGGCCAAAAGCGGCCGCTTTTCCAGATGGCGGGCTGCCTTGGCATCGAGTTCGATAGGCCCCGTCATCAAACCCGCCATTATTGACGAAAGACCCTGATCCGAGGTCGGTCAAACATTCATCCCGCAGAATCGGAATCGAATTTTGCCGCTGCCGAGCAGACGATGCGGTTCGCTCACCGCAATATCCTGCGCTGTTCGAGGCTCCCGCCGTTGGCTGAACTGGTACGTCAGCCGCGAATACGGGATCGCTGATCGTGATCCCGCTTCAGGAGGGCGTCGGCGTCATCCGGCCGAGAACATGCCGGATATTCCGCAGGTTGCCGAGGGCGATAAGCCGCTGCGGCGAGGTCTGAGGCAACCTCCACAGCGTCGCCGCGATCTCGCGGTGCAGGGCGCACAGCTCGGCGCGCGTGAGGCGCAACAATTCGTTCAATGTCCAAACTCGCATCTTTGTCTCCTTCGTTTTCGACCGCCCAATCGCGGCCTTCTGAAGACCCCGATGCCGAAGGAGGCGGGCCGCATCGCTTGCGGCCGGAACGAAGAGAAGGAGTGCGCAGCACTTGCGGCGGCTGCGCCGACGCGAGGCGTTCGATGGTCATAAGAAGGCAGCTATGGCGTCGAGAATTTCTCGGAAGGAGCCGCGAGTGTCATGAACAGGAAGGATTGATGAGCCTTTTCACGCCGGGCATGTCGCCCGCTAACCGCGAGGCGACCGGGGCCTGCTCGCCTCGCTGTGCTCGGCTCCCCGAGCCCCTGTGGGTCTCGGCCTGGCGCGATGGTCCCGCGCGTGAGCGCAAAGAGAGAAAGGGTCGTGCCGGGCTTCGCGACGGGAAAAGGAGGCGAGAGAAAGGCTCCCGCCCGCCCGTCGCGGAGCTTTCCCATGACGCAGAACCGTACCGACCTCTACACCCGCATCACTGCCGAGATCGTCGCCGCCATCGAAGCCGGCGCCGGCAAGTTCAAGATGCCCTGGCACCATACCGGAACCTCGATTACCCGCCCGACCAACATTGCATCCGGCAAGCATTATCGCGGCGTCAACGTCCTCGCTCTCTGGGTCGCCGCCGAAATCGCCCATTACGACAGCGGCCTTTGGGGCACCTATCGGCAGTGGCAGGCGCGAGACGCCCAAGTTCGCAAAGGCGAGCGCGGCACGACCGTCGTGCTATGGAAGCAGGCGAGCTCGGCCAGCGATACTGCTGGCGGTGATGACCGAGCCGGCGACGAGGAGCGTCCGTCGCGCCCCATTTTCGCGCGCGCGTTCACCGTCTTCAATGTTGCCCAGGTCGACGGCTACCAGCCCGAGCCGGTCGTGCTGCTGCCGGAGAGCGAACGCGTTGCCGATGCCGAGGCGTTCATCGGCAATCTCGGGATCACGACCGTCTTCGGCAGCCCGAGCGCCTACTATCAGCCGGCGACCGACACGGTGCACATGCCCGATTTCGGGTATTTCAATGAAGCGGCGGGCTTTTATGGCAGCTGGATTCATGAGTGTGGGCACGCGTCGGGCGCCAGACATCGGCTCGATCGCGATCTCAGCGGGCGGTTCGGCTCCGCATCCTATGCGCGCGAAGAAATTTCGGTCGAAATTCTCAGCGGCATGATCCTCGCCGATCTCGGGATTGCCCACCATCCGCGCCCCGACCACGCCGCGTACGTCGCCTCGTGGCTGCGCGTCCTCAAGGACGACCCCCGCGCCATCTTCACCGCCGCCAGCAAGGCCCAGCAGGCCGCCGACTGGATGCACGCGCGGCAGCCCCAAGCGATAGACAAGGCGGCATGACGATACTCCACATCGTCTGCCCCACCGATGGCGGCATTCCTGGCCCGAGCTGCGGTGTCCGACACCCGGCTCCCGAGCCTGCCGCGGCATCCGAGAGGAAGAGGGTCGAGGGAGCTTTGCGACTGGTTTCACAGGGCGAGAGAAAGCTCGCGCCCGCCCGTCGCGGAGTAGCCCAGCCATGACCACCACGCCTGCCGTCAGGAAGATCCCCCTCAACATGCTCATCCTGTCCCCGACCAACGTCCGCAAGGTGCCGCCCACGGCGGCCGAGGATGCGGAACTCAAGGCCAGCATCCGGGCGCGCGGCTTGCTGCAGAACCTGGTGGCGCACCCCTCCTCTGGGGATGACGGTGCCCATGCCGTCGTCGCCGGCGGCCGGCGGCTCAAGGCCTTGCAGGAGCTCGCCGCCGAAGGCGCCATTGTCGCCGATTACAAAGTACCGTGCCTGGTCGAGCCGGCGGATGCCGCGCTCGAAACCTCGCTGATGGAGAACACGATCCGCGCCGCGATGCACCCGGCCGACGAGTTCGCCGCCATGGCGGGCCTTGTCGACGCGGGCGAGACGATCGAGGCGGTCGCCACCCGCTTCGGCGTTTCGGAACAGCACGTCAGGCAGCGGCTTCGGCTCGGCAAACTCGCGCCCGAATTGCTCGACGCCTATCGCGACGGCACAGTCAGCCTCGAAGTCATCATGGCCTTCACCCTCGGCGCCGATCACGCGGCGCAACTCGCCGTGTGGCGCCAGGTCAAGGATCAGCACTTCGTCTCGGTGCATGCGGTGCGGCGCTTGCTGACCGAGGGTGCCCTGGCCTTGGACTCCGATCTCGGCGCCTTTGTCGGCGTGGCCGCTTACGAGGCCGCCGGCGGCAAGGTGACGCGCGATCTCTTCAGCGATGAGGACGAGGGCTTCATGGACGATGCCGCGCTGGTGCGCCGGCTCGCCATCGAGAAGCTGGAGGCCAAGGCCGCCGAATTGCGCGGCCAGTGGGCCTGGGTCAAGCCGGCGCTCGATCTCGATTACGGCTTCAGGGTGCAATTCAGGCGCATCGAGCCGCAGCCGGCCGAACTCCCGCCCGAAATCGCCACCGAGCTCCAGCATATCGAGGAGCGCCTCGCCGAATTCGAGGAGTTCGGCGACGACGACTGGACCGACGAGTTGATGAACGAGGCTGCTCGGCTGGAAGAACGCCACGGCGAACTGCTCGAGACGACTGAAGCCCTCGCGGTCTATGCCCCCGAAGACCGGGCCATCGCCGGCTGCATCGTCACGGTCGGCGACGAGGGCGAATTCCAGATTTATCAGGGCCTCGTCGACCGGTCCGCGCAGCGCGCTGGAGGCGATGCCTTCGATCCCGCCAGCGATGACGCTGATGCGGACTCTGCCGGCCCACGCGGTCCCCGTACTGAGACCACGGCGATGATGAATGGCGGCGGACGCGGGATGCCAGGCACGGCGTTGACCCCGGAGCAGGCCATCCGCAAGGAATGCGGCTTCAGTCAGGTCCTCGTCGACGATCTGAAGGCGCACCGGCTGCAGATCACTCGAGCGCATCTCGCCGCGGATTTCGGCGTGGCGTTCGACCTGGCGCTCTATTCGCTCAGCGTCGATCTGCTCGGCCACCGCTATGGCTCGCGGCCGCTTGATCTCAGGGCAACCGAAACCCCGCTGCGCAGTTCGCTGAACGATCTCGCCGACACGCCGGCCGATCGCCTGCTCAACGCCGAAAGACAGGCGCTCGACATCGAGTGGTTGTCCTTGCCGGCGGAAGAGGGGTTCGCGGCGCTTTCGGCATTGCCGGCCGAGGCGAAGCAGCGCCTCTTCGCCTGGTGCATCGCCGCGACGCTCAACGGCCAGCTCGCCATCGAGGATAAGGCAGACCCCGTCATCGAAGCCGCCGGAAGGCGCCTCGCCATCCCGTTCGCGGATCACTGGCGCCCGACCGCCACCAATTATTGGGGGCGTGCCAAGAAGGCGCACGGGCTCGATGTCGCCAAGGCACTCCTTGGGCCGCGCTGGGCGCGTGACCACGCCGACGACAAGAAGCCCATTCTCGCGGCCGCGCTTGAAACCGCCTTCAATGCGGCGACAAGCAGCGCCTGCATCGGTCTCGATCAGGCGGCGCGCGACGGCGCGGCAGCGTGGCTTCCGCCCGGCTTCGACTATGTCGAAGGCGCCGCTTTCGGCGGGGCCGAGGCCACAGCGGATGAAGCGGCGGCGATCGAGGACGATCAGGGCGCTGCGACCGCGATCGAAGATGACGCGACGGAATCCGCCGATCTCCCGGCCTTCCTGACCGACGACGAGCCGCATCACGCCGTCTCCAACGGCGCCGCGGTGTCCTGACCCTCTGCTGAGGGCGGAGGTCTGCGCCAACACCGGGCCCGCGGCCTCCGCTTTCGCGCTCTACCGGCGTCCTGTCATGGCGTCAAAGTGAAAGGACCGAGGGACGACGGGCGAGCCGGTGCGGGAAAGAGAGAGCGTTCCGCCGGGCTTGCCCTTTCCCCGCTCTCGGAGCCTCCCCGATGTCCCAGACACTCTCCTCCGCCCGGTTCGATTACAGACAACCCGTCGCTTACGACGCCGAGGCCAAGCGCCGCTTTCATCGGCACGCGCGAGCGCAAATGCTGAAGCTTGCCGAAGCGCTCGGCCTTATGGCCGACGCCTTCGACCTGCGCTCGAACGCCGGCGGCATCGCCGTCAGCGGCGAAGTGACCCTGCACAGTGACCGGCTCTACGTACAGGCAAGCCAGCCGGCGACTCGCGCCGACACCGGCATCCTGTTCCGCTCGTGCGAGGGCCGCCGCGACTACACCAGTGGCCGGAACAATTTCGCCTCGCTCGATCTGCTGCACCGGCCGGCGGAGCTCGCCCGCCTGATCAGGCGCCACGTCGCCCCTTGAAGAGGAAAAGGGCCGCAGGCGGGAGGTGAGATCCGGGAAGGGAAAGAGAGCGCTTCGCGGGTCCGCTCCCGCCCCCGCTCTCCGGAGATAATCCCGATGCTCACCACCCCTTCCACCGCGGCGCCAGCCGGGGCTTCCCTTCCGCTGTTCCCGCACACCCCCGCCCTCGACAAGATTTCCAGTCTCTTCGAGGCCGCGACTTCGCTCGCGCAATTGCTCGGGCAAGGCCGCGCCCTCGACACGCGTGCCTTGCGTTCGTCGATGGAGGCGGCCTTCGGCGCCTCCGATGCCGAGGGCGCCTGGCTTTGGAAGGATGCCTACGAAGCCTGCGAGGCGGCGCAGGTGATCTTCCTGCGCAAATTCGGCGCGGCGATGCGGACACGCGCAGGTTCGCCCCAAAGCATGCTCGCCATGCTCAGCCGACTTGCCGAACGGCTGCCGTCGCAAACGCGACGCAGTGAGGAATCCGAACGCTTCCAGCAATTCTCGACGC
>Ga0209483_1001234_pt1 | contig 19782 bp, 19 predicted proteins | sample NGEPerA_FD_184508 | JGI IMG/M metagenome (GOLD analysis project Ga0209483, IMG submission 184508) | Arctic peat soil microbial communities from the Barrow Environmental Observatory site, Barrow, Alaska, USA - NGEE PermafrostL2-A... | ecosystem: Environmental > Terrestrial > Soil > Wetlands >... | reverse complement strand
CTACTGGGGGGATATTTTCGCGCGGCTGGGGCCGGCCGAGACATATGCGGCGGCAGGATTGGCGATATACGCCTGGGGATGGGTGAGATCGGCGCAAGATTTGACCAGAGAAAGTCGCCCGCCAACTCCATGGCGCTGGCACCTGCTGATGATAGGAGGGGCTTTTGCGGCGATGGGATCCAAGGAAAATTTCCTCTTCATGGCGCCGCTGATCTGCGCGCTTTGTGTGTATGCGGGCTTAAAAAAGCGGCTGGATTGGCGAATGGCGCTCTCGACATTTCTCATTTTGGCCTATGCCGTTTTTATCGCCGGGTCACTGATTATCTATTTATCGTCCGCCGGGGAGGATGTTTATGGAAACCGTGTTTCGTTCGCGTCGCGCTCGGTGATCCTCGTGAAAGGATTGGTGAGGATGGGCAGAGGATTCTGGACTCCTTTGGCCATTGGCGCAGTAGTGGGAGGAATGATTTGGCGGCACATCCGGGCCGGGAAGGACCCCCGCTCTGATGAGGCGAAGCGATGGTTAAGGCGCGGGGCTTTGGCGGCGCTTTTGCTGGCCTGCTTTTACGCCGCCCAATTGGTATTCTACAATGGCGCGCTGCCCACTCACACGCGCTACGATTTTCCAGCGATAGCGGCGCGGCAATTTGTCTGGGTCATAGTAATTGCCCAGATTCTGCTAGCCATCCGGTTGTTCACCACGGATGACCGTTTGCTGGGAGAGAGTTGCGTCAAATGCCTGGTCTTTTGCCTGCTGATCGTCGCGGTTTTTTTGGCCTTGGCGACGCTGAGGGGCTATAAAATCACGCGGCTGGCCAGCTTGCAGAATCGAGACAAAACACGGGAATTCACCAAACAGATTCAACAGATCATCGCGAGCTGCCAAAAGGACTCGAGGTCGCCGGTGCTCTTTGAGAGTGACAACGTTTGGGATTACGAGGCGGTCTATTCGGCCCGGCGTTATCTGACCGTCCGAGGCGCCTCCAATCGGGTGTTTTTGAGCCTGCGGGGATATGCGCCCGGCTCCGTCAAGCCTGGGCTGGAACGCCATCTGGCGGATGATTTGAGCAGAAAAAGCCAGGGGTTGTCCCCCTCCATGTCTGCGACCAACGACGTGTCATTCTCGCCCATTTCCGCGTTGGAGACGAATCTTACTCCCATTGTGGTGACCTTTGGGCTCTACCATGGCGTTTCCGCGCCCATGCGGATACCTTATTAAACTTATGAACGCTGGCCGGCCCATTTTAGGCATTGTCGCGCCTTGTTACAACGAGAGCGCGATATTGGAGCAAACCTGGCAACGCCTGACGGACCTTCTGCAAGAATTAGTCGCGGCGGGCCGGGTTAAGCCGGAGAGTTTTCTTTTGTTCGTGGACGACGGCAGCAGCGATGCCACTTGGGCGGTGATTTGCGCGGCGGCAAAGTCCTCGCCCTTCGTCTCCGGGTTGAAGTTATCGCGCAATTGCGGCCATCAAAACGCTCTCCTGGCGGGATTGATGCGGGCTCGCCATCGGGCCGACTGCGTCATTTCCATCGACAGCGATCTCCAGCAGGATGAGCGAGCCATTTTCCAATTCCTGGAGAAATACCAGGAGGGCTGCGACATTGTCTTTGGGGTGCGCAACGAACGCAAAGCCGACAGTTTTTTAAAGCGCCGGACGGCCCAGTGGTTTTATAAACTAATGCAGTTGATGGGGGTGAAGATTCTGCCGAATCACGCTGATTACCGGCTGGCCAGCCGGCGGGTCTTGGACGCATTGGCGGAGCATAAAGAGGTCAATCTTTTTCTTCGCGGGGTGTTTCCGAGCCTGGGCTTTAAGAGCGCCATTGTCTATCACGATGTCGGCGAACGCGCCGCGGGCGCTTCCAAATATACCCTGGCCCGCATGCTTTCGTTCGCTTTGAAAGGAGTGACCTCTTTCAGCGTCACGCCCATCCGCATCGTCAGTTGCATGGGCGCGCTCATTTTTGCGTTTAGCTTTCTGATGAGCTGCTATGTATTATTGACAGTCGCCTTCCGCCGGACGGTTCCCGGCTGGGCCTCGACCGTCTTGCCGATTTACTTTATCGGCGGGCTGCAAATTCTCAGCCTTGGCATCGTGGGTGAATACGTGGGCAAAATTTATACGGAAGTCAAACGCCGGCCCCTCTATATTGTCGAGGAAGAGGTTGGATTGAGCGGCCGGGACGGGGAGTAAAAAATCACCAACCCTGTGAACTGATTTCTCTTGTTCCAGACAGGCGGAACATTTAAAAATGCGCAATGAGTTTTCAGAAGCGAGGGGGAAGGACCCGATGAGCCTGTTTTCGATTAGAAAGGATAAAGGTATTGCGGAAAGGAGCATCCAGCCGCCTGCGGCTCCTAAAGGCTTCATTCGCACGACGGAATTCGATGAAAGGGATATTTTTGTGGCCGGCTATCCGAAATCGGGCAATACCTGGTTTCAGGATTTGATCGTCGGGTGCGTTTATGGGGTGAGGCTGGAGTATTGTTCGTCAGTCTTGACGCAAGAGTTGGTTCCCGACCTGCATTACAAGGAATACTATCAGAGGTATCGCACCCCGATGTTTTTTAAGACCCACCATCTGCCGCGACCCGAGTTTAAGCGGGTCGTTTATTTGTTACGGGACGGGCGCGATGTCATGGTTTCCTATCTGCACCACAAGCAAGCCATGGAAGGACAGACGGCAGATTTTATGAAGATGGTTACGTCCAATGAGCTTTTCCCGTGTCCTTGGCATGAACACGTCAACGCCTGGCGCCGCAACCCGTACGGGGCGGAAATCCTGACTATTAAATTCGAGGATTTAAAACGCGATGCGACGGCTGAATTGGTTCGTTTCTGTAAATTTTCGGGATTGGAGCGGGAGCGGGGGTTTCTCGAGGAAGTGGCGGGAGCGGCGGATTTCGACAAGATGCAACGGCGAGAGAAAGAGGAGGCCGAACGGCTTAAGACCGGCTGGCCGAAGGATAAACTTTTTCGCCGCAGGGGCGATATGGGAAGTTACCAGGATGAAATGCCCGAGGAGGTGCAAGCGGCTTTTCTGGATCGCGCCGGGGAGACGTTGCTGGAGTGCGGTTACCTCGACAAGAACCCGGCCCATCCGCGATAAATATGCCCTCACTCCTCCGGCGATATAAAAACGCCAAAGCGGAACGGCGCAAGGCGGAAAAGCGGCGCGACTTTTTCACCCAGGGCCAACTGCCGTGGAGCGAGGGTTACGCGGAACATAAAGTGGCTGAAATTACTCGCGCGCTGACGGCGGGTCACTTTGGCCAGGGCGACTTGGCTGCCGGTTACGGGTTCCGGCTGGACGAGCGGATCATCGAGTATCCGTGGCTTTTTTCCCGCTTGCCGAAATCACCCGGCCTTATGCTCGATGCGGGTTCCGTGCTGAATTTTTCGTATCTTCTGCAGCATCCGGCGCTGGAGGCCAAGAAATTGCACATTTGCACCCTTGCGCCCGAGGCGGACTGCTTTTGGAGCAAGGGAGTTTCCTATATTTTTGCGGATTTGCGGAAGCTGCCCTACCGGGATTGTTTGTTTGACTGGGTTGTCTGTCTCTCTACCATTGAACATGTGGGAATGGACAATACCATGCTCTATTCGGAGAAGAGCCAGAAGGAATCGAACCCAGACGACTTTGTTATCGCGGTGCGCGAATTGCGCCGGGTGCTGAAACCGGGCGGCACCGCTTATTTTAGCGTTCCCTTTGGCCAGCAGGCAAATTTGGGCTGGCAGCAGATTTTCAATCAAAAAAAAGTCGAACAATTAATCTGCGCCTTTGAACCTTGTCATCGATCGTTCGATTACTTTTATTATCATCCGCTTGGATGGCAGCGAAGCAACGCGCCTGAGTGCGCCACGGCGACCGTATTCGACATCCATCACGCCAAAGGGTATGACGCGGATTTTGCGGCGGCCGCACGTGCCGTTTGTTGTTTGGAATTAAAGAAGGGAGGGTCGTCGCTTCCCGCGCCGGAGGTCTAATTTTTTTATTTGACCACGCAGTCGATCGCCTGCCAGAGAACTTTTCCGCAGGCGGCGCGGCGCTGGCGGCCTTCCTGCCAGAGTTTGCTCCACGAGAAGATACGGGGAGGCGCCGCCAGGGCCTTCTCCATTTTTTGCGCGAGCGTGGTAGCGTCGCCGACGGGAAAAAACTCGACTCCCGGCGCTGTGATCTCACGGTTGACTGGAATGTCCGAGACCAAGGCTGGAACTCTCAAGGCAACCGCATCATAGACCGAACCGCCGCCGGGGCCGCCTTCGAAGCGAGTGGGTTGAAGGACGGCGCAGGCGTTCTTCATCAATTCGATCTGGTCGCGTTTGGGGATCAAGCCCAGCACACGCAGGCGCGATTCCAGCCCCCAATCTTTTACCTTGGACATCAAAGCTGGAAAATATGCGGGATCGCGCGGATCCGAGGTGCTGCCGGTGCAAATCAAGGAAACATTCGGATGGCGACTGGCAATCTGGCGGAAGGCCTCAAAGGCTGTGCTGTGATCCTTGTGAATCCAGAATTGGTTCGAGATCAGGAAAAAAGGGGCGGTCACCGAATGGCGGGCCAGGGTCTCCGGCAGGCTTGCCTTCCACTGCGGTTGGGGAGCGGGAGCGAAAGGAAGAACAAAGACCTTGGCCGTAGCTTCAGGGACAAAGTGACGAATATCCGCCAAGACTGAGCGGGAGTTAACGATAACGGCGGGCGTTTCGGTGAGGATGCGAAGAAAATGTTCGTTCCGGTAGCGCCGATCCTCTTCGCGAAACAAATCGGGGAAATATTTGTGTTGAAAATCGTAGGCGTAACCCACCCAAGGGCAGGAAAAATCCGCCTGCAGGGCATGGAAGGCGGGCAGAACGGCATCCAATTTCAGCCGCCTTACCACACGCTCCAGTTCCTCACGATCGGTCTCGATGGAGTACATCGGCAGGCGGCCCTTGAATTCCCCAAGGCCATCCGGGATGTGCTTGGCGGATCTGGGGGCGCCCTTAAACCATTTTCGGGTGGGTTTGCGATCCGGGATTATTACTTGAAGTTTGCTGGCTGCGGCCTGCGGCGCGGTGAGCAATGAATCGATAACCAGCCCCAGGAAGTCCACGCCGCCGGTCCAAGTGATAAAGTCGTGGGCAAGAATTCCGATCTTCATTGAGCTATTTCGCGCTGAGCCAAGTAATCGTCGAAGGTGCGGACCGGATTGCCCTGCGCGGTGGCGTAGGGATAGGGAGGAAAGGTCATGACCCGGATAAACCGTTCCACCTGGTCTATGTCCCACGCCGGATCGATCACGCCGTTGTAAGGCGCGCCTCGCTTGAAGTAGCTTGGTTCTCCGCTTTGCGCGCTTCCCGGAAATCCGTTCAGGACAAGTTTGGTCGCAACGATTAGATCTGTGACGGCTTGAAACATGACTCGATAATAGAGGGTTTGCAGCGTGTCGAAGGGTTCCACTTCCATGGGTTTTTGCAAAATGATATTGCCTGTGTCGCAGCCGGCATCAATGTAATGGTAGGTGTATCCAACCACGGCTTGATTATGCATCATGGCCCATGCCAGGCTGCTGCAACCGCGATACTTTGGCAGCAAGGAAGGATGCAGATTAAATATTTTACCGTTAACCCGCGCGATGAGATCCGGCTTGATCAGATAGCGATAATAAATGGAAGCGATGGCGTCGGGCGTGAACGGCAGGGCGTCGGCGGAGATTCGCTCGAATGAGCAGGGGATGGCGGCTTTGCGGCAGTAGTTGGCCACGCAGGGCACTCCTTCTCCGCTGGGGTGGGTATAAACATAAACGTTGGCGCCCATCGACCGGAGAAGTTCAACCGCCCTGGCGCCCACCCAATGATAGCCGCAAACGATTATATTCTTCCCAGTCAATGGGCTGGCCATGCTCGGATCATTTCCGTTTGTAGTAATCATAAAGGGCGGCGCGAACCTCGGCGACTTGTGAGGAAGACAATCCCGGCCAACTCGGAAGGTTTAGCCCCCGCCACGACAAGTCTTCGGCCACCGGGTGGCGCTGGTAACGCGAGGCGTACATCGGCATGGTATGGACAGGATGGAACAATGGGCGTGTTTCAATACCGCGGGCCGCCAGATGCAGGCGCAAAGGGTCGCGGTCCACCGCATTTTCGACCAGGATCGAGATCATCCAGTAAGAATGAGTTGCGGGGCCGTATTGACGATGCACTTCCACTGGCAGATCCGCCAGTTCACTGCGATAGAGATTGGACAGCGCTGTTTTTTTGGCGAGAAATTCCTCCGCCCGTTCGAGTTGGGCCAGCCCGATGGCGGCGCAGATGTTGGTCATCCGGTAATTGTAACCCATGACATCGTGCCAGTACTCCCGATGCGCCGCCAAACCCTGGCTTTTGAAATGTTTGGACCGCTCGTAAAGCGTCTTGTCATTGGTCACCACCATGCCTCCTTCGCCCGTGGTGATCGTCTTGTTGCCGTAAAAGCTAAAAATTCCCATTTCACCGAGCCCTCCCACGCGTGTCTCTTTATAACGGGTGCCAAAGGCCTCCGCGCAATCTTCGATCAAGAAAATATTGTGTTCCTGGGCCAGGGCATTGAGAGCGTCCATCTCGCAAGGATGTCCATAGAGATGAACCGCCATGATGCCTTTGGTTCGAGGGGTGATTTTGCGTTTTACATCCGCCGGATCCATTTGCCAGGTGTCCGCGAGCGAGTCCACGAAGACCGGCGTTGCGCCGGTATAGGCGATGGCGTTGACCGAGGCGATATAAGTCAGGGTCGGAACGATCACCTCGTCCCCGGGGCCGATGCCGAGGGTGACCAGCGCCAGATGCAACGCCAGCGTGCCGTTGCACACCGTCACCGCATACTTGACATCCAAATATTGCGCAAAACGGCTTTCGAATTCTCCGATGAATTTTCCTTTGGAGGAGATCCAAGTGGAGTCCAGGCACTCCATTACATAGCGCTTTTCATTGCCGGACAAATCCGGCTGATAAACAGGTATCCGATAATTCATCGCGCCATCCACAGCGGGAGATAGGTAGCCCATTTGCTTCCGCAATGCAACTTGAACCGGGATGAGAAAAGCAAAGTATTGCGGTTTAAAATCCGCAAGGTAATAGATAGATATAGATATGGATCACCGGCTGCCAATCAGTGTTCTTATTCCAACGCGAAATTGCGCGCCTTTCCTCAAAAGCCATTTTGCCTCGCTTGATCACTGGATTTCCCGAGTGCAAGAGATCATCGTGGTGGATAGTGAGTCCAAAGATGGGACCGTTGAGTTCATGCAAGCCCATTTGCAGGGGCCGCGAGTAAAGTTTTTGACTCACCCCCCCGGCTTGTATCAATCCTGGAACTTTGGAATCCAAAACGCCTCGGCCAAATACATTTATATTTCGACGGTGGGTGATTTTATTACCGCGCGGGGATTGGAACACTTGTATGAGATTGCCGAAAAATTTCAAAGCGACGTGGTCATTAGCAAGCCGAATTTTATGGATGCCGGCGGCCAGCCGACGGCCAGTGATCATTGGCCGATCGATGAAATATTGCAGCGGCTGGGTGTGCTTGAGCCGATTCTTTTGTCCACCGCCGAGCAATTTTTATTTGCCGTGACCAACACGTACGGCGCGCTCCTCGGCAGCTCGGCCAGCAATCTTTATCGCACGGGATGTCTGCAACAACGTCCTTTTCCCGTGGAATTCGGCACGGCCGGAGATCAAGCCTGGGGCATTCTGAATATTTTCGAGGTGACCATCGCGGTCACGCCCGAGCGCATCTCCTCCTTTCGAAAGCATGAGAAGTCCTATCCCTCATCCGAATACCATGTGGATTCGCTGCCCTTGAAATTGTCCTGCCTTCATCAAGGAGTCATCGCGCAACAGCGAACCCACAACCCCCGCCTTCAGCCCGTCCTTGATTCGGTGCAATGGGACGAATTGCAAAAAATGCTCAAGACTTCAGCGGTCGGACAGGAAAAACTGGAGCGGACCCGGGACGGCAAAGTCCCGTGGTTTGTCCGTCCGGAAGCCTGGAGCGCGCGCCGGAGTCGCAATCGCGCGCAGAAGCGCGTCGCAGACATTATTGGCACGGTGTTGAAAAACCGTCCGTGCTGATTAGCCGGGAGTTAATAACGCGTGATAAAGGCGTAAAACACCCGCCGCCATTCGTGGCAAGGAAAAGGATTGGGCCACTCGGTCGTGCAGCGCCGCAGTTTCTGGCAGCGTCAGTTTGGGCGCGGCGCATTGTTCGCTCATGGCGCGGGCCAGGCCATCGATATCTTCGGGCGGCACCAGCGCTCCATAAGCGCCGGCGTGAAACGCCTCGGGAATGCCGTCCAGGGCCGAGGCAATCACGGGTTTGCCGCAGGCGTGCGCTTCGCAGACGACCAAGCCGAGGGCTTCGGTGCCGATTTGCGGGTGGACAAGGCAATCGATGGCATTCATCACCTCGGGCATGTCCGAGGCGTGTCCGGTCAGCCAGGCTTTTCCAGTCAATCCCAGCCTCTCGATGTCGCTTTGCAAGACTGCGGCCATGGCGCCGCGGCCAATGATCAAAAAACGGGCGTGCGGAATGCCCCGGTGGAGGCGGGCGGCGGCGGCCAGAAATTCTCGTTGCCCTTTGCCGCGCGGCAGGTCGTAACCGCCCACCACGGCGAACGCATAATCACCGGGTTGCAGCCCCCATTCGCGCCGTTTCTCTTGGGCATCAGCGGGCCGGAACCGCAGCGTGTCGATTCCGCCATGGATGACGTGAATCTTGCCGGGGTCGCCTCGAAGGGGCGGACGATGGCGGCGCTCGGCTTCCGGAGAATTGGGTTCGTCCACCCCTTCGCGCAAGACGCGCGCGGTAAATTCCGAAACGGCAATCATGGCATCGCATTGGTTGAGCAGAAAGTGCCGGCTCGCCCAGGAACTGGGACTCTTGGCCATGTGGCGAGTCAAAACGATTTTTGGACGGCGCCCCGATAATTTGGCCGCCAGGACGGCGGGCCAAAGGTCGCGCCCATGGTGGCCGTGGACAATTTGAATTCCTTCCCGCCGAATCAGGTTGGCGATCCGCGAAATAAATTTGAATTTCCCCGAGCTTGCCCCGGTGTCGATAAACGGCGCGCCCAGCCCCGCAATGACCGGGGCAAATGCCCGCCCCGCCGGACCCGCGATCACCGCGTCCTGTCCAATCCGATGCAACTCGGACGCCAGCTTGACGCATTGATCATCCGTGCCGCCGCCACTCAGCATTGAGTTCAGATGAACGACACGCAAGGGCGAGTTCATGGCTGATCGTGTCGCCGCAGATGTTCGAATAAGCGGCTATGGCGGACGAGGGTGGAATAGGCATTGGAGACGGCAATGAAAAAGCCGGGATAGCCATCCAGAAATCCTAGGCGCAGGAAATAGCCGCGAAAAAAACGCCATCCCACCCGAAAAACGACCGAAGGAGCGGACCAACGGACTTTCTCCCTGAGCTGGCGTTCCAAGAACACATCCGCAAAGTAGTTTATCTTCTGCACATAGCTGGTGATCGAAGGGTTCGAAAAATGCAGCAACTCGCCATCCAGGGTCGGGCAGGGGCCGTTGAGTTCGATGCGGCAATGTTCCGGACTGCCGCCGCCCCATTTTCCTTGATCCCGGCGGAAAAGCCGCAAGACACGATCAGGGTACCAATCGCCATGCGTGATCCACCGTCCCATAAACCACGTCTTGCGGGCAAACTGCGCGCCGGAAATCTGTTTCGAACCGCGCTGAAAAAACTCGAAAATGGATTTGCGCAATTCCGGCGAGACGACCTCATCGGCATCTAGGGCAAGAATCCAGGGTTGCATGGCGTAACCGAGACAGACATTCTTTTGCTCCTGAAAATTAGCGAACGGATGCCGTAAAATGCGCGCCCCAAACTGGGCGGCGATTTGTTCTGTTCCGTCGGCGACTTCGGGATTGAGAACGACGACAATTTCCGAGGTCCATTCTGCGGCGCTGGCCAGGCATCGGCCAATGCGTTCGGCTTCAGCGCCGGAAATGATGCAAACTGAAATCGGCAGCTTGTTCATGCGCTGCCGGGCGCCGCGTGACGAGTATGGCCAAGTCTCATCAGGTTAAATTACCATGGGAGGCCGGCAAGTCAGTTGAAAAATAACTGGCGATCCATCGTTGCTTCCAGAATCGCCTCGCCTAAAATATTCTCCTATGCGAAGACGATCCGGGCCGGTGATTTTGCCATGAGTGGGTCCAGTTTTTTTGAACTCACCCGCGGCGCGCGTAAGATCATCGTCGTCGATTTTGGTTTCCTGGGTGACTCCGTCCATCTCGTTCCCGCCTTGTGGGAAATCAAACGGCATTATCCGGGCGCCGAAATTCACACGCTGTCGGCGACTCTCGGAGCGGAATTGCTCAAGCTGGCGCCTTGCGTGGACCGGCCTTGGGCCATTCCTTTGACGGTCAAAAGCCCTCCTTTTTGGAAGCACTGGGACATACTCCGGGCTTTGCGCCGTCAACGATTTGACGCCGCCTTCAATTTTACCGGAACGGACCGGAGTCTTTTTGCGATGGCTTTTATCGGCGCTCCGCGAAGTTTGGTTTGCGCGGGAGGACGGAAACATTTTTGGAATCGGTGGGTGGCCACGAATTGGGTTCCGAGGCAAACGCAGGAGTTGCCGGTCTTCGAGCAACGGCGTCAAGTATTGGCGGCATCCGGTTTTTCTCTGCAACCGCCGCGCTTTGACTTGCGGGTGCCTGAGGAGGCCACGCGGTGGGCGGCCGGCGCGATTATTCCCGGTTCCATTCATCTCTCGATCAACGCCAGTGCTTCAACCAAAGAATGGCCAATCGAGAATTGGATCGAATTTGCGCAAATCCTCCTCTCCAAAAACGCCGCTTTGACTCTGGTCGCGACCGCCAGCGCCAAGCCGCGCGAGCAGGAGCGTCTCAAGACGCTGGCCGGAGCGGTCAATCAGGCGCGTCTTCGCACTTTCACCGGATTGCAAATCGGCCAACTGGCCGGTCTTCTCCAGCGCTGCCGTCTGCAAATTGGGGCCGACTCCGGCGTCTTGCATCTGGCCATGGCGCTGGGAATACCCACCGTGACGGTTTTTCGCGAATACCCAGGCTGGAAGGAATGGATTCCCACTGGGGCGGGAGATCGATACTTTTTAGCGGACTGCCGATGCTCGAAAGAAAACCGCAGTGATTGCGTGGCGGCGGACCGGGCCGCTTGCCTGGCTTCCATCCCCGCGGAAAAAGTTGCCTCTCTCGTTTTGGAAGGTTCCTGAGTCTCCTCACGGTCCAAATGGACTCGCCGGAATCTTTCGGACAAGCGCGCGCGCCTCCTCCCACGTCGTGATCGCGCGCGGCAGGGCCAGGAGGGCCCATTTTTCGGGGAAGTCGAATGCCTGGCCTGGCGGCACTTTGGTTTCGGGGCTGAGGGGGGAGAGTTCTACCGCCCGCTGATCGAAATAGACTTCAACGGTGTTGCCGCCATCGCTGTAGAGGCCATGGGGAGTGACGGGAAAATATTTCACAAAGAGCTGCTTGTCGCGGGCATAGCCAATCCAGCCAGAGGCGCTGTCCGCGCCGATTTTTGTGACCTCGCCGACGGCTTGGATCACCAGCACGCCGTCCAAGAGGCGCGCCTGCGGCGAGTTGGGATGTTCGCCATCGTAAGACTGCTTTCCATCCGCCATACGGCTTTGCGACCACCCTGCTTTGAACCGGCTCTTTTTATTCAAGGGGAAAAAAACAAACCCGCCGCCTTTGCAGAGTGTTTTGTCGCGCAGAGCGTAGGATACCGGCCGGGAGGAAATGTTGCGCAGGCGCTGCACGATGCCCAATTCGCCGGTGTCAGGGGCCAGGACAAAATCCTTTTCGAGGACAATCCCGAGATTCAGGTCGGGGCGGCTTGAAACATGCAGCGCAAAATCGCCGCTGAATTTGTAATCGTTCTGGCCTTGCAGAAGTTCGAGGTGCGGGGGCAGGTGGCGGCTTTCCGGCCCGACATCGCACTGATACCCTCCGATCCACAATTCCTCCTGGCTGTCCGCCATGGTGCGGCCTTCGGTGGCGGAATTCTCGAACAGAATATTTTCCCCCTGCAAGCTGAAGTGAACGATCCGTCCGCCCACGGAGGGAACGATGACCGCCTGCACGGGAGTTTCGGTGGCGTTGAGAAAAATGCTTTTGTCCCAGCCAGTATAGCTGTGGATTTCCAAACCGGCGGGCAACTCGCTGGCGCTTTGCGCCGGGCTGCCGATGACGGCACAACCACAACAGACGATTGTGATAACAGCAGAAAATTTCACGCGCAGTTCTTACTTGACCATCTCTAGCGGTCTGATAGACATATTATGAGTTTGGCGATTTTATTTATCGCGCATAGCCTCGACCTGAATACAGGAACTTTATGAATCATTCAAGTCGTGTTTACGAGGACATCTTCGAGATGCTGCCGTCGGAGGAAAACCCGACGCCGCTCGTGCGTATTAACAAGTTAAATCCGAATCCCCATTTCACTCTCTACGCCAAACTGGAATGGCTCAACCCGTTTGGCTCGATCAAAGACCGCCCGGCTTGGAGCATGCTGCGTAAACTCGAAGAGGAAGGCAAAGTCGGGCCGGGACATAACCTCGTCGAACCGACTTCGGGCAACACGGGGTTATCCTTCGCCGCCATGGCCAGCGCGCGAGGCTATAAACTGCGCGCCATTGTGCCGGGCCAGATTCCGAAGGAAAAAAAGACATTGCTCAAGATCGCCGGGGCGGACCTGGAAGTGTTGAACGACGACGTTTGCCCCGCGCCCGGATTGGGGGATGGTTCCATTAACCGCGCCAAAAGCCATGCCAAAGCTTCGCCCGAGGAATACACTTTGCCCAACCAATACGAAAACGAAGCCAACGTGGACGCCCACTTCCGCACGACGGGGCCGGAAATCTGGAGGCAGACCGAAGGCAAGATCACCCATTTTTTCGGAGCATTGGGAACTTGCGGGACGATCACCGGCACCGGCCGTTTCCTCAAATCAAAAAATTCTGCGGTGCAGGTCGTCGCCATCGTTCCCAGTGAGGGCCACGATGTGCCGGGGCTGCGCAATATCTCGCAATTGCATATTTCCAAGCTGTTCGACTCTTCCGTCGTTGATGAAATCATGGAGATCGACTACAAATTGGCTTACCGGAGGGCTTTGGATTTAAGCCGCAAGGAAGGCTTGCTGGCGGGGCCGAGTTCGGGCCTTATTTTTGAGGGCGCGTCGGAAGTGGCGGCCAGGACCAAGTCCGGCTTGGGCGTGATGGTTTTTTGCGACAACGTTTTTAAATACCTTTCCAACATGCTGAAGCACCATCCCGAATTGGCCGCCGAAGGATTTGGCTTTTTTCCAACGCACTGATACAAAAAATAAAACAAATAAAGAACATACCATGAGCAACTACAGTCATCCCGAAGTGCTGGTGGACATCGCCTGGGCGAAGTCCAACCTCGGCAATCCCAAGGTCAAATTCGTCGAGATCGACGTGGACACCTCGTCCTACGACTCGGGGCATATTCCCGGCGCGATTGCCTTTAACTGGCGCACCCAGCTCCAGAACCAGGTCAGCCGCGACATCATCAGCAAGGACGCCTTTGAAAAACTGGTGGGCGGGGCAGGCATTGCTAACGGCGACACGGTGGTGCTTTACGGTGACAACAATAATTGGTTCGCCGCCTATGGTTTCTGGCTTTTCAAACTTTACGGCCACGAGAAAATTCACCTGCTCAACGGCGGCCGCGTCAAGTGGCTCAATGAACCCGATGCGCCTCTCACCAAAGACTTGCCCAAGGTCACTCCAGTCAAATACACCGCCGGCAATGAACACAAAGAATTCCGCGCGCTCTTGCCCGAAGTGCTGGAAGCCTCCTCGAAGAAGGACCGAAACCTGGTGGATGTGCGCAGCCCCGATGAATTCTCCGGCAAAATTATCGCGCCGCCGAACCTGCCCGAAACCGCGCAACGCGCCGGCCATATTCCGGGCGCGAAAAGCATCCCGTGGTCAACGGCGGTCAATCAGGACGGCACCTTTAAATCGGCGGATGACCTCGGGAAAATTTACCTGCAAGAAAAAGGGGTGGACGCCAAGAAGGCGAGCATTGCCTATTGCCGCATCGGCGAGCGTTCCAGCCACACCTGGTTTGTGCTCAAGTACCTGCTCGGCATCGCGGACGTCAAGAATTACGATGGGAGCTGGACTGAGTACGGCAATTTGATTGGCGCACCGATCGAGAACCCGACAGGAGGAAGTTCTGGGACCAAATAGAGCGAGCAAGGATTCTCAACGGGCGGTGCCATCGAAGGGGACCTGCCGCATGGCATTGCCGACTCGAATGTAATCAGGCAATTCGCCGTTCGCCACCGGTTGAATAGCGTTGACGGCAACTTTGGGAACCTTCCAATGCCAATGCTCAACATGACCATCCACGAAGGACAGATTGGCGCCTTGGTTGTGGCGGTTGGAGGGCATGTCCCACCATTCGCCATAATCATAATTGACCATGGGATAACCGAATTGATCGTCCAGTAACGTGTTTTCATTTTCGTCGATGAAAACAAAGAGCCGGGAGGGCGGCGGATTGGTGATTTGGGCAATTTTTTGAAAGCAAGGTTGAACTGCGTCCACCGCATACCCCGATTGCGGATCCACCAACATGCCAAGGCCATTGACGGACTGGCTCATATTGTAACTGCGAACCCGCGCCTGGGCGAGGGGATGGCCGAATGCGTCCTGGATGGTGGACATGTCGCTTGGGCAATGATAAATGCCGGGAGAAGTATCATAGGGATACAAGAGGCCGCTTTGCAGGCCCGCCGTATTGGTGTCGGTGCGGGCGTTGCCCTGGCACCACGAGTATTGGGTCATGTAGCCGCCGCCCAAGCCAATGGTGTCAACATAATCATTGGGACAAAGGACGCCGGCGTAGTCGTCCGAATACATCTGCCAGCAAAGTTCCAATTGCCGCAGATTGCTCATGCAATTGACGCTCCGCCCGCTTTCTTTGGCCTTGGCCAGCGACGGCAGGAGAAGCGCGGCCAAAATGGCAATGATGGCAATGACGACGAGCAATTCGATCAAAGTGAATGCTTTGGTCCAACCAAAACTTTCCTTCGACCTGTGCGTGGGACTTATTGGAATTGTTGCTGCGCGACTCATTGCTCCTACATTGGAGCGAATATTATGGAACAACCGGCCTGAAAAATCCAGCTTAATCGTCAAGTAAAGGTTGTCTCAAAATTGGACGCGTGACAGCCGCGCAAACCAATGTCTTAGTAGGTTAATAGGTCGAGCAAGTTAAGCCCGTTGTTACCCAACTGCCAATGGCTGCCTTGCCGCGTCACCAGCCTGCGGCACGGATTTTTGGCGTATTCCGCTTCGTTGACCGAGAGAAGCTGGTAGCGGGCGCTTCCTTTGATTTGCGCGGCGGCGCGGGGAACCAACTCGAAGGGCAGCCCGTTGAAATCGAGCGCGATCTCGTAACCGGCGATTTTATTTTTTGGAAGATTGGAGTCGTTTTTCACCAGCATGGAATAGCGTTTGACCCACGGAAAATTGGTTTTTCGCACCAGCACGCGGCAAAGTTCGGGCCGGTGTTGAATCCAATTCAAAAGGTTAAAACGGGCGCCTTCTTCATGCTCGGCCAGGAGAACGAGACGCGCGTCGATCCCGACCAGGTTCTGGCCATTCCAAATTCCGTGATCGTCATGTTCAGTCGGGTAATGTTTTTTAAACCAGGCGCTGAAATGTTCGTTGTAAAAAAGATTCAGCTCGAAATGGACGTGGGCGCGGTCCTTGGAAATTCTTTCACGGGTGTTGCTGGTCCGTCCCATCACGGCAATTTTTTCGCCCGTCTGCACAGCCTGGCCCGCTTTGAGGCCGCTTTGCAATTCCGCGAGATGGGCGTAGAGCGAATAGATTTCCAGGCGTCCGACATTATGCTGCAAAACGATGTAACGCCCGTAATTCGAGAGAGCCGGCTTGTCGCTCAGATAGGCTACGATGCCGTCGTCCGTGGCCAGGACGGGATCGGCCGGTTCGTCATGGCGGTCGCGTTGCACGCATTTGATATCGATCCCTTCGTGCATTTGCCAGCCTCCCGAACGCACGCACCCGTAAGTGCCGCTGGTCCAGGTTTTGCCCGTCGTCGGCGCGAAAAATTTGTCCTCGGCTCCTTTAACGAACAAGGCTTGATTGGCGGTCGGCAAATGAAACGGCTGCGCCCAACTCAGCCGGGAAAGCAAAAGGAAAAGCGCGCAAAGAAAAATTCTATTCACAAGGATGTGCCAAACTGCGGCGCGGTCTCAGAGCTTGTTGAGCTTGTTTGCTTTGGCAATGACGTTTTTTAATCCTCGCACAATGCGGACTCCTTCCGCGTGCGAGATGTCCGGCGTGAAGCGGAACAAGCCGTTTGAAATGCGGTCCCGAATCAAAACGGCGGACATCCAGGCGGATTCGCGCGGCTTGTTCGGGTTCGTGGGGGGGACGGACTCCGGGAAATTGGCGTCGTCGTCATTGTCGTCATCCTTCTTTTTCTTCGCTTTTGCCTGTTTGGTTCCCGGTTTGGGAAATTGCGCAAAGACCACGATGTGTTTGCCTTTGTGGGCCGTGGTGTACATCTCCAGCACGAGCGCGCCATGGTCGTTGAACAGCAGTTGAATGGAATAAGTGCCATCGGCCTCGCTGATGAGAGAGACGCGGCTCAAGTCCTCCTCGGTCAGAAAAGGTTCCCGTTCCACCGACATGGGGATCTTTTGCCGGGTGACCAGGACGGTGCCCGAGCTGGCTGGCGCGCGGTCTTCCAGATAAAGGCGGATGGTGGATTGCTCCTTTTTGTGCTCCTTTTGCGCGTCGGTTTCACTGGCGCACCCGCCGGCCAGGGCCAGACAGATTAATGTGAAATAGAGATTGAATGAACGGGGACAACTCTTCATAGTGCGGGATTAAGAGAATCAGTTTTTAAAACAAAGTAAAGATATATGGGCCAACAATCCAACAAAGTTCAAAAACGCCAACGGCGTGTTTCCTACCTCAAGCGCAAAAAAGAAGCAGTGAAGACGAAGAAAAAGGCGTAAAACTTATTCACCGCGGGTTCCGGGCGCTGTCAAGCAGAATAGCTTTCGCGGCCCGAAAAGTGCGCCAACGCCCCGTTTTCATTGCTTTTTATTTGAGCCGCCGGTTGTGAATAAAATCCCACCAGGGTGAATAACCCTGTGGACAAGATTTGCTGTTATTTCCGCCCCTCTTTGCTATCCTCTTTCCAGTTCATTGAAAGAGCTGGAAAGCCGGTGGCCGACGAAAGAAAGCGCCGTTTTCCAAGGATAATCCCAGGTGACTGGGGAAAGGTTGAGCCAGGCTGGTTGGCTCGGCCCCTCTAAGTTCGCTTCGCAAGAAGTGGAGACCGGAGGCAGGATTCACCAGTTCCTCTGGCAGCGTTCGCGCGCTGTCAGTATCGCGAAATAGGAACTGCGCGGCAAGGGGCGAAATCGAAGCCGCTCCAAGCCGAGTCAAGTACTTCAGGCTGGTTTCAAGCCTGGACGAATCGCAGTTACCCAGAGGGTAACGGTTGCTACTGTGCATCAGCACGGGGCGAGGGGCTTTGGCCGTTTTGCTTCGGCAAAAATCGGCCCATGGAAAAAACGCCGAAAGGCGGACAAAAGAAGCGCTCGCGCCGGGAAGAGACCAACAGCCAGGCACGGCTGTGCAAATCTTCCAAGCTGCTGGCGATGTTCCAAACAACACCGCTGGCTTGTGATTGAATGCAACCTGAGAGTTAAGAGGTCAGACCCGTGGTTCCGGGCCAACGCACCGCTCAAAAAGCAGTGGCCGTCCCGGAGCAAATGGTCCAGACGCGAAACAAAAGTCGCAAATGCGTCTTGACCTGGTTCGCCTGCCGGTGCCGCAAACGCCAGCCGAAGCGAGCCAAGAGGCCTCACTCAAAATTCAGCCGCCGCAAGGCGCTGAACGGCCCTGCTATGAGGCCGCAACTCCGCTTGCTGTGGAGAATGGCGTCGGGAAGCTGGCAGCCCCGCGAGGGTGCGCCCAATGTCAGCGTGGGAAAGAGAGCATGGCGAACTCCCAGCCCCCAATTTGCCTCCGTTCAGTCGCAAGACTGGACGGGGGCTTTTTGTTTGCATTTCCCCTTCCTAATCCTGCTCTTAATCGTAATTTTAATCGTAATCTTAATCTTAATCTTCTATAGAAATGTGAAGCCGATTTAATGAAAGCAAAATTGCTAAAAACCGAGTCCGACTATACGGCTGCGTTGGCGCGAGTTGAAAAACTCATGGACGCCGAGCCAAACACTCCACAGGGAGACGAGTTGGAAGTTCTTTCATTGTTGATTTACGATTACGAGGAAAAGGTATTTCCAATCGACAAGGTCCGAAGTGCCGGAAGCATTGCGTAGGTCCGCGCGAATATTGGCCGTTCGAGCGGGTGAGACAAAATTCTTCAATGCGATGCAAATGGCGGACCTCAACGGGAAAGCGGCGCTGACGCGCACGCACTCCAAAAGCTGCCGCTTCTTCGGCGACGCCAGTGTGCGCGAAGCGTCTTGGAGTGCGGAACGTCAGTTCCGCTGTGGCCCCCAAACAGGTCTCACGGCTATTGAAGAATTTTGTCTCACACCGCAGCCTGTCCTCCCTCAAAAAAGAACTTGCCCTGTTTGGCAAATTGCCCAAAAGTCTTCGTGGAATCGAATCGGTCATTAGTCGTTAGTCCAATTTCACAGTCCACAATTTTATGGCGCGCATTTTTAATAATATTGTCGAAACCGTCGGACGAACACCCCTTGTTCGCCTCAATAAAGTCACCGCGGGCCTGGATGCAACCATCCTGCTCAAGTGTGAGTTTTTTAATCCGCTTGGCAGCGTCAAAGACCGCATCGGCATGGCTATGATCGAGGACGCGGAACGGCGCGGCATTCTGCACGCCAATACGACCATCATTGAATCGACCAGCGGCAACACCGGCATCGCCCTCGCTTTCGTCGCCGCCGCCAAAGGCTACAAACTCATCTTGACGATGCCGGAGACGATGTCCCTCGAACGCCGCACCCTCCTGGCCATGCTCGGGGCCAAACTGGTTCTGACGCCCGGCACCGAAGGCATGAAAGGCGCCATCGCCCGCGCCGAGCAAATCGCCCGTGAGACTCCGAACTCCTGGATTCCGCAGCAATTCGAGAATCCCGCCAATCCCGAAATCCACCGCAAAACGACCGCCGAGGAAATTTGGGCGGACACCGATGGGAAGGTGGATATTTTGGTTTCTGCGGTCGGCACGGGGGGAACGATCACAGGATGTGTGGAAGTCATCAAGCCGCGCAAGCCCTCCTTTCAGGCCATTGCCGCCGAGCCTAAGGACTCGCCCGTCATTAGCCAATGCCTGGCGGGCCAGCCCCTCAAGCCAGGTCCCCACAAAATTCAGGGCACCGGCGCGGGTTTCATTCCCAAGAACCTGCATCTCAAAGACAGCAAAGGCAACCCGCAGATATGCGAATGCATCGAGGTGACCAATGATGAATCCTTCGCCATGGCGCGCCGCCTGGCCAAGGAAGAGGGGCTGCTCGTCGGCATTTCGACGGGCGCGAATGTCGCCGCCGCCATCCAGGTGGCCAAGCGCCCCGAGAACAAAGGCAAGATGATTGTGACCTTCGCCTGTTCCACTGGAGAGCGTTACTTGAGCACGCCGCTGGCTGCCGAAGCCAAGGCCGAAGTGGGCGGCTAAAACCGCGCCAAATGCCGCCCTTGGACAGCCCATTGGCCCCCGGCTTGGATTGTCCTGTAAAA
>Ga0209483_1001232_pt1 | contig 19785 bp, 15 predicted proteins | sample NGEPerA_FD_184508 | JGI IMG/M metagenome (GOLD analysis project Ga0209483, IMG submission 184508) | Arctic peat soil microbial communities from the Barrow Environmental Observatory site, Barrow, Alaska, USA - NGEE PermafrostL2-A... | ecosystem: Environmental > Terrestrial > Soil > Wetlands >... | reverse complement strand
CGGCGGCGGGATCGCTGACGGCGGCGCTGGCGAGATTGAGAATGGCCGTGGCTTTGTCCAAAAGAACCTGCTTGCGCAACCGCACGATGTCGGTCTTGGTCACGTCCACCTTGCCGAGATTGTCGAGGTCGCCGTTTTTCTTGAAATGGTTGGCGAGCGCGCGGGCGAGGATGAACGCGGCATTTTCCAGCGCGGTTTCCGCAGCAGAGCTGGCGTCGCCGCCGCCGCCGGTGGCCGCATCCGCCTGTGCCGCCAAAACGGTGACGTTGCCGTAATTGGTTTGCAGGGTTGCCATGTCCGTGCCGAAATCGGCGGGCGGGTTGCCGGTCCAGACGGGTTTGTAATCGGTGCTGTTGGCGACGGTGATGGACGCGCCGACCATGTTCAACTGGTTTTGTATGCGTGAGTTCATAGGTTTATTGTTGGTTTTTGCCGTGGATTCGCCCAAAAATTGAAAGTTTTTGCAGGTGAGTCAAGCGGAAATTATTGAAAATCCAAGGCTTCCGGCCATTGCCCGGCTACGCGCGGCGATTGCGCGGCTGTAACCGCGTATTTCCCCAATGTTTGCGGGCATTGTTTGACTGTAAATGGCGATTGTCTGGCTGTAATTCCCGATTGTTTGAATGTAAATGCCAATTGTCTGGCCGTCAGTGGCATTTGTTGAACCGTCGTCGGCGATTGCTTGGGCGTCAATGTCCGTTGCTCAACTGTCAGAGAAAATTGCTCAATTGCAAATGGCGGTTGGTTGGATGTCGGCGGGCGTCCAGCGGTTTTTTTGAAAACACTTTTCCGCGCCAATATTATTTCCCGTTCCAAGGAAATTGCTATTCCATCGCCGCCAGCAATTCATCCAATGAAATCGTGGCAAAGCTCGTGGCCGAATCGCTCATCGCGTAGGGAATGATCAGCTCGCGTCCGTGCAAAAGACTGCCGCAGGAGTAAACCACATTCGGCACATAACCTTCGCGCTCCGATTCGTTTGGACACAGCAACGGCTCGCGCAGACGTTTGATGACGCGTGTCGGATCGTTCAAATCGAGCAGGAACGCGCCGAGGCAATACTTACGCATCGCGCCCACGCCGTGGCTCAACACCAGCCAGCCCGCTTCCGTTTCAATCGGCGAACCGCAGTTGCCGAGCTTGATGAACTCCCATGGCTGCGCGGGCGCGAGCAAAATTTTCGGGTCGGCCCAGAAATGAATGTTGTCGGAAAACATGAGCAAAATATTTTCGTCGTCCTGGCGCGACAGCATGACGAACTTGCCGTTGATTTTGCGCGGGAACAGCGCCATGCCTTTGTTCTGCACCGCCGGACCGTTCAACGTGCGGAATTTGAAATGCACAAAGTCCGGTGTTTCCACCAATTGCGGCAACGTGATTTTTCCATCGTAAGCCGTGTAAGTCGCGAAATAAGTGAAGCCGCCGTCGTCGTTTTGAAAGTGGACGAAGCGCGCGTCTTCGATGCCGTTGCTCTGGCTCGGCGCGGACGGAAAAAGCACGCGTTGAGAAATTTTGCTTTCAGGCGTGAAGTGGACTTCGTAATTCGATTCCGCCAGCAGCAAAATTCCGCGCGCAGCGCGGGACGCCGTGGCGTCGGAAGTGTCCTCCGTCAGGCCCGATGCAAAAAGAACCGCGTGCAATTCTTTCAGCGTGAAACCCTCATGCAACTGGTCCAGCACGCGACGGCAAAAATCATTTTGGACGCCCGCCTCCTCAAGTTTGTGCGCGAACAATCCCTTGTCGTAGGCGGCATTGGGCACGCGCTCCGGTTCCATCACGAACGGCACGGGCGGCGTGAGCGTGATGCGATGTTGCGCGCTGACGACGCCGACGCGAAAAGTGATTGAAGAAATATGTCCTTCGCCCGTCGCGCGCAAACTCATGATGAAACGCAGGGCGCCTTTGGCCAATCCGCCCTGGTCGGGATGCGGCACGATGGACGGATTGAACAGCGCCGCCGACTCCGGCGAATACTCGTGTGTGAAATACGCGCCGATGAGCATCTGCCGGTCGGGCGAGGGTGTCGCGCCGGGTTCGAGATAAATGTTCACCTGCCCGAAGCGGGCGCAAAAAATCTTTTCGACGCGCTCGTGACGGTTTTCAAATTCACCGAGCACCTGGACGAGCAATTTGGAAACCTCCTCTTCCGGCAACGCCATGACCCGCGCGACAATCCGCCGCGAGATGTCATCGGTAGTCGGACGAAACGGACGCATCAGCACGCGCGAACGATCCGGCGTCAGCGTCGGCCCGATGCGCTTGGCGTGAAGAGTCGTGGTTTTCAATCGGGTAAAGTCTCGCCTGCATGGACAGGAAAGCGAGCATTGATTCCGCTGCCTGATTACAATGATGAACGCGGAAACCCTGCCTCTGCCATGGGGTGTTACCCTACCAACCGCAGTTGAACGCGGATTGACGCTGATAAATTTTCCGCGCAAACTTCACGCATGGCAAAGAAATCAGATGCGAAATGAATTACGTCGAAAGAATCAATTCGCTGCTCCGGCCAAAACCAGAAGGAAAAATCCGCGTGTTGGATTTATTTGCTGGCTGTGGTGGACTGGCTTTGGGTTTCGAGGCGCAAGGATTTGAAACACTCGGCTTCGAGCAAGACGCTGATGCCTGTGAAACTTACCGGCGAAATCTCAAAGGTGCTTGCAAACAAGTCACACTAACGACTGATACACAATTTCCAAAAGCGGATGTAATCATTGGTGGTCCGCCTTGTCAGCCGTTCAGTGTTGGTGGTCATCAGATGGGATTAAAAGATTCACGAGATGGGTTTCCAATTTTCATTTCAGCCGTGAAGCAAGTTCAGCCGGAGATTTGGGTTTTTGAAAATGTCCGGGGTGTCCTCTACAGCAACCGCTGGTATTTTGAACAAATACTCGCTGCTTTGAAGGCGTTGAACTACGTCATTGAGGTTCGTCTTATCAATGCTGTTAATTATGGCGTGCCGCAGAATCGCGAACGCGTAATTGTCGTCGGACATCGCGGTGAGTTTCAGTTTTTTTCTGAAGAACCAAACCAGCTTACGGCTGGTGAAGCGCTGGGTGAGTTGATGTTTCAAGCCCCGCCAGAATCCAAGTTTCTTACGCCGAGCATGGATGAATACGTTGCAAAATATGAGCGCGCTTCTTTTTGCACGCGGCCTCGTGATCTTTATCCTGATCTTCCTGCGCGCACATTGACCTGTCGAAATCTTGCTGGCGCGACGGGGGATATGCACCGCATCCGCCTGCCTGACGGTCGCCGCAGACGCTTGCTGATCCATGAAGCCGCCAGATTGCAGACGTTTCCCGATTGGTTTGAATTTTGTGGTGGAGAAACCAGCCGGTTCAATCAAGTCGGCAATGCCGTTGCGCCACTGCTGGCATGGCATCTGGCTGGCTCGGTCAAAAAGTATCTCGCAACTACCAAACGACTCACATCGGGAGAAATTCTTTACCGAAACCTGCCTGACCAATTTGCCCTGCCGCTCGAATTTAAGGAATCAACTGAAATGAGAATACCAACATTTGTAATCAATCAAGACAAGCCAGCCAAACTCGTGAAAGTTTTTAATGAATCCCTGCTGATTCTGTCCAAGCTGGGGATTCCGCTTGATGGCTTAAAACCGCGCGAACTAGAAAAGATGGCGATGGCATTCCTTGCTGTGGCCGATGTCAAACGTAGCACCGACTGGTCGAAAGCACGTCTTCGCGAAGGCAAGGACACGCTTAAATCGCGCGACATCATTGCGTATTTGAACGAACATTTTCAGGAAAAAATCTCCATGGGTTCTTATGATGACATCCGGCGGAAAGATTTGAAGCTGCCGGTCGTGGCGGGAATCATCATTGCCAGCGCAAACAAACCCAATGCCGCGCGCAACGATCCGACGCGGGGTTATTCTCTGTCGCCCGAATATGTCGAACTCATCCGCAGCTTTGGTCAACCAGACTGGCTGGAATTAACCGAAGAGTTTATGGCCGAGAGACCAACATTGGCCGAACGCTTGGATGCAGCGCGTCACATTGGACTCGTTCCAATAAAGCTGCTCGATGGAACAACGATTCAATTTAGTCCCGGTGAACACAATCTTTTACAAAAAGCCATCATCGAACATTTTCTGCCGCGATATGGTTATGGGGCAGAGGTGCTTTACCTTGGCGATACTGCCAAGAAATTTCTTGTCCGCGATGAAGCAAAATTAAAAGCACTGAAATTCTTTAAGTTGGAACATGGAGAATTGCCGGACATTGTCGCCTATTCAGAATCGAAGAACTGGCTTTTCCTGATTGAAGCGGTTCATAGCTCCGGGCCAATTTCTCCCATTCGTCTTTTGGAATTGAAACGGCTGGCCAAGGAATGCACGGCAGACATTGTTTTTATCACAGCGTTTCTCACCCGCGATACATTCAGGAAATTCGCACCAGATATTGCTTGGGAAACCGAAGTCTGGATTGCTGATGCACCCGACCACATGGTGCATTTCGATGGCGATAAGTTTCTCGGCCCATACAAAGCTCAATGAGCATTTCGCGGGGAAGAATTATTATTCTGCGGGTGTTTCCTTGAAACTGGTAAGGGTATTTTGCAGCGCCTGCATCTCCGCGAGCGACAGCAAAAAGGCCAGCGTGGATTCCGCGCCCTGGTTCTGGCTCAAACGGTCCATGTGCAATCCGTCGCGGCAGCCGCCGGTGGTGGAATCGTAGAGCGCGAGGCCGAGATCGTTCCGGCCCAGAAACCACTCGAACGCGCGCCGCGCTTCCGCCACCCAGAACATATCGCCCGTCGCGTGATACGCCTCGATGCACGCGGAAATCGTCACCTGCGCCTCGATGGGTTGCTGGTCAAAGATGGCGCGCTCGTAGCCGCGCGGAAAAAAACCGTTCGAGCCGACGGGCCGAAACGAGCCGGCGTCCGAGGTCTGGATTTTTATCAGCCAGCGCAAAGTTTTCAGGCCGAGTTCCAGCATCTTTTCATTATGCAGGCTGCGTCCGTTGAGAATCATCGCGTGCGGCAATTTTGCATTCGCATAGGAAACGACTTCTTCAAACCAGTGCCACTCCTCGGTGGCAGCGTCGGCGTGGCGTTGCATGAGCTTGGCCGTGAGCGATTCGCGGATCTGGTTCGCGCGCCGGTCGCCACCGAAGCGCCGCAAATATTCGTCAATGCCGATGAGCGTGAACGCCCACGCGCGCGGCGAGGAAAATTCGGCGGTCACGGGCAGCGCCTGCTCAAAAAGTTGCGCCGCGAGCATTTGAAAACTTCCCTGACCCGCCTGCGACACGCACAAACCGAGCGCCCACAGTGCGTGGCCCTGACAATCTTCCGAGCCGACTTCTTCAAGCCAGCGCCGGTCGAAGCTCATGAAATTGCGGAAGCGTCCGAGCTTGCGGTCGAAGGCGTGATTGAGAAACGCGGCATAGGTGGCGGCCTTCGCGCCGAGTTGCGGCGAATCGTGGCCCAGTTTTTTTAGCATCAACGTCAGCGCCAGCGCGCGGGCATTGTCGTCCGTGCAATAACCTTCCGCCAGATTTCTCACCGTGAAACTCGCGTGCTGGAAAATGCCGGTCGAATCGCTCATGCGGAACAGATGATCCAGTTTCATCTCCGGCAATTGTCCCGGCTGCTCGTCGAGCGTCTTGATGGGCGAAGATTTTCTGCCGACGAAACTGTGATCCTTCCGCGCCTGCTCAAATGACTTCGCGTAAAGTTGGGCCACACGACTCCAGATCATTTCGCGTCCGAGCTTGTAAGCGTTCTTGCGCATCAAGTGGCGCAGCGGTTCGTCACGCAGCAATTCGATGACGGCAATGGAAATGGCCTTCGCGTCGCGGAACGGCACGAGTTTGCCGCGTTCAGCCGTCAGCAATTCCGCCGCGTGCCAGTAAGGCGTGGAGACGACGGCATTTCCCGCGCCGAACGCGTAGGCCAGCGTGCCGGAAGTGATTTGCGATTCGGTCAAGTATGGCGTTAGATAAATGTCCGCCGCGCCGATGAACCGCATCAATTCCTCCAGCTCGACGAAGCGGTTGAAGAAAACGACGTTTTTTTGCACGCCGAGGTCTTTCGCGAGCCGCTCCAGACTCAAGCGGTAAGCCTCGCCTTCGTCGCGCAGCAGATTCGGATGCGTCTGGCCGAGCACGATATAAACGACATTTGGAAATTCCTTGATGATTTCCGGCAACGCGCGCAATGCGAATTCAATTCCCTTGTTCGGCGAGAGCAATCCGAACGTGAGCAAAACTTGTTTGCCCGCCACGCCAAATTCGTCCTTGAAATAATTCGGGTCGGCGAACGGCATATCGGGAATGCCGTGCGGGATGAGGTCAATCTTGTTTTCCGGTGCCTGATAAACGTCGCGCAGAAATTCCCGGCCGCGTTCGCTCATCACGACGAGCCGCGTCGAGCGGCGGATGAGTTCGCGCATCACGCGGCGTTGATCCGCGTTCGGCTCGCGCAGCACCGTGTGCAGCGTGGTGACGATGGGCATGTTCAGTTCGCGCAGCAGCGCCAGCACATGACTGCCCGCAGGCCCGCCGAAAATTCCGAACTCGTGCTGCACGCAAACCACGTCCACGTCCGTGATGTTCAGAAAATCCGCCGCGCGCAGATACGATGGCAAGTCCTGCTCCGCGATTTCAAAACGCACTTCCGCCGGATAATCATAGCCGTCAGCGAGATCATTGACCGGCACGACGAGGCATTGCAGTTGTGGAAATTCCTTCGCCACGGCGCAGCGCAAATCGGCCGTGAACGTGGCGATGCCGCATTTCCTCGGCAAATAATCGCCGAGGAACGCGACCTTGCGGATGTCTGATGGTTGCTGCATGAAACGCTTTGGGCGGCGCGGGTAAATTCACCGGTTGGTTTTGCAGCTTGCTATCTGTCCTTTTGCCCGCGACCCGGCGTGCGGAACGCCTGCCAGAAATTGGAAAGCTGACCTGCGCCTTTGAGAACGGTTTTTAGCCAGGAAGGTTTTTCGTCAACGGGCGCGGATTTTTTGTGCCGGAAAGATAACAGTCCCGTGACCAGCGATGCGGCGGCAGATGCGAAAGAAGTGATCGTTCTGGCCTGGCTCGTGAGCGCGTGAACTTCGTCCGTCATCATCTGCCAGTCTTGGACCAGTTGCGCGCGGTTGAGTTCGCTTTCGGCGATCAACAGTTTTTTCCGCGAGGCGAGCGAATTCATGCGAGGATTTTTTCCAGACAGGCGCGGTCTTTTCGCAATTGGTCGAGCGAGGCGGAAAGTGTCTGCCAGTTTCGCAGCAGCCCGGTGAGCCGCTGGTAAAGGCAAATCCCGGCGGCTCCGTAAATTCCGGTCAAAATCAAAAGCACGGTCACCGGCCAGGCCCACAACCAGACCACGATGGCCGCCGTGAGCGTCAGGCTGGCGAGCAGGCCGAACGCCGCGACGCCGAACGCCAGCAGGATGGCGCGCAGGTGGCGTTCGCGCTCCTCCTGCACTTCCACCGCCAGCAGTTCGAGCCGGTTTTCGCCGATGGTCGCCAGCCGCCGCACGAAATGTTTCGAGGTCGCAGCCAGTTGCCGGAAGCTGACGGTGGATTCTTCCATGACGAAATCAATCGCGGGAACACCGGCGGGCGAGGATGTAGCCGAGGATCGCCCCGACGCCGACGCCGATGGCGATGGCCTGATACGGATTCTCGCGGACGGTCTGGTCGGCGACTTTCGCGCCGGCGACCGCCTTGTCGCGGACGTTGGCCGCGATGTGTTTGGCGCTGTCGAGCGCGGCGGCGAGACGCTTGCGGGCTTCGCCGACTTTTTCCCCGGCCACGTCGGCGGTGGCGGACATCAACGCGCGCGCGTCTTCGGCGAGCGAGCCGATGTCATTGTGGGTTGCTTGTGTTTCTTTGTTCATATTTTTGATTTTTGTTTGTTTTGGTTTATCAACGGTAAATTTTCGGCGTCGGCGAGATGGGCGGCTTCCGGCGAACCGGCCACTTTCAAAATGGAATTTCTTCCGCCGAACGGATTCGAGACGGTTTCTCTTGCCTTCGGATCGGGCATCCATTGGCCGTCCACGACGAGGCAGTATTCGTAGGTGCCGGGCGCGAGCGCGGTTTCCTTCCACCAGTTGCCGACGCCGGAGGAATGCAGCGTCTTGGCTTCTGGCTGCCAATGATTAAAACTCCCCGCGACGCAAACGGTCTTGGCCGTCGGATGCGTGAATTCAAAGCGCACCGGCACCAGTTGAAGTCCCGCGCCCGGCGCGTTGTCGTGGTTGTGATTATGTTTCATGGTTGGTGATCCATGCGGACGACTGTCCGTGGTTGTTTGAATTGAAAAATGTTCTGCTGCACGTCACCATGATGCACGGGGGACCTGGCGGATACTATGGGGTGTTCACCCCATGTGTGCGATCGGGGATTCAACCCAACACCAGCGGCGAGCCATTAAATTGGGGCTTTTAAGCGACCGCCAAATCAGCAATCGGCGGTTCCGTTCTGCGGTTCCATATTAAATCCAAGTTTCAGGCGGGCCGCCGGCGGTGGCACGGCGAAGATGTTGCGCAAGGCCAGATGGGTGGGGAAAAAGGCCGCGAGCCACAGCCCGCCCAGCCACAGGATGACATAAAGATTTTGGTTGACCCAGTGTTGCGGCTGCTGGTTGTTAAAACCATAGACATAGTTAAGATTGACCGGGATGTTCGGGTCGGCCAGGTGCGCTCCGGCCGGCGGAGTAAAAAAGTAGCAGACCAGCAACAACCCAGCAGCCAGAATGGTCCATGCAGTCAAAGCCCGTTTATCGTAGCCCAAGCGGAACAGAAGCCAGACGAGCAACAAAGGCAGCCAGCCGTGAAACAGCGAAAGTCCGCGGGTGAACAGCGGAAGCTGCGGGTCGAACATATAACTGGTCAGACCCATCAGATGAAACCCCAGTAAGTTGCCACCGAAGTCCGCGAGCCATAGACATTGCGGCAGCAGAATGCCCACTGCGCACATACTGATGAGCAAGGGACTTTCCAGCCATATGCCCGCTGCGGTGATTATGAGCGCGGCATCGCAGAACCATAAAAATTGGTAAGTCCGTAAGTGTGCCAATAAACCGGAACAAGGACGGCAAGGAATGTTGTAATCACCACTTTGGCAACAAGCGGGATTCTATTTGATTCAACTTTGAGCGGCTTACAGACGGTGGCAGGAATAGTGACGCCCGTTGCTGAAATTTCAGGTCTCATGGGTCAAAGTCCAATTCATTTAGGCATCGCTTGCGGCGGTCGCATCGGCGTCAGCGCCGCCAGAATGGCTTTTTGCACGGTCGCATTGGCAAGATTTCCCAGATGGCCGCCCTTGTTGAATACCGTCAACTGTTCCGGGCCGAAGGTGGCGCGCAGCCAGACCAGATCCTCGTCCTCCAGGAGAAAATCGTTTTCGTTGACGATGACGCGGATGTCGGGGTTGGCGCGCAGACCGGTTTCATACGTCCGCAGATCTCCGGCTTTTGCGAGCGCTGCCGCTGTCGGCCCAGTTAGTCCCCGGTTGGCATAATACGGAACCCCAAACTTACTAAAATAGTCCTGGAAGGAATACTGCATGATTTCATCATAGACCGGCTCGCGCCGTAAGTTATGGATCGCGTGCAGCAAGACGCCTTGATTGTTTCGCCGCTGGCTGCTGTAAATAATGTCGCGCAACTCAAAGCGGAAGGTCAGGCCGATGAGAAACTTGGATTCGATGGCGTCGAAGGGCAGCGAGGTTTGCGGCGTGAGCGTGTTGCGGCTCAAGGCGGCCACTTTCAGAAAGGTGTTTTTGATGTCGGCGGTCCGTTCCGCGACCGGCCAGTCCAGCGGCGCCCGGTAAAATTCGTCCAGCTTGGATGCGCCATGCATTAGTCGGATCGGAACATTGATGGCAACATAGCGGTCAAATTTGATCAGCGGCAAATGATTTGTCGGGCCGGTGGACGCGAGATATACAGTATCAAGCGCACCCATGGAATAACCCATCAATGCCTTGTTGCCCAACCGTCCCGGATATAGCTGGCTCAAATGGTGATCTATCTCGGTGAGCGCGACGTGCAAGTCATGGCCGTCCACCGGCAAATACCCCGGCAATGCCGCCGTGGAAGCGTTTTCCATGAACTCGGAGTTGAACGGGCTGCTGATGAGCACGGCGGAAAAGCCGTTTTTATAAACCAGTTCGGCCAGCGCCAGTGAAGGTTGCGCCAGCCGGTGGCCGCCCAGCCCGGGAACGATATAGACCACGTTCGCCGATCCCGGCTGCAACCAGTAAGTGAACTTCAATTTTTTCCCCGTCGCCGGAATCAGGACCGACCGCGTTTCACCGTGATTGGGAAAATCCGGGTCTTTGTAAGTGAAGAAAACGGATTGGAGCGTTTCCAGCGAGGACTCATCCTGTTTTCCCTTTACTTGATAATTCGCCACCTGGTTTGCGCGCGCGAAGGTCCAGGCGTATTGCACCTCGGAATACGGATCCATCTCGGCCTGGCTGAACCGCACATACTCATTCACGCTGTCGGCAAGATCGTTATACATGACCGCATAAGAGAAATAGGAGTAAGGTCCGAGATAAGTCAAAGGGTCGGCCTCGACAAAGTCGTAGGGTGCGATGTAAAGCAACGGATTGGCCGCCGTGTCGGCGGCCAGGCCAATGGCATCCCTCTCATTGCTTGGGCCATAGATTGGCAGCATGATAAAGCACTCCGGCTTCCAGCCCCATTGGCCGAACGTCTGGCCGAAGTCCGCGTCTGATTTCGGAATATGCCATTTGGTTCCCACGTCGAAGAAACCGGCGATGCCAATGGTGGTGTTGCAAACAAACCGGTAAGTTTCATCACGCGCACCATGCCACTTTCGCTGGAGCAGATTGTTGATCAACCGTCCGGGGTAAGTAAGGTTCCGGCCAAAATTTCCGATGCCGGTGCGGACCGGTTTCACCACGACAAAGCGATAGACCCGGCTGGTCGGTTTGATGACGTCGGTCATCACGCCCACATTAAAATCCCACACCAACCGGTTAAACGGTTCGATGGGATCGGGAACCGATTTAGGCAGCACAACGGTCTCTGCTGATGGCAGATTTGTGACGTCATTGATTTTCTCCTGCCCTTGCGCGAACAGCGACAGGGACAATGACAGCGCCGCCAATGCTGAACGGAAAATTTTGCCGCCGGGTTGCATTTTCAAACTGACCGCCTTGCTGAACCAAGAGTGAATAGCTTTTGACTTTCGGCGTCCAAAGCCGCCGACACATCGTGTCTTTGCGGATAACGTGGCTTCAAATGAAAATTGCATCTGGTCGTGGCCGGTTGGATATGACCAAGCTGGATTTTGATTATCAGGCCTGCTTCTTCCTTCCAGTTGATTGCCATTCCGGTTGGATTCGGTGCCGTTGGTCCGGCGGCGGCTTGTGATCCATGCAAGAATCGTTGTTCTTTCATGCGATAAGAAAAGCACGAAACACCGTTTTGGCGCTATGGGGTGTTCACCCCATCCGTGATTTTGAGAAGCAAAATATTTCCTACACGCCGTCCGGATTCGACGCGTCTGGCTGATCCAGCACTTCCCGCACTTTGCGCGCGAGCGCGGACGGCGTGAACGGTTTTTGCAGCAGCGCCACGCCTTTGTCCAAGACGCCTTGATGCACGATGGCGTTCTCGGTGTAGGAGGAGGTGAAAAGAATTTTCGTATGCGGATACAACGCCCGCACGCGGTCGGCCAGTTCCCTGCCGCTCATGTGCGGCATGACAACATCGGTGAACAGCAGATCAATGTGGCCGGTGCCGCTTTCATTTTTCAGGCTCAAGGCTTCGACGCCGTTGGCCGCCGTGAAAACAGTGTAGCCCAATCGTTTTAACAACGCCGCCGCCATCTCGCGCAAGGCCGGATCATCCTCGACCAATAAAACAGTTTCCGTTCCGCGCGGCAAATCCGGCGAGTCAATGCGTTGCACGGGAATCTTTGCCTGCGCCTCCGCCTGCGGCAGATAAATTTTGAACGTCGTGCCGCGTCCGAGTTCGCTATAAACGCTGATGTGCCCGCCGCTTTGCTTGATGATGCCGTAACAGGTGGACAAGCCCAAACCCGTTCCCTGGCCGACATCCTTGGTTGTAAAAAACGGCTCGAACGCGCGCGCCTTGACTTCCTCGCTCATGCCCGGGCCGGTGTCCGAGATGGCGAGCATCGCGTAGTCGCCCGGTTTCAAGTCGGGATGACGGCCCACGCTTCCCGCGTCGAACGTGACGTTGGCGGTTTCCAAAGTGAGTTTGCCGCCGTTGGGCATGGCGTCGCGCGCGTTCATGGCCAGGTTCATGATGACCTGTTCAATCTGCCCGGCATCCGCTTTCATCAGGTGCAGGCCGGGCGCGGGAACGATCTGCGTCTCCACATCGCCGCCCATGAGATGCCGGAACACATCTTTCATGCCGGTGATGACCCGGTTGAGGTCGAGGGCTTCCGGCCGCAGAAACTGCTTGCGGCCATAGGCCAGCAGTTGCCGGGTCAGCGCGGCGGCACGGCCGGCGTCCTTGCAAATTTCGGTCGCGCTTTGGAAAAGCGGGCTTCCTTGCGGAAGGTCTTCGACCAGCAATTCGCTGCGGACGATGATGGCGGTGAGGATGCTGTTGAACTCGTGCGCGACGCCGCCGGCCAGCTTGCCGACGGTTTCCATTTTCTGCGATTGCACCAACTGGGCCTCGATTTTTTTGCGCCCGGTGATGTCGCGGAACGTCCAAATCCGGCCGTAGTATTTTCCGTCCAGACCAATCACGGGAGCGGAATAGCGGTCCAGAATCGTCCCATCATTCAGTTCAATCTCATCGCGGCTGATTTCGTCCGGGTGAGAATAAAGATACGCGACTTTTTCGCCAAACTGTTTGGGATTTTTGACCATGCCCGTGACCCATTTGACCTGGGCCGTGTCATCGCTGCCATTGGCGATGGCCGGTGGAATTTTGAACAGTTCGACGACCCGCTGGTTTTGAATGGATTTTTTTCCATCCTTGTCAACGACAAGAATTCCGTCTATGGAAGAATTCACCTGGGCCTCCAGGAACGCCGTCTTCCAGCGCAACTCCTCTTCCGCCCGCTTGCGCTCCCCGATTTCCTTTTCGAGCGATTTGGTTCTTTGCTTTAACTGGGCTTCTTCGCGTTGCAATGATTCGTTGGCCGTGGCGAGTTCTGCCGTCCGGCTTGCGACTTCGGTTTCGAGGTGGTCGCGGGCTTTTTGCAAAGCCCGTTGCTTGTTCATCAGATGCCGGACCCGCCAGGCGTAACTTCCGCCCAGCGCCGCCAGCGCCAGCACGCCGCAGAGCAGACGGAACCAGACCGTCTGATAATAGTGCGGACGCAGGCTGATCGCCATCGTGTCGCCCTGCTCATTCCAAACGCCGTCCGCGTTGGCGGCAATGACGTTGAAGGTGTAGCGGCCCGGCTTGAGATTCGTGTAAAAGGCCAGACGATGGTCGCCGGCGTCCACCCAATCCTTGTCGTAACCCTCCAGTTGATACCTGATTTGCACTCTGGAGGGCGCGCTGAAACTCAACGCATCGAAATGGAATTCCAGTTCGCCACGGCCCGGCGGCACCACGATGTTGTCATTCCGGGCAACTTCGCGGCCGTCGGCGAGCACACGCAAGATGTGAACCGGCGGCGCCACCGGGTTGGCCGGCACGTGCGCCGGATCAATCATCACCACGCCGAGCGGCCCCGGAAACCAGATGCGGCCATCGGCAGTTTTGCAGCCCACGCGTTCCTGCGCCGTCTTGTCCGTGGTCTTGACGGAGTCAAGGCCGTCAAAAACCGTGCAGGCCACGCGTTTGGTTTTACCGTCGGCGAAGGCGTTCATGTCGCTCCGGGCCACGCGGGAAATGCCGCGGCTGGAATCCACCCAGAGATTGCCAAGGTCGTCGGGCACGATGGAATAGATGTTGTCGTCGAACAACCCGTCTTTCCGGCTGATGAGCCGGATCTGGTTGTCCTTGAGCCGCGCGATGCCCGACATCAGCCCCGCCCACACCACGCCGTCCTGATCTTCAGTGACCGTTTGCACGGCTGGATCGGCAAGCCCTTCCGCCTCCGACCAACTCTGCCAAGCGCCGTCTTTGACCCGGAAAATGCCGTTGCCGCAGGCGACCCAGAGGACGCCATCCCGGCCGGACGCCAGATTGGCGATCCAATGAAACTGCGGCGGCACATTGGTCTTGAAGGTGTAGGGCCGGAAATAATTCGTGCCCGCGCGATACAATTCCCCGGCAACGGACACCACGACGCCCTGGTCGTCCTCCGCCATGCCCACGACGAGGTCGGGAGCGCCATATGTGGCCACGATGTTTCCGCCGGAGGCGACCTCCAAATTAGTCATCCCAACGATGAAGTAGAGATCGCCGTTGCGCGCTTCAAACACGCGTTTGGTGTAAATGTCCGGCAGGCCCGGTCCATTTGTGTAAGTTTTTGTCTGCGGATCAAACCACCGGACGCCACCGTAGCTGGCAATCCACACGCCGCCTTTCCGCGCCGCGGTCACGGAATTCGCGTCCGTAATCTTCGGGTCGTCGGTGGCAGGCTGGATGGGAAACTTCACATCGGAAAGCTGGTCCAACCCGCCGCCCGTGCCGATCCACAAACTGCCTTCGCTGTCTTCGCACAGGGCCTGCACGGTTTCATTATCCAGACCGTCCGTCTTTAGAAAATAGTCATACCGTCCGTTTAGATAACGGACGAGCCCGTTCCAACTCGTGCCGATCCACAACACGCCGTGCCGGTCCACGAGCAAGGCGCTGATTGACGGTTGCAGAGGTGGTATCTCCCGCCGTTTAAGATTGGCATCATAGCAATACAACCCGTTCCCCGTGCCGATCCAGATTTGTCCGGCCAAATCTTCCGTGATGCAATAAACCGGCACGCCCTCCAGTTCCGAGGCGGGGAGTTTGGTGATTTTTCCGTCTTTCCAGTAAAATGCGCCTTGGTTGAGGGTTCCAAACCACACCCGGCCCTGCCGGTCTTCGAAGACACACTTGGCATTGGCCGTGGAGTTCGTGAACGCAGCCGAGGGCAGAACTGTTTCCAATTCGCCGGACGGGTTCACGCGGTCGGCTTCTTGTTCCGCTGCCAGCCAGAGTGTTCCATTTCTGCTTTCCAGCAGGGACTGGACGTCCAGCGATATCACCTTGGCGCCGCGAAACGAGAAGGTCTGGCCGTCGTAAAAGCCAAACGCGCTGTGCGCCAGCCCCACCCACAAACCGCCGGCCTGGGCGCTGGCCAGGCTCGTCACGTAGCTGGTGCGCAAGGCGGCGATGGAGTGCAGATCAAGCACCTTGAATTCGGTTCCGTCGAAACGCAGCAGGCCGGCGCTCGTGCCGAACCACAGGTAGCCGTCCTTGGTTTGCGCGATGGCGTTGATGCTGGTGGCCGGGAGGCCGGCCCGGCGGTTCCACGTCCGGCAATTGTATTGCTTGAGGTCTTTGGCCGGATCCAGGGCAAACCCGCAGTCAGCCAGCACAAGCGGGAGCAACAACACTCCCGCCAGCAACCCGCGCCGGAACCGGCGATGCGCCTTCCAGAAATTTGCGGACGAATCTTTCATGCTTCAAGAATATGGGTTGTGGATCCCGGCTGCAATGGCCGTTCGAGCGTGAAAATTGCGCCTTGGCCGACGCCGTCGCTGTGAGCGGTCAGCGAGCCGCCCATTTCCTTCGCCGCCAGCGCGCCGCTGTGCAGGCCGAAACCGTGGCCGTCCTTGCGCGTCGTAAAGCCGTGGTTGAAAATGCGGAGCAAATTTTCCGGCGGAATGCCAGCCCCGTTATCCATCACCGATATTTTGATCCGGCCATCATCGCTGGCGACGCGCACCGTCAACTGTTTGTCCGCGCGTTCCGAATCCTGGCATATGTGTGCCGTAAGCCGGTTGGTTTCCATGGCGGTCAAAGGCTTTGATTAACAGTCAATTTCTGTTTCCGAACGAGGGCGGTTTCAGTCTCGTTATCCAGCACGGCGCGCACCTTGCGGGCGAGCGTGGCGGGCGAATAGGGTTTGGACAGGAACGCAACTCCTGCGTCCAGCACGCCGTGCTGGGCGATGGCGTCGTCCGTGTAACCCGACGTGAAAAGAATTTTCAAATCGGGATAAGTTGTCTTCAGCCACTCCGCCATCGCCTTGCCGCCCATCACCGGCATGATGACATCGGTGACCGCCAGACGGATCGGCGGTCCCTTGTGCTCATGCGCCGTGCGCAGCGCGTCCTGGCCGTTGTTCGCGCGCAGCACGGTGTAGCCTTGCGCTTCCAAAATGCTGCACGCCAGATGGCGCACGGACGGGTCGTCTTCCACGAGCAGCAATGTTTCCGTCCCGCGCAGAAGGGGAATCGCCTCGGCGGGTTCTGCCGGCATGGTGACGGCTTGTTCCACCCGTGGAAAATAAATCTTGAAGGTCGCGCCTTTGCCCGGTTCGCTTTGCACTTCGATGTGGCCGCCGCATTGCTGGACGATGGTATGGCACGTCGCCAATCCCAAACCGGTGCCTTTGCCGAGTTGCTTCGTCGTGAAAAACGCCTCGAACAGGCGTTTTTTCACTTCGTTGGTCATGCCGGTTCCCGTGTCGCTGACGCTCAACATCACATAGTCGCCGGGAATTACGCCCATGTGGCTGTGCGCGTAATTTGCATCGAGCGTGACATTGTCGGTGGCGATGGTGAGCTTGCCGCCGTTGGGCATGGCGTCGCGGGCGTTGACAACGAGATTCATCAGCACCTGTCCGATATGGCCGGAATCGGCCTTGATACGTCCGGTTTCCTTTCCGGGAACAATTGTCGTGACGATATTTTCGCCAACGAGCCGCCGCAGCATTTTGTCCATGTCTTTCAACACTGCATTGAGGTCGAGCACGACGGGCTGCACGGCTTGTTTGCGGCTGAAGACGAGCAGTTGCCGGGTCAGCCCGGCGGCGCGTTCCGCCGCGTGCCCGATCTCCTCGGCATATTGTCGCAGCGGACTGTCCGGACCCACTTCCTCCATCATCAAATCGCTGTAACCCATGATGACCGCGAGGATGTTGTTGAAGTCATGGGCCACGCCGACGGCGAACTGGCCGACGACTTCCGTTTTTTGCGCTTCGATGACCTGCGCCTCCAGCCGCTTGCGTTCGCCACGTTCCTGAATTTCACGCAACGCCCGTTTCACCACCGGACCCAGCCGGGCACGCCGGTCTTTGAGGACATAATCGGTCGCTCCGGCCTTCATGCTTTCCACGGCGCGCTCCTCGCCGATGGTTCCCGAAACGACGATGAACGGAATGTCCAGTTTGCTTTCCTGAAGCAGCTCAAGCGCGCGCATCGTGGAAAACTGCGGCAAGGCAAAATCGGAAAAAACCATGTTGAGTTCCGGATTGAGGCCGGCACGATAATCCGGTTCCGTTTCGACGCGCTTCCATTTCAGGTCGAAGCCGGCCCTTTTCAATTCTACCACCAACAGTTCGGTGTCATCTGCCGAATCTTCGACGATCAAAACATTGAGCGGGGTTGTCATATTTTGCGCGGGTTATAATTTTGGTGGTTGATTGTGCAGCAGCCAATACATTCCCAGCTTCTGCACGGCGGCGGCGAACTGCTCGAAGTTCACCGGTTTTACGATGTAACTGTTGACCCCCAAGTTGTAGCTTTCGATCACGTCCTTTTGCTCCTTCGATGAAGTCAGGATGACGACCGGAATCATCTTTGTGCGCGCATCGCTTTTAATGCGTCTCAGCACTTCCATCCCGTCAATCTTCGGAAGTTTCAAGTCCAACAAAATCACCTTCGGCGGGTTCTCAAATTTGCGTCCGGCGAAGGCGCCCTGGCAAAAGATGAATTCCAATGCTTCCGCACCGTCATGGGCGATGTGGATGCGATTCGTCAGATTTGCCTTGCGCAACGCGCGCAACGCCATGTCCAGGTCGTCCTGGCTGTCCTCGACCAGCAGGATTTCAATTTCGTTTGTTTCGTTCATAATTTGTTTTCTCCTTCAAGTGTGAAATAAAAAGTTGCGCCGCGTCCCTCTGCCGCCTCGGCCCACACGCGACCGCCGTGGCGATGGACGATGCGTTGCACAATCGCCAATCCGACGCCGGTGCCCTCGAATTCGTCGGCCCGGTGCAATCTTTGGAACACACCGAACAGTTTGTTCGCGTATTGCATGTCAAAACCCGTGCCGTTGTCGCGGACGAAATAAATGCTCTTGTCATTATCGCATATGCAGCCGATTTCGACAATGGCTGGTTCGCGACCGCGTGTATATTTAATCGCATTGGACAGAAGGTTGACCCAGATTTGTTTCAGTAATGCCGGATCGCCATGACACGACGGCAGATTTCCGATGCGAATCTCAACCTGACGGCCCTCCCATTGAGGTTTCAACTCATCAAGAACATCTTGCACGAGCTTGACCGTATTTATGCTTTTCCGATTCACGGTTTGCCGGCTCAACTGTGAGAACGCGAGCAAATCGTCAATCAATTCTCCCATTCGCCGCCCGCCTGCGCGAATCCGCTCCAGATAACGCCGGCCTTCTTCGGGCAATTGCGAACTGAAATCTTCCAGCACGATTCCGGCAAATCCACTCACGGCGCGCAACGGTGCGCGCAAGTCATGCGACACCGAGTAGGAAAAAGCTTCGAGTTCCTTGTTGGCCGCTTCGAGCTGGTGTGTGCGCTCCTGCACGCGCCGCTCCAGGTCGGCATTGAGCGCGCGGATTTCCTCTTCCGCCAATTTGCGCTGGGTGATGTCAATCAGGGTTCCTTGCGTGCCCACAATCTTTCCCTCGGCGTTGATGACCGGGGCTTTTACGACGCGCAAATACTGCTTCCGGCCATCCGTCAAAAGGCGTTCCTCCTCCAGTTCAATCCGCGTGCCGTTGCGCATGATGGCCGCATGATGCGCGTCCGCGCTGGGCGCCAGCCGGATGGCTTGCTCAATATCCAGCGTCGTTGAACTGTGCTCCGCCAGCGCGCGCAGGGATTCCTCGGGGGTTTTGCCGAGATAGTGCTCCGGTTTGGCGGCGGCGAGCTGACAAAACCAGGAATTGACGAAGGAGTAACGACCGGCGGCGTCCTTGCGGAAAACACCGGCAGGCAGTTGCTCGACCAGGGAATGATAAAGCGCCTGCGATTCCCGCAGCGCCAGTTCCGCCTCCTTACGTTGGGTGATGTCAGCACGGATGGCCACATACTGGCGCGGTTTGCCGTCTTCGTTGACAAACGGCACGATGGTGGAGTCCTCCCAAAAATACGACCCGTCCTTGGCCTTGTTCTTGATTTCACCATGCCAGACCTTGCCGTGCGTGATGGTAGTCCAAAGGTCGCGGATGAACTCCTTTGAGTGATGGCCCGAATTGGTGAGGCGATGATCCTGTCCCAACAATTCTTCGCGTGAATACTTGGAAATGGCGCAGAACTTGTCGTTCACATAAGTAATCTTCCCTTGTGGATCGGTCATGGCCACGATGGCGTGTTCGTCGAGCGCAAACTTCAAGTCGCCAATTTCCTTAAGTGAGGCATTCAGTTGTTTTTCCGCCTGCCTGCGCTCGATATTTTCCTTGCGCAAAGCGCTCTCCCGTTCCCCAATGTCGGCGAGCATCTGGTTGAAGGCATCGGTGAGCAGCCCCAATTCATCTTTGCCGAATTTTTTGGCTCGGACAGAGTAATCCCGTTGCGTGGAAACCGCGTTGGCGGTTTCAGCCAAAGCCAGAATGGGCAGGGAAATTTGTTTTTGCAGCGTGCGCGAAAGCAGGTAAGCCACTAAAATTGAACCCGCAACAATCGCCGCCGCAAGCCAGGCGTATGCGTGGT
>Ga0209483_1001231_pt1 | contig 19787 bp, 10 predicted proteins | sample NGEPerA_FD_184508 | JGI IMG/M metagenome (GOLD analysis project Ga0209483, IMG submission 184508) | Arctic peat soil microbial communities from the Barrow Environmental Observatory site, Barrow, Alaska, USA - NGEE PermafrostL2-A... | ecosystem: Environmental > Terrestrial > Soil > Wetlands >... | reverse complement strand
AATCAACCCGTGTGATCGAAACCGCCCCGCCCATCGATGCTGCTCCATGCTCGTGAACAGGCATCGAGTCAGAATTTCCCTGATTTGGGAATCCCAAAAATGAGTCAAAAGCCGCGGCCGTTGGTATTAGTTGCCTTTGCTACAATTGACATCGGTGGTTATGGGCTCCCTGCTTTCGCAGGGACGACAATGAGCAATTCCGATGTCCTTCACCTCGACCTCTGCATCGCCGGCTTTTCGTGGCTCTGCCGGGCGGCGCTGAGATTGTGGGCGGTATTGATCAGCGCGATATGCGTCAGCGCCTGCGGGAAGTTGCCGGTCTGGCGCGCCAGGCCGGAATCGTATTCCTCCGCCAGCAGCCCGAGATCGTTGGCGACCGCCACGACGCGATCGAACAGCGCTTGCGCCTTGTCGAGATCGCCCGCCAGGACATGGGCGTCGGCGAGCCACAGGCTGCAGGCCAGGAACGCGCCCTCGATCGGCTGTTTCTCGTCCGAGATATCGCGAGGATCGTGCCGCAACACGAAACCGTCGCGCATCATGTATTTTTCGATCGCCGCGATGGTGCCGCGCACGCGTGGGTCGGAGGCCGGCAGGAAGCCCACGCCCGGCAGCAGCAGGATGCTGGCATCGAGCAGCTTCGAGCCATAGGATTCGACGAAGGTGTTCAGTTCGGGATCAAACCCATTTTCGCAGACATCGCGAAAAATCCGGTCGCGCAGCGTGCGCCAGCGATCGAGCGGCGCATCGAGCCCGAAACGTTCGGCGCTCTTGATGCCGCGATCGAAGGCGACCCAGGTCATCATCTTCGATGAGACGTAATGCCTGCCGTCGCCGCGCCGCTCCCAGATGCCATGGTCCGGCTGGTCCCATACTTTCTCGAGATGTTCGAGCACCGCGCGCCCCAGCGCCCAGGTCTGGTCATCGAGCTTGAGCTTGGCCATGCGCGACTGGTGGAACGCATCAAGTAGTTCGCCGTAGACGTCGAGCTGCAACTGGGCGTGCGCGGCGTTGCCGATCCGGACCGGCCGCGACCCTTCATAACCCGACAGCCAGTCCGCCTCCCATTCGAGGAGACGCCGCTGGCCCAGAATGCCGTACATGATCTGCATGTTCGCCGGCGAGCCGGCCGCGGCGCGCAGCAACCAATTGTGCCAGGCCAAGGCCTCATCGGTATAGCCGGAATTCATCAGCGCCAGCAGCGTGAAAGTGGCGTCACGCAGCCAGCAATAGCGATAGTCCCAATTGCGCCATCCGCCGAACTTTTCCGGTAGCGACGCTGTCGGGGCGGCAACGATGCCGCCGGTCGGACCATAGGTCAGCGCCTTCAGCGTGATCAGCGATCGCATCACCAGATCGCGATGGCCGTCCTCATAGTTGCAATGGCTGCACCATTCGGTCCAGAAATCCTCGGTTTCCTGCAGCGCCTGCGCCGGATTGATCGGCTCGGGAATGGGCAGATGCGACGACCCATAGGTAAGTACGAAAGGAACGGTCTTGCCTTCCTCCACCTCGAATTCCGCAACCGTGGTCATATCTTCGCCCCGGGTCTCGACCGGCGTGCGCAGTACGGTCATGTCCTGGCCTGCGATCGCAAGCAGTGCGCCATCCTCTGTCTTCTTGACCCAGGGAATATCGACGCCGAGACCGAAGCGGATCACGAGCTGCATCTTGAGCTTCACCTTGCCTTTGACGCCACGCACCAGTCGGACGACGTCGGAGGCCTTGCCGCGCGGTGGCATGAAGTCGATCAGAGCCACGATGCCACCTGCCGTCTCGAACCGCGTCTCCAGGATCAGCGTATTGTCCCAATAGCCGCGGGAGGTTTTCGTGACTTCTTCGGCGGGCGCGATCAGCCATCGGCCGTTGCTGTGATCCCCCAACAGCGCGGCGAAACAGGCGTCGGAATCGAATGCCGGCCAGCACAGCCAGTCGATCGAGCCGTCGCGGCCGACCAAAGCCGCGGTCTCGCAATCGCCGATCAATCCATAGTCTTCGATTCGGGAAGTCAAACCTGGTTACCTCCACAATATAGCAGTCGGTCAGACCGCGGCACGGGCACGCTCCGATACCGCCGTCTTGAGCGCGGCAAGGTCGATGACAGCGGCAATCCCGTCGATCGTCACCGGCAATCGCTGCCGCCAGTTCGGATGCTCGTTGACGGTGCCGGGAATGTTGGGCTGGTCGACCACCCCCAACAGATCCTCCAGCGATATCGCCAGCAGGCGGGATTTGGTCCGAGCCAAAAAGCCGGCCACCGCGTAGAGGTCGTGACGGTCGATGGCATGATGACGCAGGATATCGCTCAGCATGGTCAGCGCGCGCCAGCGTGCATCGTCGCTCTCGCCGGGATCGATGCCGAGCGATCGCTTCAGCTTGAGGTCGCTGAACGAGCGCCAGCCCGCGTAAGACGACAGATCGTGGGTATTGAAGGTGACGAGCGCGTTGGGCAGATAGCGGTCGACGTCGCGAAAGGCGCCGTCCTCGTCGCGCTCGAACATCATCACCTGATACGACCAGATGCCCCAATCGGCCATCTCATCGCGAAACCCCTTCGGTACCGTGCCGAGATCCTCGCCGATCACCACGCAGCGATGCGCGACGCTCTCCTGCGCGGTCACCGCCAGCAGCGCTTCGAACGGCATCTGCACATAGACGCCGCTATCGGCGGCAAAACCATGCGGCACGAGGTAGAGCCGCTTCAGGCCGAGCACATGATCGAGCCGGATCGCGCCGGCGTAGCGCATCGAGGCACGCAGCATCTCCCGGAAAGGTTCGAACGATCTGTGCTCCAGCCCGGCGGCGTTGAAGCCGGCGAGTCCCCAGTTCTGGCCCGCGGTGTTCAGCGGGTCGGGCGGCGCGCCGACGGCAAGATGGCGGGAAATCGCAGCCTGCTCATTCCAGGCGTCGAAGCCGTCGGATTGCACGCCGACTGCGACATCCAGATAAAGCCCGACATTCATGCCGAGCCGCGTCGCGAGATCCTTGCAGGCCTGCAACTGCCGGTCGGCGCTCCACTGCACATATTCGACGAAGTCGATCTCGGGCCCGGCCTGACCCTGGCGCAGCCGCGCGCATCCGGCCTCATCGGGCCGGCGCCAGTCTTCAGGCCATTCCCACCATGGCCTGTTGAATTTGTGCCGCAACGTCTCGAAGCACGCGAACCGCGACAACAGCGACGCGCGCTCGGCGCGAAATTTTTCAAAATCATGCTGGGGCGCTCTGTCGGGATTGGCCTTGAAGGCAGCGAAGGCTGCGCGCAAGGCGCGCCATTTCAGGGAAGCGACCCCGACATAGTCGACGATCTCGGCGACCCTCAGCCGCGCGAGAGCGTCGCGGTTCTCCGCGAACGCCGCGGCCTGGAATTCAGGCAGTCCTTCGACGTCGATATAGAGGGGATTGAGAAACAGCCGGCTGTTCGGCGAATAGGGGCTGCAATCGGCCGGCCGGTCGTCGAACAGCGCGTGCAGCGGATTGAGACCGATCCCGTCGGCTCCCAGCCGGCTCGCCCGCTCGATCAACCCTTTGAGATCGGTGAAATCGCCAATTCCCCAATTGCGTTCCGAGCGGACGCCATAAAGCTGGACCGCCATCATCCAGCAGCGGTCGAAATCGCCACCGTATGCCTGCCGCGGCGCCACGATCAGCGGCACTTCCTCCTTCACGGCGCCGGCATCCGCAAGCTCGAGCCGATACGAGCCGACCGGCAGATCCGCCGGCCAGGAGATAGACCCACCGGCGGATTGGCCTTCGGCGATAACCTCAAGGCCAGCAACGATTTTCCAACGCAACGGGGGCGTGTCAGCCTGCTTGAGCGTGGTCCGTGCCGGCATTCCTGCGCGGATCACCACGGCGCCCTCGACAAACCTCGGGAGCGCGCAAACCGGCAGGGCATCGACGATGATTTTGAGTACTGTCCCGTCCGTCACATGGCGGTGACCCTGACCATCGATATATTCGGTCTGGATGCCCAACGTTTTGGCTTTGGTGAAAAGGTCCATTCGGCATGCCATTTGCCCGTGAAGCCGCGGGGCCTCGTGGAATTCCCTAGAGGAGATAAGAGGATAGCTGTGTGTAACGCCCAGGCCCGACCCGTGTTCCCCGGGAACCAATGCCCGGCCAGCGGCTTTTTATATAGGTCCGGAGCGTCTCCTTTCCCGCAATCGAAACGGGACGTCACTTCCATGTCAATGGCATCACCGTGAACAAAACAACGCAAACCGTCGAAAGCGCCGCGGCTGGCGGAGCCTTCCATATCGAAGATATCTATCCCCTGATCGACGGCGGCCGTTTCCCGGTGAAGCGTATCGTCGGCGAACCTGTGGAGGTGTGGGCGGATATCTATCGCGACGGACACGATATCGTCAGCGCCGCGCTGGTCTGGCGGCGCGAGCGCGACCGCGAATGGCGCCGCGAGCCGATGATCCATCACAGCAACGACCGCTGGAGCGGATCGTTCGTCCCGGACCAGCCCGGACGCCATGTCTATGCGATCGAGGCATGGACCGACGAATTCGCCACCTGGCGCCACGGTTTCGAGCTCAAGCAAAAGGCCGGCGCGGACCTGACGCTGGACGCGATCGAGGGCGCGGGCATGCTGACCAAGGCGCAGTCCGGCGGCCAAGCCGCGGCCTCCGTCATCCTCAGGCAATGCGAGGATTTCCTGCAGACCGGCGAGGCCGCCCCGCTTCTGACCGACGAATTGAAGGACGCGATGGCCGACAGCCAGTTGCGGCCGGACCTGACCCGCTCGCAGTTGTTTCCGCTGGTGGTGGACCGGCCGCGGGCTCGCAATGGCGCGTGGTACGAAATGATCCCGCGCAGCCAGGGCAAGACGGCTGGCCAGCACGGCACCTTCAAGGACGGCATCGCGCGGCTGCCCGATATCGCAGCGATGGGGTTCGACGTCGTCTATCTGGCCCCGATCCATCCGATCGGCACCACCAACCGCAAGGGCCGCAACAATGGGGTGACCGCCGGCGAAAGCGATCCCGGCAGCCCCTACGCCATCGGTTCATCCGCGGGCGGTCACGACGCGGTGCATCCAGAATTGGGCACGCTGCAGGATTTCCGCGATTTCGTCGCAGCCTGCCAAGAGCTCGATATGGAAGTCGCGCTCGATTTCGCCGTGCAATGTTCGCCCGACCACCCTTGGCTCAAGGCGCATCCGGATTGGTTCAGGCGCCGCCCTGACGGATCGATGCGCTATGCGGAAAACCCGCCCAAGAAATACGAGGACATCGTCAACCCCGATTTTGCATCGCAAGACGCCGGCTCGCTGTGGAATGCGCTTCGCGATGTGATCTTGTTCTGGATCGAGCAAGGGGTGAAAATCTTCCGCGTCGACAACCCGCACACAAAACCGTTCCGGTTCTGGGAATGGCTGATCCACGACATCCAGCTTGGCCATCCCGACGTGATCTTCCTGGCGGAAGCGTTCACGCGACCGAAACTGATGAAAGGTCTCGCCAAGCTCGGCTTCACGCAGTCCTACACCTATTTCACCTGGCGGACCCAGAAGTGGGAGCTGGAGCAATACCTCAACGAGCTCACCGCTTATCCGGAGTGCGATTTCTACCGCCCCAACTTCTTCGTCAACACGCCGGACATCCTGCCCTATCATTTGCAGAGCGGCGAGCCATGGATGTTCAAATCCCGCGCAGCCCTTGCCGCGACACTGTCCTCGACCTACGGCATCTACAATGGCTTCGAACTGCTGGAGCACGAGCCGATTCCGGGTCGCGAAGAATATCTCGACTCCGAGAAATACGAGATCAAGGTGCGGGATTGGGACCAGGCCGGCAACATCAAGTCCTATATCGGCAACCTCAACGGCGCGCGGCGGGAAAACGCGGCCCTGCAGCAGACCGCCAACCTGCGCTTCCTTGGCGTCGACGATAGCAACGTCATCGGCTTCATCAAGGAATCGGACAACCACACCAACAGCGTCGTCGCGGCGATCGCGCTGTCGCGCGACGTGCACGAATTCTGGCTGCCGCTCGGCGACGTCCAGGTCGGCATGCCCGACGACCGCCGGCATGTCGCAGCCCTCGAAAACCTCATGACCGGCGAACGCCATCCCGTCGAATGGGGCGGCATCCGGCTGCGGATCGATCCGGTCCGTGATCCCGCCCTGCTCTTCCGCTGTCTGGCGTGAGGGCAGCCATGAACCTGCTGTCCTCCATCGATGAGTCGGAGCTGCCGGTCACCACGCTGGACGGCGACGAGCTGTGGTACAAGGACGCGATCATCTATCAGCTCCACGTCAAGGCGTTTGCCGACAGCAACAATGACGGCATCGGCGACTTCGCAGGGCTGACCGAGAAGCTCGACTATCTGCGGGATCTCGGCGTCACCACGCTCTGGCTGTTGCCGTTCTATCCCTCGCCCGGCCGCGACGACGGCTACGACATCGCCGACTATGGCGCCATCAATCGCGATTTCGGGACCATGAAGGATTTCAAGCGCTTCATCGTCGAGGCCAAGAAGCGCGGCCTGCGCGTCATCATCGAACTCGTCATCAACCACACCTCCGACCAGCACGACTGGTTCAAGCGCGCCCGCCGCAGCGATCCCAAATCGAGCGCGCGCAACTGGTATGTGTGGAGCGACACCGACCAGAAATATCAGGGCACCAGGATCATCTTCACCGACACCGAGAAGTCGAACTGGACCTGGGATCCGGAGGCCGGCGCCTTCTACTGGCATCGCTTCTTCTCGCATCAGCCCGACCTCAATTTCGACAATCCGCGCGTGGTCAGCGCGCTGGTCCAGGTGATGAAGCGCTGGCTCGATACCGGCGTCGACGGCTTCCGGCTCGATGCGATCCCCTATCTGTGCGAGCGCGACGGCACCAACAACGAGAACCTGCCGGAAACGCACGCCATCATCCGCAAGCTGCGCGCCGAGCTCGACGCCTACGCCAGGGGCAAGGTGCTGCTGGCTGAAGCCAATCAATGGCCGGAGGACGTGCAGGAATATTTCGGCAGGAGCGATGAATGCCACATGGCCTATCATTTCCCGCTGATGCCGCGGATCTACATGGCGATCGCGCAGGAGGATCGCTTTCCGATCACCGACATCCTGCGCCAGACCCCTGATATTCCGTCCAATTGCCAGTGGGCGCTGTTCCTGCGCAACCACGACGAATTGACGCTGGAAATGGTCACGGACGTCGAGCGCGATTATCTGTGGTCGACCTATGCCAACGACCCCCGCGCCCGTATCAATGTCGGGATCAGGCGGCGCCTGGCGCCGCTGATGGACAACGATCGGCGCAAGATCGAGCTGATGGATTCGCTGTTGCTGTCGTTCCCGGGCACGCCGATCATCTATTATGGCGACGAGATCGGTATGGGCGACAACATCTATCTCGGCGACCGCAACGGCGTGCGCACGCCGATGCAGTGGACGCCGGACCGCAATGGCGGCTTCTCTCGCGCGGATCCGGCGCGGCTTTATGCACCGACCATCATGGACCCGGTCTACGGCTACGAAGCGGTCAATGTCGAGGCGCAGTCGCGCAGCCTCTCGTCGCTTCTCAGCGCCACCAAGCGGCTGATCTCGGTACGCAAGTCGACGCTCGCCTTCGGACGCGGCACCATGACCTTCATCCGCCCGGTGAATCGCTCGGTGCTCGCTTATGTCAGACAACTCGGCGACGAAGTGATCCTCTGCGTCGCCAACCTTTCGCGCTCCGCGCAGGCCACCGAGCTCGACCTTTCACCATGGAAGGAGCGTATCCCGCTGGAAATGCTTGGCCGCACCGATTTCCCGGCGATCGGCGAATTGCCGTACATGATCACGCTGGCGCCCTATGGCTTCTACTGGTTCCAACTCCGGAAGCCCGACAAATCCGAGCGTGTCGCACCCACCACCGTTCCTGAATTTGAGACGCTGGTTGTGCCGCTCGGCGCAACCTGGGTCTCATTGGCCCGCACCCGAAGCGTGTTCGAACGCGACGTGCTCCCCGGCTTCCTGGCACGAACGCGCTGGTATCCCGAGCGCTCTCCGAAGGCCATTCAACCGGCGCTGACCTCGGCGATCCCTTTCTGTGACATCGGCGACAACCGTCCCTGGCTGGCCTTCTTCGAGGCAACCCAGCGCGGCGTGCCCGCGCGTTACGTGCTGCCGATGCAGATCGAGTGGGTGCGCTTCGACCGTGAACGCTACAACCCCCGCGCCTTTGCAGCCGTCCGTCAGGGCGCGCGCGAGGGAACGCTGCTCGATGTCGCGACCGAGCATATCTTCATCGCACTCTTGCTTCGCAACTTGCGGGAAAGCCTGACGGTCGCGGAAAACGACTTGCGGCTGGAATTCAGGCCGACCAGCAGGTTTTCCGATCATGCCGTGAGGACGCCCGAGCATATAAGGGCGGTCGAGACCGAACAGTCCAACAGCACCGCGCTGGTCGACAACGAATATGTGGTCAAGGTCTATCGCAAGCTTGAAGCCGGCATCAATCCCGAGATCGAGATGGGCCGGTTCCTGACCGAGATCGCGGGCTTTGCCAATACGCCCGCTTTGCTCGGCAGCGTCGAACTAATCGAGGGCGAGAAGAAAAATGCGATCGCCATCGTCCACGCCTTCGTCGAAAACCAGGGCGATGCCTGGACTGTGACGTCGGCCTATCTCGATCGTTTCGTCGACGAACAGCGCGTGTTGGCTGGCAGCGAACGCCCCGGCGAGAGCGAAGAGCAGGTCGCCTATCTGCGCTATATGTCGCAAACCGGAAGGCGCGTGGCCGAGATGCATCTGGCGCTCGCCGCCAGCCAGGAGTTCGCCGATTTCACCCCGGAGCCGACCTGGCCCGAAGACGTGGAGCGCTGGATCGACGATGCGCTTGTCCGCGCCGGACGCGTCTTCGATGCCCTGCAGCAACGACGCGATGCCGTCCGGGAGGCCGACCGGCCGCTGTTCGACCAGGTGCTCGCGCAGCGCGACATGCTGCTGCAACGACTGGACGCGCTGCTGCCTCGGGATATAGACGGCCTGAAGATCCGCCACCATGGCGACTTCCATCTCGGTCAGATCCTGATCGTCAAGGACGACATCTTCATCATCGATTTCGAGGGCGAGCCGCGGCGGCCGCTGGAGCAACGCCGCTGCAAGGCGCCGGCTGCACGCGACGTCGCCGGCCTGATCCGTTCAATCGATTACTCGGCGACCGCCGCCCTGTCGCGCGCGCTGAAAGTCGCCCCCGGCGAGCACGGCAAGCTTGGCGCAGCGCTTGCGGAATGGCGCGACCGGGCGACCGCCTCGTTCCTGGGCGCCTATCGCGCGGCCATGACCAATCAACGGCTGTGGCCGGCGGATCCGGACAACTCCGAGCGCATCCTGAATTTCTTCCTGCTCGAAAAGGCCTTTTACGAGATCGAATATGAACTGGCTTTTCGGCCAGATTGGCTGCGCGTGCCCTTGACCGGAATGCTTCGAATTTTGTCGCAGAATACCAACGAGACCTCATGACCAAATTATCCGCGGAAGCCTACGCCATCGTCGAAGGGCGTCACTCCGACCCTTTCCATTATCTCGGCCTTCACACCGAGGATGGCAAGTCCGTGGTGCGCGCGTTCCTGCCGGAGGCCTCACGGGTCGAAGCGATCGGCGAGCACGGCGAGGCGGCCGAGCTGTCGCGCATTCACGATGCCGGCCTGTTCGTCGGCGCGCTGCCGAACGGCTCCAGCCGCTATCAGTTGCGCGCCCGCTTCGGCGACAAGGTGGTTGATCTCGACGACCCCTACCGCTTTCCACCGGTGCTCACCGATTTCGACCTGTATCTGTTGGGTGAAGGTACCGATCAGCGGATTTACGACAAGCTCGGCGCGCATCCGATGACGCTCGAAGGCGTCGCCGGCACAGGCTTCGTGGTGTTCGCTCCTAACGCGCGACGGGTCAGCATCGTCGGCGATTTCAACTTCTGGAATCCACGGCGGCATCCGATGCGGGTGCGCGGCCAGGGCTATTGGGAGCTGTTCGTGCCCCATGCCAGCGCGGGCGACCACTACAAGTTCGATATCGTCGGCCCGCAGGGCCAGCATCTGGCGCTGAAATCCGACCCGATGGCGTTCGCCGCGGAAGTGCGCCCGAACACCGCATCCATCGTTTTCGACGAAGCCCGGCTGCCGCGCCCCCAAGCAGCACCCGACCGCGTCAATGCGCGGAGTGCGCCGATGTCGATCTACGAGGTCCATCTGGGATCGTGGCGGCGCAAGGACAACGACGAATGGCTCACCTATCGCGATCTCGCCGAGCAACTGCCGCGTTACGCGAGGGATCTCGGTTTCACCCATGTCGAATTCCTGCCGATCAACGAACATCCGTTCGACGGCTCATGGGGCTATCAACCGACCGGGCTCTACGCGCCGACCAGCCGGTTCGGCACGCCCTCCGATTTCGCCGCGCTGGTCGATGCCTGTCACCGCGAAGGGCTCGCCGTGTTGCTCGACTGGGTGCCGGGGCACTTTCCCGACGACCCGCACGGGCTCGCCCGTTTCGACGGCACCGCGCTCTACGAGCACGCCAACCCGCTGCAGGGCCGCCATCTCGACTGGGGCACGCTGATCTACAATTACGGCCGTACCGAAGTCGTCAATTTCCTGGTGTCTAACGCGCTGTTCTGGCTCGAGCGCTATGCGATCGACGGCCTGCGCGTCGATGCCGTGGCTTCCATGCTGTATCTCGATTATAGCCGGCCGGCGGGGGGCTGGATCCCGAACAAGTTCGGCGGCCGCGAAAATCTCGAAGCCATCGCATTCCTGCGCCGCTTCAATACCGAGGTGTTTGCCCGGTTTCCGCAGGCCACGACCGCCGCGGAAGAATCAACCGCTTGGCCGCAGGTCTCGCGCCCGGTCGACTTTGGCGGGCTCGGGTTCGGCTACAAGTGGAATATGGGCTGGATGCACGACACGCTGAACTACATCGGCAAGGATCCGATCCACCGCAAACATCATCACGGCGACATCCTGTTCGGCCTGCACTACGCATTCTCGGAGAACTTCATCCTGCCGCTGTCGCACGACGAAGTCGTTCACGGCAAACGCTCGATTCTCGGGCGGATGCCGGGCGACGACTGGCAGCGTTTCGCCAATTTGCGCGCCTATTACAGTTTCATGTTCGGCCATCCCGGCAAGAAGCTGATGTTCATGGGCTGTGAATTTGCTCAGGAACGCGAATGGGATCACGATCATTCCCTGGACTGGCATTTGCTCGGGCAAGACAAGCACGCCGGCATTCAGAACCTGATCCGCGACCTCAACGGTCTTTATCGCTCGCTGCCGGCGCTGCACGAATTCGATTGCGATCCGGCCGGCTTCGAATGGGTGGTGACCGATGACGCGCCCGGCAACGTTTTCGCCTGGATCCGCAAGGGCAACGACGCCCGCGCCCGATGCCTCGTGGTCGTGAATTTCTCACCCAATGTCTATTACGACTATCGCCTCCGGGTGCCGTTCGCCGGCAAATGGCGCGAAGTCTTAAATTCGGATTCCGCCCATTATGGCGGCAGCAATGTCGGGAACGTCGGCGAGGTCCATTCGCTGGAGGGCCTGGTGCCCGAACTCAATCTGACCATCCCGCCGCTTGCCGCCATTTTCCTCGTACCGGAAAGCTGATTCATGCGATTGTCCGCCGGAACGTTCTCCCGCCTCGGCGCAAGCTGGGACGGCCGGGGCACCAATTTCGCGTTGTTCTCGGCCAACGCGCAGAAGGTCGAGCTTTGCCTGTTCGACAGCCAGGGCCGCCGCGAGCTCGAACGCATCGAACTGCCCGAGCGCAGCGAGGACGTCTGGCACGGTTACCTGAACGACGTTTCGCCGGGGCAGCTCTATGGCTATCGCGTCTACGGCCCCTATGAGCCCGAGCATGGCCACCGTTTCAATCCCAACAAGCTGCTGCTCGACCCCTATGCACGGCGGTTGGCCGGGCGGCTGGTGTGGAGCGATGCGCATTTCGCCTATCGCACCGGCAGCGCGCGCGAGGATCTCTCGTTCGACCGGCGCGACAATGCCCGCGGCATACCCAAGGCGGTCGTCGTCGACGAGACCTTCAACTGGGGCCGCCGCGAGGTTCGGCCCAATGTGCCCTGGGAAGACACCATCATCTATGAGGCGCACGTCAAGGGGCTGACCCAGAAGCGCGAAGACGTGCCGCCGAACCTGCGCGGCACCTTTGGCGGCCTGTCCTCGCCCGCGATGATCGACCATCTCAAAAGGCTCGGGGTCACCACCGTCGAGCTGTTGCCGATCCATGGTTTCGTCGACGACCGGGCGCTGGTCGAAAAGAAGCTGGTGAACTACTGGGGCTACAACACGCTTTCGTTCTTCGCGCCGGACCCGCGCTACGCGCAGGACAACCCGCTCGACGCCTTCCGCACCACGGTCGCGCGGCTGCACGACGCCGGCATCGAGGTGATGCTCGACGTCGTCTACAACCACACTGCCGAGGGCAACCATTTGGGCCCGACGCTGTCGTTCCGCGGCATCGACAACGCCTCCTATTACTGGCTGAAGCCGGACAATCCGCGGTTCTACGACGACTTCACGGGTTGCGGCAGCTCGCTCAACCTCACCCATCCCCGCGTGCTGCAGATGGTGATGGATTCGCTGCGCTACTGGGTGGAGGTCTGCCACGTCGACGGCTTCCGTTTCGACCTCGCCACCACGCTCGCGCGCGGGCCGAACGGATTCGACCGCAACAGCGCTTTCCTGACCGCGGTCCGGCAGGACCCGGTGCTGGCATCCGTGAAGCTCGTTGCCGAACCCTGGGACCTCGGCATGGGCGGCTATCAGGTCGGCGCATTTCCATCGCAATGGTCGGAATGGAACGACCGCTATCGCAGCGCGATGCGGCGTTACTGGAGCAGCGAAGGCAGCCTGATCGGCGAGGTGTCGAGCCGCATGACCGGCTCATCCGATCTGTTCAACCATGACGGCCGCGCCCCCCGCGCCAGCATCAACCACGTTACTGTCCATGACGGCTTCACGCTGGCGGATCTGTTCAGCTACAACCAGAAGCACAACGAGGCCAATGGCGAGGACAACCGCGATGGGGCCGACGACAATCACAGCACCAATTGCGGCCATGAAGGCCCGACCGACGACGCCGCCATCATTGCGCTTCGCCGCCAGCTCCGGAAGAACCAGCTCGCCTGCCTCTTGCTGGCCCAGGGCCTGCCGCTGATTCTCGCCGGCGACGAGGTCGGCAATTCGCAGTCGGGCAACAACAACGCCTATTGCCAGGACAACGAGATCGGCTGGGTCGGCTGGGAAGGCCTTGGCCATCCGGACGACGATCTCACTGACTTCGTCGGTCACATGACCGAACTGCGCCGGAAATTTCCGCAGATCCGATCGCATCGTTGGCTCGACGGACGCCGCGCCGACGGCTCCTATGGCGTGCTTTGGCTGACGCCGGCGGCCGAGGATATGAAGGAAACCGACTGGAATTTCCCGGAAGGACGATTTCTCGCCTACGTGCTCGGCCCGACCGAACAGGGCGGCGCGCCGATCTTCATCGTGCTGAACGCGGCCCCGGAAGAGATTGCGTTCAAGCTGCCGAAGATGCCGGGGTACAACAACTGGCGGCAACTATTGAACACCGCGAACGTTAAGCAGGAGACAGCGGACTTCGCGTCGGGAAGCGAGGCGAAGGCGCCTCCCCGCTCGGTCCTTGCTTTTGCGGGTTCGGCATGAATGAGCGGCAATTCGGCGCAACGTTGACGGCGGATGGCGTGCTGTTCGGGCTGTGGGCGCCGGCGGCAAAGCGCGTCGATCTGCTGCTGGAAAAACCTCACGCGCTGCCGCGCGCATCGGACGGCTGGTTCGGCGCTGAGATAGCCGGCGTCAAGGCCGGCACGCGTTACAAATTCCGCATCGACGACGAGATTGACGTCCCCGACCCGGCCTCCGCCTTCCAGCCCGACGACATCTCCGGCCCGAGCGAGGTGATCGACCACAGCAGTTACCGGTGGCGCGCGGCGGACTGGCGCGGCCGCCCGTGGCACGAAACCGTGCTGCTCGAAAGCCATGTCGGCGCCTTTACCCCCGAGGGCACGTACCGCGCCATGCTCGACAAACTCGATCACCTCGCGCACACCGGGATAACCGCGCTCGAACTGATGCCGCTGGCGGACTTCGCAGGCAAATGCGGCTGGGGTTATGACGGCGTGCTGTGGTACGCGCCCGACAGCGCCTACGGCCGCCCCGAGGATCTGAAAGCCCTGATCGACGAAGCGCATCTGCGCGGGCTGATGGTGTTCCTTGATGTGGTCTATAATCATTTCGGGCCCGATGGAAATTACCTCGGCCGCTATGCGCCCTCCTTCTTCACGGAGGCCCAGACGCCTTGGGGTAGCGCGATCGATTACCGCGTGCCGCAGATGCGCGCCTTCGCCATCGAGAATGCGCTCGGCTGGTTGCGCGACTACCGTTTCGACGGGCTTCGGCTCGATGCGGTCAATACCATCGTCGAGGCCGGTGAAATCCCGATCCTGCACGATCTCAGCGTCGCTGTCGGAAAGCTCGCGGAGGAAACCGGCCGGCATATCCATCTCGTGCTGGAAAACAGCGACAATCGCGCCAGCCTGCTGGATCCAGCACAGGAACCGTTGCGCGGCAAATACCGCGGTCAATGGAATGACGATTACCATCACGTCTGGCATGTAATGCTGACCGGCGAATCGCAGGGCTATTACGGCGACTATCAGACCTCGCCGCGCGGCAAGCTGGCGCGGGCGCTTGCGTCGGGCTTCGTCTACCAGGGCGAAGCCGCGCCCTTCTGGGGCGGCAAGCTGCGGGGCGAACCCAATGGCGGCGTTGCTCCCTCGGCCTTCGTCAATTTCCTGCAGAACCACGACCAGATCGGAAACCGGCCTTTTGGCGACCGGCTCGAAAGCATCGCCGAGCCAAAGGCGATCGAGGCAGCGCTCGCGATCACCTTGCTCGCGCCGATGACGCCGATGCTGTTCATGGGCGAGGAATGGGGCTCCAGGGCGCCGTTCCCTTTCTTCTGCGATTTCCACGACGAATTGGCGAATGCCATCCGCGCCGGACGCCACAAGGAGTTTGCCTGGGCCTATGCCAAATACGGCGATGAGGTTCCCGATCCCCTTGCCGCTGCCACCTTCCAATCCGCCGTGCTCGACTGGGACGCACGCGACAGCTCTGAAGGCCGAAGGCGGCTCACGCTCGTACAGCGACTCCTGACGATCCGTCATAGGGAAATTACCCCGCGGCTTGTTGGCGCGGCATTCGGCGATGCGCATGCGGACGACAACGGCCTGCTGACGGCGAACTGGCGCATGGGCGATGGCGCCACGCTGCGGCTTGAGACCAACCTGTCGGATACCGAAATTGTCCGCAAATCAGCGTTGACGACCGGCGCCGCCATCTGGGGCATCGATGCGCGCGACGTCATGCCGCCCTGGTCGGTGTCCTGGCGTCTCGGAGTGTGCTGATGCGTGGCGCTGTTCCGATCGCGACCTACCGCGTTCAACTCACCGCCGAGTTCGGCTTCGACGCGGCTGCCGCTATCGTTCCCTACCTGAAGGCGCTGGGCATCACCCATCTCTATGCCTCACCCTTCATGAAGGCGCGCAAGGGCTCCAGCCACGGCTACGACGTCGTCGATCACACCCAAATCAATCCCGAGCTCGGCGGAGAAGAGGCCTTCGAACGCTTGAGCGAGACGCTGAAGCGGCACGATATCGGCCTGATCCTCGATTTCGTGCCCAACCATGTCGGCGTGCATTTCGCCGACAATCCCTGGTGGCTCGACGTGCTGGAATGGGGTCCGGCCTCGCCGCACGCGGTGTCGTTCGACATCGATTGGGACATCCTGCCGTATCGCGCCCGCGCCGGTGTACTGTTGCCGATCCTTGGCTCGTCCTATGGCGAAGCGCTGGAAAAGGGTGAGATCGAGCTGCGCTATGATTCCAGGGAGGGTAGTTTTTCGGCGTGGTATTTCGAGCACCGGCTGCCGATCGCGCCGGAGCGATACAGCGAGATGTTGCGAACCATCGTCAAGGAGGCAGAGGCCTCCGACAGCGCGGCGGGAAAACGTATTCTCGAACTGGCCTCGCGCTACACCGGATTGCGCCATCCCAATCGTAAGGAGGCGCCCGCGTTCAAGGCCGCCCTCAGGGAGATCGAAGGCGCCGAGGAGACGATCGCACAAGGGCTTGCCACCTACCGGGCTGGAGGGGATCGCTCGGCGCAGACGCTGGCGCTGCATCACCTCTTGGAACGACAGCATTACCGGCTCGGGCATTGGCGGCTGGCATCGAGCGACATCAACTACCGGCGCTTCTTCGACGTCAATACGCTGGCGGGTCTGCGGGTCGAGGATGCCGGCACATTTGCCGCTCTGCATCGCCTGGTCCGGAAGCTCGTCGCAGAAGACAATATCCAGGGCCTGCGGCTCGATCACATCGACGGGCTGCGTGACCCCGCGCAGTATTTCCAGCGGCTGCGCCGGCTGATTCGCGAGGCGCAGGGGGCCGCCACGAAACCCATCTACATGGTGGTCGAGAAAATTCTCGGGGAGCACGAGCAGCTACACGCTTTCGCCGGCGTCGACGGCACCACCGGCTATGAATGGCTCAACATCATTACGCAGGTGCTGCTCGACGATCGTGGCCTCGATCAACTCGACGAGGTCTGGCGCCAGATCAGCAATACGCCGCCGAAGCTTGAACCAATCCTGAGGGAGGCCAAGCACCGGGTGCTCGAGACGCTGTTGACCAGCGAGTTCGCGGTGCTGCGGCGATTGCTGGCGCGGATCGCCGGCGGCCATTACTCGACACGCGATTATTCCGCCGACAGCCTGCGCCAGGCGCTTGAGCTCTATATCCTGCATTTTCCGGTCTATCGCACGTATCTGACCGCCGCTGGCCCCACCGAGTACGACCGCGCGCTGATTTCGAAGACGATCGAAAAGGCCCGCGCCGAGTGGTTCGCCGCCGACGAAGGCATCTTCGATTTCCTGCGCGATACCCTGACCATGGACCTGATCGCAGCCGGCCGCACCACCCACAGCGCGCCGCGGGTGCGCCGTTTCGCCCTGAAACTGCAGCAGTTCACCGGACCGGTGATGGCGAAGTCGCTGGAGGACACCGCGTTCTATCGCTACCACCGCTTGCTCGCGCTCAACGAAGTCGGCGGCGACCCCGCGGCGAAAGCCTTGCCTGTCGAGGCCTTCCACGAAGCCATGACGTTGCGCGCCGGGCAATGGCCGCACGGCATGACCGCGACCGCGACCCACGACACCAAGCGCGGCGAGGACGCCCGCACCCGTCTCATAGCGCTATCGGAGATTCCCGGCGAGTGGACCAGCGCGGTAGCGCGCTGGAAGGTGTTGAATGCGCCGCATCTGGTCGTCGGAGGCGATATGCGCGCGCCATCGGCGAGCTTCGAATACATGCTGTATCAGGCGTTACTCGGTGCGTGGTCGCTTGACCGGCGTGACGAGCAGTTTGTGGAACGGATGCAAGCCTATGCGCTGAAGGCAGCGCGGGAGGGCAAGCAGGAGACGAGCTGGCTCAATCCAGACGAAGCCTATGAAGCCGGTCTGCGGACCTTCATCGGGCGGATTCTCGACCCGGCGATCTCGGCTGAATTCCTCGATTCGATACAAACCATGGCGCAGCGCATCGCGCTATTGGGCGCGCTGAATTCGCTGAGCCAGGTCACGCTGAAGGCCACCATGCCGGGCGTGCCTGATTTCTATCAGGGCACCGAATTCTGGGATCTGTCGCTGGTCGATCCCGATAACCGTTGCCCGGTGGATTTTCGCGAACGCGCAGTCGTGCTGGCTGCAAACGAATCACCGGATTGGGAACGCCTGGCGCAGCACTGGACCGATGGTCACCTGAAGCTGGCCTGGACCAGGCATCTGCTAAAGCTTCGCGGCGAATTGGTTGAGGTGTTCACACATGGCAACTACCAACCCATCGAGGTGACCGGTCCGCACTGCGACCATATCATTGCCTTTGCACGCCGCCATGACCGCGATGCGGCAATCGTCGTGGTTGCGAAATCGCTTGCGCCATTTTCATCGAATGGCCGCGCCTGGCCCAACGGTGGCAGTTTCGACGCCGAGCTGAACATCGGCGGCTATTCGGTGGAAGGCTTTGCCGATGCCGACGCCACAAAATTGCGCGTTTCCGCGCTGTTTCAACGTCTGCCGGTGGCCGTACGAAAAGCGAGATTCACGGGCGTCGTCAGGACGGCGCGACTTCGGGTGCGGGCTGAATTGGGGGCCTGAAAACAGAGACCGCCCGGGATCGACGGCCGGGCGGTCTGGCGGATGTCGTGCCGACTCGAAGTTCGGTTCCCTCCCCCGCGCAGACTTCGATACTCGCCAAAGCTGGTTAACAGAAGCTTACCAGCGGCCGGCGACCGTATTCTTCACAGGTTTTGTTGGAATCCCGAACGACGGTTTAGCGCTTTCCCAGCAAGAGGTTGCCGCGATTCCGGATTGCGATCTGGGCTGCCTCGGCAAAGCGCTGCAGCAGCCAGGGCAGTGTCACTTCCAGACGCACATGATCGTCCGCGACATCGAGATGACCGGAGGCGGCTTGCCCGAGCGCGCGGACGCGGAAGATCATGCGATCGTCCTGCCATCTTTCCTCGTCGACCTTGAGCACGGGAACGTTAGCAACTGTGCGTGTCAACCCCACCTTGAGGCGCCGGATCGCTTCTTCGCGGCCAAGCCGATGCGGAATGGACACGATCAGGGGTGAGGGCATTTTTGGGGATTCCTTATCTGATGGGGTCTATCTAGTTCCGGAAGGCGGGGAAAAAAGAGTTCCGCGCCTCCATGGAAGAACGGAACTTTCAGGGTTCCCACCGGTTTCCCCGGCTGATGGCAGGGCAAAGGTGCCGACTGCCGGGCTGGAGGAAACGCCAAATGTCTATCGGAACAATCATCCTGATCATTCTCGTGATCGCCTTGCTCGGCGGCTTCAGCGGCATCGGCGGCGGCCCGTTCTATGGCACCGGCTATTATGGCGGCGGCGGCCTCGGGCTTGTTATCGTGATTCTCGTGATCCTGCTGCTGCTCGGAAGGCTTTGAGACGCACGCGAACTTATGACTACTCGTCATTCCGGGGCGGTGCGAAGCATCGAACCCGGAATGACCGCTAAATCTTCGTCTCCAGCCTCTTGATCGCCGTTTTGATCGACGACGCCGCCTCATCATAGTCCTGCCACGCCGTGCTCCTCGCGAGCAGCGCCGGCACGGTGCGCACCGTATAGCGCCGGGGATCGAGGTCGCCACGAACCTGCGCCCAGGTCAGCGGCATCGAGACGGTCGCGCCCTCCCGGGCCCGCGGCGACAATGCAGCGACCGCGGTCGCCATGCGGTCGTTGCGCAGATAGTCGAGGAAGATCTTCCCCTTGCGCAGCTTCTTCGACATGTTGAGCAGATAGCGCTCGGGCTCTTCGTTGGCCATCCACTGGCAGACGCCTTGGGCAAAGGCCTTGGCCTCCTTCCAGGTCACCTTGTCCCTGGCGCCTGACGCCAGCGGCGTCACCACGTGAAGCCCCTTGCCGCCGGTGGTCTTGCAGAAGCTTTCGATGCCGAGCGCATCGAGATGCTGCCGCATGTCTTTTGCAGCCTCGATGACATCAGCGAATTCCACTTCCGGCGCGGGGTCGAGATCGAATACCAGCCGTCCCGGCACATCGGGCGCGTCGGGCGCGCAATTCCAGGGATGCAGCTCGAGCCCGCCGATCTGGGCCACCGCCGCCAGCCCTTCGACCCGATCGATCTGCAGATAGGGCTTGCGG
>Ga0209483_1001229_pt1 | contig 19822 bp, 16 predicted proteins | sample NGEPerA_FD_184508 | JGI IMG/M metagenome (GOLD analysis project Ga0209483, IMG submission 184508) | Arctic peat soil microbial communities from the Barrow Environmental Observatory site, Barrow, Alaska, USA - NGEE PermafrostL2-A... | ecosystem: Environmental > Terrestrial > Soil > Wetlands >... | reverse complement strand
CATCGACCACCTTCACGCCCGACCCGACGATCTTCGACGACGTCGACTTTCGCGCGCAAACGATCACCGAACGTCTGCAGATCATGGCGTTCTTAAATCGCGGTCTCGAGATCCGATTCATCGACGAGCGCGCCGGACGTCAGTCGAAAGAGACATACAAGTACAGCGGCGGCATCGCCGACTACGTGCGCCACCTGAACAACACGAAAGAGTCGCTCTTTCGCAAGGTCGGCTTCTACGAACAGACCGAACCCGGCCAAGAAGTGGAAATCGCCTTCCAGTGGAACACCGGGTACTACGAAAGCATCCACTCGTTCGCGAACGGGATCGCCACCATTGAAGGTGGCATGCACGAAGAGGGTTTTCGCAAAGCCATCACCAACGTCGTCAATCGGTACGCGCGTAAACGAAATCTGTTAAAGGAAAAGGACGAGAATCTGGCCGGCGAGGACATCCGCGAGGGTCTCACCGCGATCGTGTCGGTTCGCTTGGCCGAGCCGCAGTTCGAGGGTCAGACCAAGGGCAAGCTCGGTAATGTCGCGATTCGTTCGTTGGTCGAACGAGCGACGAACGAAAAACTCGCCGACTGGCTCGAAGAGAATCCCAAAGAAGGCGGACAGATCGTCGCCAAGTCGGTGCAAGCGTCGCGAGCTCGTCAGGCGGCGCGCCACGCGCGTGACCTCACGCGACGAAAGAGCGCACTCGACGGCGCTGGACTGCCGGGCAAGCTGGTCGACTGTTCTTCCAATGAGCCTCGCGAGTGCGAACTGTTCATCGTCGAGGGCAATTCCGCCGGGGGATCGGCGAAGGACGCGCGTAATCCGCGCATCCAAGCGATCCTTCCGATTCGCGGCAAGATCCTCAACGTCGAGAAAGCTCGCTCGGACAAAATTCTGAAGAACACCGAGATCCAGGCACTGATCTCAGCTATCGGCGCGGGCGTCGAGGCTGATTTCGACGTCACGAAGATTCGCTACGACAAGATCATCTTGCTGGCTGACGCCGACGTCGACGGCAGTCACATTCGTACGCTCCTGCTCACGTTCTTCTTCCGCCAGATGACCGAATTGGTGAACGAGGGTCACGTCTACGTCGGACAGCCCCCGCTCTTCTCGACGCTGGTCGGCAAGGAGAAGGTGTACTTGCACGACGACGCGGCCAAGGCGACGTTCCTCGTCGAACACCCGGACCACAAGAACGACTTCCAACGATTAAAGGGACTCGGTGAAATGGACTTCGATGAACTCCGTGATACGACAATGGACCCGACCAAGCGCTCGTTGTTGCAAATCACGGTGGAACAGGCCGCCCTCGCCGACGAGGTCTGCTCGATCCTCATGGGCGACGACGTTCCTCAGCGGCGACACTTCATTCAGACCAACGCGAAAGACGTTCGCTTCCTAGACATCTAGGCGGAGAGGCATATGGCACGCACAACCGGTAATGCAGGCGGGGGACCACCGCCACCCGAGGACGAAGTCGCGGGCTATATCGAGCCCATTGAGATCAACCTCGAGATGGAGCGATCGTTCCTCGAGTACTCGATGTCGGTCATCGTCTCGCGCGCACTGCCCGACGTTCGCGACGGTCTCAAGCCGGTGCACCGACGGATCCTGTACTCGATGTTTGACCAGGGTCTGCGCCCTGATCGCCCGTTCGCGAAGTGCGCCAAGGTGGTCGGCGAGGTCATGGGCACGTATCACCCGCACGGTGACTCGGCAATCTACGACGCCCTCGTTCGAATGGTGCAGGACTTTTCAATGCGCCACCCGCTCGTCAGCGGCCACGGAAACTTCGGTGGCACTGGACCCGACGAGGGCGCGGCCGCCATGCGCTACACCGAGTGCCGACTGGCCCCCCTGGCGCTCGAACTGCTCGATTCGATCGACGAAGAGACGGTCGATTTCGAATCGAACTACGACAACTCCACCCAACAGCCGACGGTGCTGCCGGCGCGTTTCCCGAACCTCTTGGTCAACGGCTCCCAAGGCATCGCTGTGGGTATGGCGACGAAGATCCCGCCCCACAACCTGGGCGAGGTCATTGACGCCACGCTGCACCTGCTGGCGAATCCGGACGCAACCCCTGATGACCTGATGGCCTTCGTAAAGGGTCCGGACTTTCCGACGGGCGCGCAAATACTCGGGCGCCAGGGAATCCTGGACGCGTACCGTAGCGGTCGCGGATCGATCAAGATGCGCGCCGTCGCCGAGATTGAAGAGAACGCCAAGGACGTTCGCATCGTCGTCACCGAGTTCCCGTACGAAGTGTCCGTGGAGTCGATCGAAGAGAAGATCTATGAACTCGTGAAGAACGGCGACATCGACGGCATCTCGGCGGTGCAGAACGACTCGGCCGGCCGCAAAGCGCGCCTCGTCGTGAAACTGAAGCGCGACGCCAACGCGAACGTCGTACTCAACAAGCTCTACAAAAACACCTCACTGCAGACGACCTTCGCGGTCAACATGTTGGCGCTCGTCGACTACGTGCCGCGCACGCTGAACCTCGCCCAAGTTTTGACGCACTACATCGCGCACCAGGTCGAAGTCGTCACGCGACGCACGCAGTTCCGTCTTCGCAAGGCCGAAGCCCGCGCCCATATCGTCGAAGGACTACTCAAGGCCATCGACATGCTCGATCTGGTCATCGCGGCCATTCGCGGATCCGACGACCGCGGGGCCGCGCGTATTGCGTTGATGGCCGCGCCGTTCGAATTCTCCGAAGAGCAGGCGAACCACATCCTCGACATGACGCTCGGCCGTCTCACTCGACTTGGACGCACTGAACTGGAAGACGAGATGGCGAAGTTGCGCGAGACGATCGCCGAACTCCAGTCGATCCTCGCGAGTGACGTGAAACTTCGCGGTGTCATTGCCTCGGAGATGACCGCAGTCCGAGATAAGTTCGCGAATGACCGTCTGACGCAAATCGTGAATGACCCAGGCGAGCTCGGCATGGAAGACCTCATCGACGACGAAGACATCGTGATCACGATGACCCAAGCCGGTTACGTCAAGTCAGTCGCCGCCGACGCGTTCCGAGTGCAGGGCCGCGGGGGACGTGGCGTCCAGGGTGCGAAGTTGCGCGACGAAGACTTCGTCCAGCAGATCGTGCACTCGACGACGCACGCGTACCTCCTGCTGTTCTCTAACCTCGGACGGGTCTTTCGACTTCGCGGTCACGAGATCCCGATGAAGGAGCGCACCGCCAAGGGCACCGCCATCGTCAACCTCTTGAACCTGCAGCCGAACGAGTCGATCCAAGCGATCGTGACGACCGATGATTTCCCGAAGGACAAGTTCCTGGTGTTCGCGACGGCGAACGGCACCGTCAAGAAGACGGCCTTCAGTGAGTACGACAAGTCTCGCCGAGAGGGGTGGATCGCCATCAACCTACGCGAAGGCGACGAAGTCGTGCGCGTGGTCGCGACGAGTGGCGACGAGGACCTTATGGTCGTCACGTACCGCGGCATGGCGATTCGATTTCAAGAGGCCGAAGTACGCGAGGTGGGTCGTGACTCGATGGGCGTTCGCGGCATCAAGTTGCGAGGCGACGACAAAGCGATCTCACTCGACGTGGTGCGCGACGATGCCGACCTCTTCGTGGTCACCGACACGGGATTCGGCAAGCGCGTCAAGGTTGAGCGCTTCAACCGTCAGGGCCGTGGGGGACAGGGCGTTCGCGCCATCAAGTTGACCGCGGCGCGCGGTTTCTTGGTGGCGGCGCTCATGACGCGTCTCGACGACGAAGTGATGCTCGCCTCGACCGGCGGCGTGCTCATTCGAACACCGGTGCGCGAGGTCTCCTCCCAGGGCCGCGACGCCACGGGCGTGCGAGTGATGAACCTCGACGAGGGCCATTCCGTGGCAACGGCGGCCCTGGTGCCGACCGAAGACGAGGACTAAGCGGCTCGACGAGCCCAGGCTCGTTGCAATACATCGAGGATCTGCTCAGAACCCTGGGCGCCGGTCACCATGAACTTCGAGTCGATCAAGAAACTTGGGACCCCAGTTATGCCGAGTTCTTGCGCCGCTACTTCATCGGCTCGCACCACGTCGGTGAACGCGTCGCTCTCCCACAGAGAGCCCACGTCGCTTACGCCGACTTCTCGCGCGAGTTCATTGAGTCGAGCGTGGTCGCTCACTAGATCACCCTCACTGAAGTAGGCGCGGAACAGCCGCTCGCTCGTCTCGTCGCCCAGTCCCTGCGATGACGCGAGGGCGATGACGCGGTGTGCGTCGAAGGTGTTGGTCGGTTGCGCCGTCTCGAGTGACCACGCCATGCCGAGTGACTGGGCGTCACGCTCCATGCGTTCGTGCATGGCGTGAACTTGCGACACGGGGATGGCGTACTTCGCGGCGACCATTTCTGCGAGCGGTCGGTCGTCGGCGAGCCTGGCGCGCGGATCTAATTCGAAGGCACGATGGCGAAGAACGACGTCCTCGCGGTGCTCGAAGCGCTCAAGCGCCTCGGCCAGTTGACGAGTGCCGAGGTAACAAAACGGGCACACGACGTCGCTCCAGATGTCGATGACGAAGGTCTCACTCATTACCAAATCGTCGCACAGTGGGCCCCGTCATGCAGAATGGATCGGTGAAGGGACGCGAACTGAGTGTCGAGAGGCCGCGGCGCTTGTTCGCCCCATCGACTCCATCGGATTCGGCATCATCACCGGCACGCCGGTCGCGCTGTTTCGAGCACTCGGCGCTCGAGGTCGACCTGCACGGTCAGATCGTCGCGGACATGATCGGAGCACGTCAGTTCTCCGGGGTCGGTGGTCATATGGACTTCACGGAGGGACGAGCCTGTCGCTCGAACACGCGTCGCTCATCTGCCTCCAATCGACCGCCGCGGTCGGCGGCGTTCTGAAGAGCCGTATCATTGGTGACATGACCGCGCATTCGACAGTGACTTCGCCACGCCAATTGGCCGGAGTCATCATCACCGAATACGGATCGGCCGACCTGCGTGAACGCACGGTGCGAGAACGCGCCGCCGCCCTCACGGCCATCGCCCATCCGCAGTTCCGAGACGAACTCACTGCAGCGGCTGAGTTGCTAGGGCGCTAAATGCTCATAGTTCGAGAATTAGGCATAGAGATCGGTGCTCGGCGCATCCTGAACCCCGTCTCGTTCACCGTCGGCAACGCCGAAAAGGTGGGCATCGTCGGGCGAAACGGCGCCGGCAAGTCGACGTTGATGTCAGTCCTGCTCGGCGAGCACCCCGAGCACTTGCGCATCGAGGGCTCGGTCACGCACCAAGGGACGATGAGCCACCTGCCCCAAGAGCCGGTGCCGGGCGGACTGGGCGTCGAGCCAATTGGACTCTCGCACGTGTTGTCGGCGCGAGGACTCGACCAACTCGACGCCGACATGCAACACGCGCGACACGAACTGGCGGCCGATCCGACGGACGCGACGATCGAGCGTTTCACCGCGCTCGAGGAGAAGTTCCGTGAACTCGGGGGCTACGAGGCGGAGTCTGAGGTGTCGCGCCTCGCCGCCGGGCTCGGTCTCAAGGAGGACCTCCTCTTAGAGGACCTCGACTCACTCTCCGGTGGCCAGCGTCGCCGCGTCGACCTGATGCGAGTGCTCTACGAAGAGCCGACGACGATGGTCCTCGACGAACCGACGAACCACCTCGACAAGGCAGCGAAGCGCTGGCTCTTCGAAGAGCTCGACCGCTTTCGCGGCACTGTCTTGGTCATCAGTCACGACCTGCCCCTGTTGGACAAGTCGATCGACCGCGTGCTGGCCCTTCGCGAGGGGCAACTGCGCGAGTACAAGGGTAATTACACGAAATTCCTCAAGCTCGAAGAAGAGCGCCGCCTGAGTGAAGAGAAACTCGCGTCGCACCAGAACGAAGAGATCGACCGGCTCTCAAAACTGGCCGACTCGATGCGCGGACAGACTGCGACGCGTGCCCGCCTCGCCAAGGTGCTCGACCGCAAGGTCGATAAGCTGCAGGACAATCGCGTGGAAGTGACGAAGAAAGAACGCAAGGTCGTCTTTAAGTTGCCTATGCCGCCGCGAAGCGGTGACGTGCCGATGACTGTCGAACACGTCGCCGTGAGTTACGGATCATTGAAAGTCCTCAAAGACGTGAATTTCATCACGCGCCGCGGCGACCGCATCGTCATCGTGGGACGAAACGGGGCCGGCAAGTCTTCGATGCTGCGCTGTCTTGCGGGCACCCAGAAAGCCCAAAAAGGTCTCGTGAAGTTCGGTGCGAACGTCACGGTCGGCTATTTCGCCCAGGAGAACGAACAACTCGACTTCGAAAAGACGGTCTTGGGCAACCTGGAGAACGCCACCGTCGTCACCGAAGTGCAACGTCGTTCGCTCCTCGGCGCGTTTGGCCTCAAGGGTTCAGCCGCACACCAGATGCCCGCGACCCTGTCCGGTGGCGAGCGGGCCAAGTTGGCGCTCGCAATTCTGGCGTCCTCGGACGCGAATCTCTTGTTGTTGGACGAACCAACGAACAATCTCGACCCCGCGAGCGTTCTCGCGCTCGGCGAAATGATGCACAAGTGGAAGGGCACCATCGTCGCGGTGAGCCACGAACGAGGATTCGTGGAGACCCTCGAGCCAACCCACGCCGTCTTGTTGCCCGAGGAGTACTTCGACCTCTGGAACGACGACTACATGGACCTCATCGAACGGCGCTAACCCGCTGATTCGAACGACGCCACCACTCTTGAATCTGCGCGTATCGATTCGACATCGTTCGACGCTCACCCCGGCGAGGTTAGGGTGCCCTATGCGCGACGTCGAACTTCTCAGATTCCGCCGATTCAATCGACGAGAGTTCGTGAGCGACGATGTGTTTCTCGCCTGAAGGGGACTTGATCGGCGGACTCGTCGTCACCGCGATCGGGGTTGACGCCTGCCTGCACCTACGTGGTCGCCCGGAGTACCGGTTGATCGCTCCGTTCCCGATTCTCCTGGGACTGCACCAAATCGATGAGACGTTCGTATGGTGGCAACTGCAAGGACACGTCCCGCACGCCGCCGGCGTCGCCGCGATGTGGATCTATCTCCTGTTCGCCTTCGTGGTGTTGCCGATCATCGTGCCGACAATGGTGTTACTCCTCGAACCACGAGGTCGACGAAGAGTGATCGCGCCCTTTCTCGCGTTGGGCCTCGTTACGTCGGCGCTGTTGCTCGAGACGATGCTGAGCGGTCATCCGAGCGCCAAACTCGGTTCGTACCACGTGGCCTATTCGATCGGCCTCCAACACGGCGTCGTGATCATCGGGCTCTACATCCTCGCGACGTGCGGTCCAATGCTGGCCTCGGGGTTGCGCAACGTCGTCTGGTTCGGTGCCGTGAACCTCGTGGCCGTGATCGTGTTGGCGCGACTGTGCGCGAACGGCTTCGCGTCGCTGTGGTGCTTCTACGCGGCCGTGGCGAGCGGCGCTATTGCCCTGCACATGCGCTTGGCCACGGCTCGCAAGGAACCGGTCACGGTCTAGTCCTCGCGGAGTCGCTCTTCTAAGCGGGCTCGTACGACGGGCCACTCCGACGCCAGGATCGAATACATCGCGGAGTTGCGTGTGGCGCCCTCCTCGCCGTCGACCTGGGCCGCCTGCCAATTGCGCAGGACCCCCTCGAACTGACCACCGATTCGTTCGATCGCTCGTCGAGAGCGCTCATTGCGCTCGTCGGTCTTGAGATCGAGACGGCGAACGCCCCACACGTCGAAGGCGTGGGTCATCATGAGCAACTTCGCTTCGGTATTAGCGGCCGTCCGTTGCGCCGCGGCAGTGAGAAACGTTCCGCCGATCTCGGCGGCGTCGGGGTACTCACTGTCGAAGAACCATCGCAGCGTGAGGAACCACGTCGTGCCGATGACGTCGGACGTGTCGCTTCGTCGAGTGGCGAAAGGGACGGCGCTTCGTTGATCACGGTCGGCGAGAAGTCGACCAACGACGACCTCCATCTCGCGAATCGTGTCCGGCGCGATCGACCACCCGAAGGTCGAACGGTCACCGGAGGCCGCCTGAACCAGTTCGGGCACGTCGTCCATCGAGAGCGGTGTCAGCGTGACGTGGCGCCCAGTCAGCGTGACCGAGAGCGAGGGACTCATCGTTCAACTGTAGGAGAGCGCCGGACAACGTCCGTAGCGCGCCTACTCTCTAAGATTCGGCGAAGTCGCTCGTGAGAGTCTGGCCAACGGGGAAGGGGAGTAGGAATGTACGTAGTCGAGTACATCATTGGGCTCCTCATCGTCCTCGTCACGATCGTGAGCGTCCTCTTCATCTTGGTACTGCCGCGTCAGCCGCAGGGCCTCGAAAAGCTCACCGTCATCGTCAACAAGAGTGTGCACTACTCGTTCGTCATGCTGTCGCGTCTCGGTCGGACCTACGAGGTCAAGGACTCGATCCTCGCGCCGACGGCGCCGGTGGCGTTGCTCGCCCAACTGCTCTGGTGGGCCGTAAGTCTGGTTCTCGGATTCGCCCTGATGCTCATGAACACCACGCACTCCTTCGTGCACGGACTGACGCAAGCAGTGACGGCACTGTTCACCGTCGGGGCAATCCATATTGGTGGTACGGCGAATACGATGCTCGACATCGCGGCCGGCGCCACGTGGGTCGTCATCGTGGCCCTCCAGATCGCCTACTTGCCGTCGCTCTACAACTCGTTCAGTCGCCGTGAAGCATTGGTCACGATGCTCGAGAGCCGCGCCGGTTCACCGGCGTGGGGACCGGAACTGCTCGCTCGCCATCAACTCGTCGGCATCAATGACGCGCTACCCCAGCTCTACGCCGACTGGGAGCAGTGGGCGGCCGAGGTGACCGAGAGCCACACGACGTATCCGGTGCTGTTGCTCTTTCGTTCGCCCGAGCCGTGGCTCAACTGGATCATCGGCCTCCTGGCGGTCCTCGACGCCGGGGCGATGCAGTTAGCGCTCAATCCCACCACGGCGCCGAGTCAGACGCGCCTGTGTCTGCGGATGGGGTTCACCCTGTTCAACCGGCTGGCGGCCTCGCTCGGCTACCCGGTCGATCCCGACCCTGATCCCGACGGCGCGATCAAGCTCGAGTACGCCGAGTTCTTGAGCGCCGTCGACAATCTGGCCGAATACGGATTCCCGATGGAGCGAAGTGCGGAAGATGCCTGGCCGCACTTTCGAGGTTGGAGGATCAACTACGAGAATTCGGCCTACCGCCTCGCGGACGCCTTCACGGCGCCCCCCGCGCCGTGGTCAGGAACACGCCGACACCTTCGCGCTGGTGTCGTCGAACCAAAGCGACCGCCGCACCGCGCACCGGGCTCTATTTCCAAGTTCGCAGACGACCGACCGGAGGTCGTAAATCCGCCCCGCGCGCAACAGCCCCGTACGTGGAAGCCCTTTCGTCATAAGCCGCAATGAACTGATCGCCGCGCCGAAAGGCACGGGGATCAGTTGTGTGCTGACATCTGTGCGAAGAGGAGATTGCGTCGGCCCCACCGACAGACATTTCAGAGGTGGTTAGTAGAGGGTGGGTCCGCCCGGATTAATACCGCCTGATGACGAGGTGGATACTTGGATATAGGTCGGGTCAACGGCGATGGTGGACCAGGTTCCCGTGTAGGAGGATCCGTCGGCGTTGGTCACGAGGCCGGTGTAGTTGTAGATCGGCAACAGCCACACTGAACCGTCGGTCAGTGGATACGTCTGGTACGAGATGGTCGCGTTGTCGAGCGTGACGTCGACGATTGGCGGTCCCGACCGCGTCGTGGTCGTCGTGGTATTTGTGTCGGCCGTTGACGGCGGGGTCGACGGTGATGACGAGTCCGATCCCGACAGTGGTGTCGTCGAAGTTCCGGATCCACTCGGCTGGCCTGACGAGTTGTTTGACTTGTTTGACGCAAAGTACGACTGCTGTTGAGCTTCGAGGACTTCCACACCTGCGGCCGGGCTCTGGAACGGGTAGTTGACGGCCGGCGTGACGCTGAAGGCCGGACCGTCCGCCGCCACGACGTTGTTGTTCTGGTCGACCGTGAAGTCCAGGTACTGGTCGGTCATCTGTCCGTCGACCGTGACGCCGTAGGTCGCCTGCTCCTCATTCGTCGTGACCGTGGGCGCACCCGGCGAGGTCGTGACGTTGTTCGACGTCGAGAACTGGGGATCGGTCACCTGGTACCCGTAGCCCAGTTGGCTCAGGTAGCTCTGCACGTCGCCATTCACGGTGGACTGACTCGGCATGGGAACCGTCGTGCCGTCGGTGGTCGTCGAGGAGGTATCGGTCCCTTGCGGGATCGCAGTGGAATACGACCACCGGGGGACCGTGTCGTAGGTCTCGTAGTCAACGTAGTTACCCGTCGAATCGGTGACCATGAAGTCCTTTCCGTCGTTGTTCTGGCCGACCGGTGTACCGGACACACCGAATATGGCGGCGATGCGCGCGTCCTCCGCCGATGCGCTGGTGGGCAGCTGTAGTTCGTACGCCGCGCCGGTGCCAGCGTTGGCGCTGAGGTCCGATCCCGCAGTGAAGTTGAACTCCTCGTAGATGCGCATCATGCTGTGCGAAGGGACCTGCGCCACGCCGAATCGAGCGCCCGTGGACTTGGCACCCAAGTTGTGCGGTGCCGCCAGCGCGAATACTGCGAGGGACGGCGAGGCGCCGTCGAGGGCGGCGATGCCGCCAACGGTCAGGGCCGCGGCGATGGCGACGGAACCGGCCATCCGTAGTTGGAAGCTCCGTAACACGTGACGACGAGCGCGCGGTGCTCGGGCCATTATTCGCGAAATCATCGCGTCGGTATCCGGGTGAACGTAACTGCTTGTTGCGGCCGGGTCGGCCGCGCGTAAACGCTCTTGATAATCACTCATGAAAGCTCCTCCGCCTGCATACCCAGTCCTTGTCGCGACGCACCCGAAACTTTCAGATGACTTGGGCCTCCGCAAAACGCTGGCGAAAACGGGCCTGGGCCCTGGTAAGTCGCACCGCCGCGGCGTTCGTCGTGATCGATAAGGCGACGCCGAGGGCGTGGGTGTCGAGTCCGTCCCAGGCATTCAGCATCAGTACTTCGCGGTCGTCGTCGTTGAGCGATATCAGAGCGTCGCGCACGCTCGCGTCGGCAATGACCTGGTCTTCGGCCGAAGGGTCGTCGGGGGCCGAAGAGAGCCTCGACTCGAAGTTGGTTCGCCGATACTGACTACGACGGGCATTTCGCAGTACGTTGCGCGCGACGCCGATCATCCAAGGAAGTTCGGCGTCGTCGGGCACGCTGTCGATTCGGCGCCACACGACGAGGAGCGTCTCTTCAACGAGGTCGTCCAGGTCCGCCAGAGTCAGGGGATAGAGGCGTCGCCGGATGTAGTTGCCGATGGCCGGACTGTGTTCGTGAACGAGGCGGCGAAAACGATCATCTTGAGGTGAGCCCATTGACTGCCTTTGTCCGATCAAGTCCGAAACTTACCGCCGAAGTGAGAAACCTTGCGAAAATGCGAGGTCTCACACGTTCGTTCGAACGAGCATGGCCTCTTGTTCGCGCGTGAGCCACCATGATGGGGCCTCACGGTCGTCCCACCACTCGATGACGTCCTCCACGCTCTCGCTCAGGTCTCGGAACCTCAGACCGGCCGCGACTGCCTTGGCGGGGTCGACGGCGAGAGTCGTCTCACTATTCGATCCCGACCAGAGCGGAAATCTTGTTTCGAGATGGTGGCTCATGACGTGACGAGGAGTGATCTCGACCAGGCGAGTGTCACTCGGTGAGACCTGCTCACTGATCGTCTTAATGACCTCGAAGAACCGCCCCGGGGGGAAGGGGCCGGCGGCGTGGAAGGCGCCCAGGGTCGAGTTGGCCGCGAGCGTGACGACGAATTCGCCGAGATCGCGCGCGTCGATGTACTGAAGGGCATTGCCGCGGGGCCCAGGAACAGCGATATCGCCCCCTCGGCGGAGTCGCTCGACCCAATAGGGGAACCGAAGCGTGGCGTCATGGCTTCCGATGACAAATGTCGGTCGAACGAACGTGAGCTGATCGCCGAAGTGCTCGGTGGCCGAGCGCTCGCAGGCGGCCTTCAGCGGCCCGTAAGTCTCGCCCGTCACCTCGGCGTCCGGCGCGAGCGTCGTGTCGTTCCATAAGGTCGCGTTTTCTTCGGTGGCACCTTCGTTCGGCGGGTCCTCGTACGCCGAGACCGACGAGATCTGGATGTGGTGCCCCCCGCGGTCCCCGAGTGCGGCCGCGAGAACGTCGACGTCGACCGGCCGAAAGGCGATCGCGTCGACGGTGACGTCAAAGGATCGACCGTCGAGCGCCGACATGTCGCCGTGACGATCACCGACCAATCGAGTGACGGATTCCGGCAGGTCGCTCGGCGTTTGACCACGGTTGATGACCGTGACGTCGTGACCAGCGTTCAACGCGGCCCACGCGACACCCCGACCGACGAACGACGTACCGCCAACGATGAGAATTCGCATGCGTTTTCCTTCCCTGCGATACCCGTCATGCTACGAGGAAGCGTTGCATTCTCTGGTGATTGCTGGTTCTCACAATTGGGGGCGACGTCGTGTGGACGTCGCGGTCAACTAGTTGAGGTGACGCTCGCTCGCCCAATGCGAGAGTTGATAGCGACTGGACAGCTGCAACTTGCGAAGGACGGACGAGACGTGGCTCTCGACCGTCTTGGTCGAGATGGTCAACTCCTTGGCGATGTCCTTGTAGGAGTAGCCGCGAGCGATCAGACGCAGCACTTGGCGCTCGCGCGCGGTTAGTTGGTCGAGGTCCGGATCGGCGATGACGACGGGCCGATCATCTTGTCCGGTGCTGAAGGCGTCGAGGACGAAGCCGGCCAAACGAGGTGAGAAGACGACGTCGCCGGCGGCGATTCGGTAGATCGCGTCCACGAGGTCCGGTCCGGAGATGTTCTTGGTGACGTAGCCCCGAGCGCCGGCGCGAATGACGCTGATGACGTCGGCCGACGCGTCCGAGACCGAAAGGGCGAGAAAACGAGTGGTCGTATCGTGCTCACCGACCGCGCGAAGGACGGCCTGGCCCCCGCCGTCGGGCATGTGCACGTCGAGGAGTACGACGTCGGGCGTGCGCTCGAGGATGATCTCGATGGCAGCTTCGACCTCATCGGCCTCGCCCACGATGTCGACGGAGTCGGCAATCTCGGCCCGGATGCCCGCGCGAATGAGTTCGTGGTCATCGACCAGGAACACGCGAGGTCGGCGGGACTCGGTCATAAGGACCGCGGCATGACGAGCTGGACCTCAGTGCCCGAACCAACTGCGCTATTGATGAACGCTTCACCGCCGAGTTGACCCATGCGTTGTCGTATCGATAGGGCAATGCCCTGTCGATCAGCGGGGATTGCGTCGAGATCGAATCCCACGCCACGGTCGCGAACGAAAATCGAAATCGTGGTGGGCTCGACTTCGGTGAAGATCGAGACGCTCGCGGCCTCGGACCACTTCGCGGCATTGATCGCGGCCTCGCGAGCGGCCGCGACCAGCGTCACGACGCGATCGTCGGGCACGCAGTCGCCGACCGTCACGAGCTCCACGCGCACGCCGTAGTCGTTCTCGACGTCGTGCTCGATCGCTCCGACGAGTCCCACGAATGACGTCGGCGCGTCGGTCAACTTCTCGGGACTGAAGAGCCACTGGCGAAGTTCGCGTTCTTGGTTGCGCGCGAGTCGCACGACGTCAGACTCATTCGCCGCGGCGCGCTCGATGAGCGTCAGCGTCTGGAGCACGGAGTCGTGCAGGTGCGCGACCATGCGGGCGCGCTCTTCGATGCGTACTCGCTCCCGGCGCTCGCTCGTCAGTTCGCGCACGTTCTGCAGCCACCAAGGAGCAAAGAGCACGAGCACGCCGATAACCAATACCGCCGTCCCGACGATCGCCGATCCGGCCGAACCCCAGAAGCCGCCGATGTGGTGCAGCTGGTGCAGTCCGACGAAGATAAGAGTGGCGCCGACGACGATTCGCAGCACGAAGCCCTTGCGACTCTTGGAAAATGCGCCACCAATGAGCGGCGCCGAGTTGAAGAACTCGGTGAGGTGGTTTCGCTCGTCAATCGAAGCGCCGCGCCACACCGCGAACGAGGCGAAGCCACTCAAGAGCAGCGGCCAACCGAAGCCGTCCGTCGTCTGAGTCCCCGTCGTCTGCAGGGTGATGATCAAAATCAGCGTCGCGATGAAGGCGACGAGCACGAGCTGGGCCTCGCGCCGATTCTGGAAGATTTGCTGGATGATCGAATGCTCCTCGCCCGAGCGAGTGAGGACCAGCCAGAAGGTCATGTAGAGCAGAATGCCCAATCCAAAAATCAACGTCAGCAGAGCGAACATGACGCGAATGTTGCGTTCCTTGATGCCGAGTCGCGTCGCGAATCCTCCGCAGACGCCCCCGAGGATGCAGTTGTCGCGGCCACGCCGCAGTGGCCGCAGGGGCGTACCGACGACGGCGTGACTCGAAGTCGTGATCGACACTCGGTTCTCCCTTCGACGACATTGTGGCTCTTCGGACGGTTCAAATTCTGGCACGAAGATTTCCCTTTGTATCTAAGGGGAAACCCTGAGCGTTGGTGTACGCCGGAGAGCGCCCTGAGGGTTCATCCCCATAGTCCTTGATCAGCGGGGACCGTACATTTGAATCATGGATGAAGAGCACGAGCAGGTCGAAGAAAGTACGCCGTCGCCGGAGCCGGAGGCCGCGAAGGAGACTCGACTGCGTCGAAGCACCAAGCGTCGGATGGTCGGGGGCGTCGCTGGTGGCATCGCTGAGCGCTTCGACGTCGACGCCAACATCGTCCGCGTCGTCTTCGTCGTCCTCACCGTTCTCTACGGTTTGGGCGCGGCGATCTATCTCGCGATGTGGGTGTTGATTCCTCAATCGGGCCGCCACGCCGACGACGCCGAGGAGTCCGGTGACGCGCCCCCCGCGTCCAACCTACGGCTCCTGCGTTACGTGCTCTTAGCCGGCGTCGTCGTCGTGGCGGTCATCGTGCTCTCGACCATTGGCGACGCACCAAGGGTCGGCAATGGCTTCGGCGCGCTCTGGCTGATCTTCCTCGCTGTGCTGGCGGTACTGTCTTTGCGCTCTTCCGCACGACAGCACATGCTGCGGCGCTTCGTCGCACTGGTCTTCTTGACATTCTTGACCATCATCATCCTGGTGTCGGGCGCGTTCCTCGGATTTCTCGCGTCGACGGGCGTTCCCATGACCGGCGGCAGCGGTGAACGGGTCTTTCAACCGAGCAACGTCAGCCAGGTGCAACATTCGTATCGCACGGAATTCGGCACTATGACCGTTGACCTCCGCCAGGTCCATTTCAGCTCGACAACGACCTCCGTCAGCGCGAGCGTGGCCGTCGGCATGTTGACCGTCGACGTGCCCGCCAACGCCATCGTCTATCTGAAGACCCATATCGGCGCCGGACCGGTCGAGTACCTCGGACAGTTCGGCTACGACACGCAGCCCTTTCGCGCCATTCCTCCTTCGTTGAAAACCGTCGCGAGTCAGGAACGTGCGCCGCATTTGAACCTGGACGTCCAGGTCGGCGCGGGTCAACTCGTCATTCGCCGAGGTTATGAGTTCCAGTCTCCCTGAATAATGCGTCGACGTAGTGCCTAGTCGGTGAGTCGACGGCGGACTAACGCAATCGACGCTACGAAGAGATCAACCCGAGTTACCCCGCGGCGGTTGCCCAGCTCTAGTCGAACACTCTTGCAACGAATCGGTGCCGACTCGACCTTCTCAATGACTTTGTCATACTCCGCGCGTGGCCGATCGCGCTAAGGATGTTCAGGTGACTCCGACGCAGCCGACGCTCATTGACTCGCCAACAATCGGCGAGGCGTGGATTGCCATCGCGCAATTGATCATGGCGTCGGGGGTCGCGAACACGTACGACGGACTGGCCATGCGCGAAGTGTTGATGACGACGATCATCGTTCGCACTCCGAAGCCCACGGATGAAATCGTTGAACGCTTCGCCGATCCCGAACGCTTGGCGTGGATGCGCGCCAACTTCATCGATTTTGCGGGGGTACCAGAATTGGGCGGTGCCGACAGCTACGCCACGAGGCTTCACAACTACGCCGGCTCTGGTCTCGATCAGTTGCGCTGGGTGAGCGATCGGCTACGAAGCGATCCGCTCAGTCGCTCAGCCACGATCACGACCTTTCAGCCGTTGAGCGACACTTCGTACATACCGTGCGTCAGCCTGCTGGATTTCTATTTGGACGACGACCGGCTCCATCTTGTCGTCTACGCGCACAGCATTGATTTTGGAGCGAAGGGTTACGCCAACCTTTTGGAACTCGCAGTGATTCTGAGCCAGGTGGCAGCCGAACTCGACCGCAGCATCGGATCACTCACGATGATCGTCAAGTCGGCTCACGTCTACGACAGCGACGCCTCTTACATGTCCTTAGTCCTGCAGAACTTCAACTGATGAATTAGCCAACGTGGGCTAATTGATTGGTCTGAGGGCGCGAGAAACCTAGCCGGCGTCGCGCGCGACTTTGAGGGCGCTTGACCACCACAGCAGCTCACTGACCATCATTTCAAGCCGCTCGTCCAATGATTCGAAGAGTGCGGGCGTGAACTCTTCGGCGGCCATCATGGCCGGGCGCATGAGGTCCGGAAGTATGTGCACGGCGTGACGAAGTGGCGCCATCTCGAATTCGACCGTCACCAAACGAAGTTGTTCGATTGCCCTGGCGCCACCCGCGTTGCCGTAGCCCACGAACGACATGGGTTTCTTATTGAACTCGGGGAAGACGTAATCCAAGGCGTTCTTCAGTGAGGCGGGATAGCCGTGGTTGTACTCACTGGTGACCGCGATGTAGCCATCGGCGGAATCGAAACGTCGTCCGAGCTCGGCGACGGCTTCATTGGGGTAGTCGCGCAAGCTCCGCGCCGGCGCGATCGGGCTGTCGAAGAGCGGGAGCGGGTGATCACGCAGGTCCAAGACGTCGAGTTCGAAATCGTCGCGACCGTCCAATCGGTCTACCAGCCACGCGACCGGCTTGTCGGCGAAACGCCCGGGCGAGTCGAACCAATGATGATCTGGATTCGCAGTGGCATTTGTTAGATCCCGGGAAAGACGCGACGCAGTTCGTCGAGGTGCGTGGGGTCGATGCCCGCGGGCGTGTGCTTCTCGTCCAAGCGACCGTAGACCAGGCGTAGGAACGCCTCGGCCGGAAGTTCCAGGTCGAAGAGCTCCACGCCCTCCACCTCGTTCAACGTCACTCCGTCGCCGCTCTGGGTGAGCGCGAAGTCCTTTTGCGGGTCGATGGTTCGAATGTGCAAGGTGTGCTCGTTCCCGGTCGGCTTGGCGGCAAAACGCATCAGGAGTTCGAGGTTGCCGAACAAGAACGGCACGGCCTCGGATTGCAGCGTCACCTGAGGATTGAACGCCTCTTCGATATCCCACGTGTGAAAGACGTGCTCTCCAAGACGGGTCCGGACGGCGCGATCGAAGTCGAACTTCATCGGCCCCATGCTGAGGAAGTAGCGGTCCTTCTCTTCGGACGTCATCTCGAGCAGCCGAGTGAGTAGTGCCTTGTCGGCGTCAAGGGAGTCGGTGACCTGGGCGTGCGGTGTCTTGGCGTTCCATACGTCCCACACGGATTCGTTGAACTTCGGGGGCGTTTCGCGTTCGTTCAGCGAGTCGTCGACACCTCGCTTGAAGATGATGGCCGCTGAGCCGATGTGACTCATGACGTCGGCGACCGTCCACTCCGTCGGATAAGCCGACGTCACGTACTGATCCTCGCTGAGCCCCTCGATAGTGGAGCGCAAGTGGTTGACGGAAAGTTCTAGGGCGTCGAGGGCGTTGGTCATGGGACTCTGCTTTCGTAAAGTCGGGCGAACCCGGGGGGTTACTCTTCCACCACGACTGTACGGTCGAGGTCGCGGACGTCGTTCACCCCGGTCAGTCCGAGGGTCACCGTCATCTCGGCTTGGATGATTCGCAGCACGTGATCGACGCCCCGCTCGCCGCGCGCGGCCACGGCGAAGGCCCACGGTCGACCGATGAGACAGGCCCGGGCCCCCATGGACATCGCCTTGACGACGTCGAGCCCGCTGCGGACGCCGCCGTCCATCAAAACTTCGCATCGTCCGCCGACGGCATCGGCGACCGCCGGCAACGACCGGATCGACGACGGCACGTCATCGAGTTGTCGTCCGCCGTGATTCGAGACGATGACGGCGTCGGCGCCGTGGTCGACCGCGTGGCGTGCGTCGTCGGGGTCGAGTATTCCCTTCAGCGCGATCTTGCCGTGCCAGTGTTCTCGCAACCACGCGAGGTCGTCCCAGGTCACGGTGGGGTCGAACTGTCCGGCGACCCAAGCCTGGAAGTCCCCGGGCACGCTGGCGTCGGGGAGTGCCTTCTCGAGATTCCCGAACGTCAGGGGTCGACCACCGAGGGCCACGTCGCGCACCCACTGCGTGTGGGTAAAGAGGTCGGCGCCCCGACGCAGCCGTTTCGCGCGCGAAATCTTGCCGCTGATGCCGTTGCGTCCGTCGCGGTAGCGCTGACCAACGACTGCCAAGTCCACGGTCAGGACCAACGTCGTGCAACCAACGGCCTGGGCCCGCGCCATGAGGTCCTCGGCGTAACTGCGATCCTTCATCACGTACAACTGGAACCAGATGGGCCGCTTGATCGAGGCCGCGACCTCTTCGAGACCGCAGATCGAAAGTGTCGACTCACAAAATGGGATGCCGGCCCGTTCGGCGGCCTTCGCCGCCTGGACCTCGGCGCGTCGAGCGAACATTCCCCCGAAACCGACCGGGGCGAGGATGACCGGCAGGGCGATCTCTTCACCGAGCACGGTCGTTGACAGGGACCGAGTGGAGACGTCGCGCAGTACCCGTTGGCGGAACTGAATACGGTGCAGGTCGTCACGGTTCGCGGCGAGCGTCGATTCAGCGAACGCACCCCCGTCGATGTAGTCGAAGATCTGTCGAGGGAGTTTGCGGCGCGCCAGCTCGCGGTAGTCCTCAATCGAGGCCGGGGCGAGATTGAGGCTGTGGTCACGTTTGTTCTGGGGCACAACTCATTATGCAGCACTCGTCAAGAACTCTCCGCTGGCCAGTTGACGTTTCATCGTGACTGCGCCATGCGCTTCAAATGTTTGAGACCTTGAGCGAACTCGACGCACGTGACACGTTGTTCGCCCAGTCGTTCGATCGTGCGGGTGATCATCTCACGCCGATCATCTCGCCTGATCGGCGGCTCTCGGCAGCGTCGCCGATTGGCTGCGCCTCCGCCCAAAACTGATGTTCTCCTGAAAGGCCCCGCACCCATTGCCGCGACTGGCAAAATGGCGGAGCGATGCGACTACTTCTCTGCTCGACGGGCCTGGCGGGGCATTTCAATCCCTTGGTGCCCTTCATCGAGGCCGCGCGTGAACGTGGTGACGAGATCTTCGCGGTCGTGCCGCCGAGCCTCGCAAAAGAAGTTGAGGAACTTGGCGTCGAACATTATTTGAGTGACGCGCCCGACCCGACGAAATCGAAAGACCTGTGGCGGCGCGCGGCGCGGCTGCCACACGCCCAAGCGGCGCGACTCTTGGACGGCGAGTTCTTCGGACGGCTCTCGACCGAGGCGATGCTCGGGACGGTCGAAGCGGCGTGTGAGAAATTCCAACCCGATTTAGTTCTTCGAGAGCCCTGCGCGTACGCCGGAGCGGTGGCGGCGCACCGACGTTCCCTCGACCACGCCCAAGTCGCCATCTCGACCGCGCGCACCGAGTGGAGCGTCATACGACTCGTCGCCTCCACCCTGGACGATTTCGAAGACGGTATGGAACCGGTTCTTCGCCGGACTCGGTATCTCTCGCGACTGCCGACGAGTCGTAT